>JAAUXU010144138.1_pt1 | contig 13055 bp, 16 predicted proteins | sample 7278151 | NCBI WGS metagenome assembly JAAUXU01 (sample SAMN14350113, study PRJNA611818) | marine sediment metagenome | isolation source: surface marine sediment (1.8m) | place: French Polynesia: Moorea | collected 2018-08 | reverse complement strand
GCTAAGTCACGCAGGCTTAGCTGTCCCTATTGACATAGCTATCTATGTAAATGCAACATTTGACCTCAATTTCGGCCTCAAAACGGCCTCATCATGCAACTTTGCATAGCCTAGGTCCTTCTTGCTGACCCAAAGGTCTCGCATGCCAAAAATGGCATATTGACCTTTCAGCTTCAATATTTGATCTCAATTTTAAACCTGTGACCTCAATGTGTGACCTCAAATAACATCCCAAGTCAGAATTAAGCTTCCTAAAAGCTTTCCTGCATAAGAAGGCAACTCCACACCAAATTTGGTTCAGATAAATCCTACGGTTTGGCCATGCATAGGCAACAAAGATTTTTTTTTTTAGAAAAACAGTTTTAAACACTTTTCAGTTGAGTCACCTAGAGCATACAGAATGTGTATCCAGCAACCCCCAGTGCCTGTCAGATATAATTTCCTGTAATACATAATGTGATGGTAAACTGATTGCTAGTCATATCTTCTATGGTTAGACAGCAAAAACATGTTTCAAAATGTGCTAATACAAAGAACTGAAATACTCAAAAGGCCCTAGGCACAAGATTTTGATTTTGGTGTCATAAGATAGCCTAAAGTGAAAGCTCTTCAGTGGTGAATCGTATGTTCATGGAGCACACACTTGGTCAATATCTTTGTTTCAACTAAGTGTGATAAACAAATTTTCCGCACCTGGTTGCTTTTGCTCTGTCTGCTCGCCAACATCTGCACACCTCTACTTTATTCGAATATTCGAGCAGTCCACTTGCATTGAAAGGTTAATCGATTAACGGTCTCGCTCATCAGCTCATCCATAATTCAGAAGGTTGGAGCTCGGAGTGGCAGACGCACCAGAGCTCTTTAACTCGTGTTAATCGATTAATGTGAGAATCGGAGGCTCCAGACGTGCAATCACAGCTGTCTCATCGGTCATCACCCAAGTGTGACATCAGCAATCTTGCCAAGCAGCTCAGTGTTTGGCCTCTGTCACAGTCGAGGCTTGCACAAGACTAATTGTTGTTTGCGCGCCGCGTTCATGTGTTCTGGCTCCTGAATGAATGTCCTACTTAACTTTTCAACGTGCGTAAGTGGCACAAACCATAGTCTTCGTCCACGTCTTGGTGCAGGGATGAGGAATCGCTGGTCTTGCCGGAGTCGTAGTTCTTGTTCGAGTTCACGCGCGAGATTTGGGCTGCGGACTTGGCCAACGTCGGAAATGGATGTCAGAGTGCAGACTCGTGAGCTGTGACAAGCCATGATGCCAGGAAGTCATTCACCATGGTTGTGATCAGAGTAAAGCGCGCCGGCAGAGTCACGGCTGGCGTCCTCGTGGGGACCACCTTGGCCGTCTGCCTGTTCCGGTTGGTCAGGCACAGGTTGCGGAAGAAGTCTGAGTACTGTGCCGGCGATTCCGGGCGCGGCCTCGGCTCGAAGCAGCCCGCGGTCTCCCAGTCGGAGGTGATGGAGGCTGTGGACAGAGTCGCCGGCATCCTGAGGCCGGACATTCTGGAAATGAACGCTTGGCACGGGATCCACTTCAGGGAGGACGTTGATCAGCCCGTTGGATTGTGGCACGTGCAGCCTCAAAGTGTCAGACAGGTTAGTACCTTGACCCCAGCGCATTCACGTAGACGATCTTACTGCAGTTCCACTCCCGTGTGGACAAGCCATGAGTTGCGGGAAGAAGGCGACTAACTTAAAGTTTTACTGTAATCAATGACTATTACAGCTTGTTGCTTTACTTCTTAGGTTCTTTTGATCTCATCGTGGCATCCGGGGTCGTCAGTTCTGGGATCGCTCTTGAGCGCCTATCCAGGAGGTAGCTTCTGGTAATCAGAGTCCAGTTTCCTATAGGTTGTCTCATCTATATTGCACCTTTTTTGTGGTTCAGCTTTCACGAGCTGACGTGAGTGTTTGAACCCAACCAAAAGCCTGAATTGCAAGTCCACTGAGACAGTTGGAACGTACAGGTGCTGTACATGTGCATGAGATTGTGAGATATTGCAGCTTTTCGTACCTCCAGTGACTCTGGACTCACCCTGTATGCTGAGCACACGTCACTTTACATCCCCTTTCGTGCGCTTTAGGGCTGAAGCCGCCAAGAATTTCAGCGGCTGTTCCGTGCACCTCTCTCCGAGGACGGTAGAACGACAGTCGCTGTATCTGAAGAGCTTCCTTGACTGCCGGCCTGAGTCACCAGAGCTCGCTGGAACGTTGGCGAGGTCGGACGTCCCACTCTACAGCGCCCGCTACAGCGAGAGAGTCTGGGACGCCTGTCTCAACGTGGACGACGCGAAGTGCGCCATCTGCTTGGATGATGAGTTTAGGGATAAGGTCAGCTGCAGTCCAGTTGGCGAGCAAGTTCTTCATCTCGTCTGCAGCTGTACGTGCGTACTCATCTCTGAGGGGGACGTCCATGTTTCAGGTGTGCCCCTTGTTTCCCCTGCGGATCATCGAGACGACGCGATTCCGCGTGTCCAGCGCCAACTTCCTCCTCTCAGACCCCTCACTGCCAAACCTGAAAGTGATCTTCGTGGTCAGAGATCCGAGGGCAGCGAGGAATTCTTGGCAACAGTCCACAATGCTTAGTCAGTTCTGCATGAGTTCTGAAGGCCAATGTCGAGTCTTGGAAGACGACCTGGAGGCCGCGTACCAGCTGAGGGAGACCTTTCCTGACCAGGTGCTGTTGGTCAGATTTGAAGATCTCATCGAAGACGCAGAAAGGCAGGGCCCTACTCGAATGTACTACACAAAACGTACTCGGATGAGCAATGTTCTGCTGTAGGTTGATAGCCGAGGTCCTGTCCTTTTTGGAATTGCCGTCGACACCGGACATGATCAACTTCTATCACTCTCATTACGGCGTCAAGAAACCAGAGAAGGGATTCTTCGACTTGGCCGCCAACTTCCTCGACCAGGACGAGTCTGCCGATCACCTCAAAGACGCCACATCCATGCCGACGCAGTGGCGAAGGACCATGAGTCTCTACGACGTGGAGGTAACGCAGGAACAGTGCGCAGAGTCCATAGAGACTCTCGGCTATGAGGTCGTACACAATCACCAAGATCTGGAGTCCGACTTTGCCCCTCTGACGACGAAAATGAGATACAGCTTGTGGCCGTGGTGGCCGTACACCGATGATCACCTGTGACGAGAGAGTTGGTCTCACGAGTACTCACATCAGACCACAGTAAAGAAGGCGCTTTTTTCCGTCATACACAAACAGCATTATTGCACCTATGAGATACGTGTAAGAATCTGTGTTATTCGTTCTGCACACGGTATGGATGCTCGCCGTACCGTATGCAATACGTGCATTAAATGTAGCAGATGTGGAAGCAGCGGGCTCCTCTAGGGAAAAGAGTCCTGCAGAAGTACTTCTTGAGGATCCCATACAGGGCTGACTATACCACATGCTTCACAATTCAGCTGTAACTGGACTTCCACCCAACCTGGACTTGGAGGAGGTGAACGGGTCCAAGTAATCTGTGGACGATGAGTTAGGACTCTGAGGATCTCCTGGACGTCCGCGCTGTGACTGAACTACTCCTACTCTGGCCTTCGGTCAGCGTGATTCACTTGAATCCTCCATGCCAGTCATTAGTACCCTAAGTACTGTGCATGCAAGAGACGCTGTACTGTACTCATTTCAGACGTGGACAGTTAGTTCTTCTATCTGTACTCGAGCACTGAATTAAAGACTGTTATGTTATGAATGACGAATGTAAGCAAGGTGTTAAAAATCTTGGCAGAGAGTGATGTGTTATGTTACATGATTGGACGAGCACATCGGTCACTTTAACAGATCGACGACGTCTCTTTCTTTCGGCACGCTTGACTGCCGGTCCTCCTCCACCATCCTGAAGTACTTTTCACTGAGCTTCTCCGCGAACCTGCACCTGATGACCGGGTTGCTGTAGGACTTGGCGCAGTGTGGGCAGTGCGTCAACAGCGGCTTGCAGGCCGAGCAGATCAGGTGTCCCTCCTCACACTGATAAATGGGTGGGCGAGAAATATCCATGCACACGGGGCATTCGAGTTCCTGAAATGAAGGTGGATCGCACAAGCGATCAAGCTGTACATATACATAAGAACATGCATGCTCAATAGGTTTGCTCATTTCCATTTCCTGCCTAAAGGAATTTGCAGGCGTGATTTGCACTAAAAGCTCCGGGCTCGACCCGTAGACTCATGGCCCGCTGCTATCACTCAGCTGGGGAGATCAGCCAGCTTCAACAGTAAAAACAAAGTGGATGCGATCGGGGGGCGGATGGACGACACGGAGGGCATGGTGAATGTGAAGCGCGAGATCAACTTCGAGTTGGTCACGAAGCGCGTGTTTAGCAGTCTAGAAGACATCCAGTCCGCTAGTTATTGATACAGATGTATTTATGTACATAAGGCAGAGACACGACGCTTCTCAAGGAATTTGTTGGACCAAAAGGTACGGTGAAAGTTTTACTGCCCTTTTTGGTCATACATTGGGACATCTCTGAGTCTCTGGTATGCTCACCTGCTCCAATTCCTTGACCTCCTCCTCCGGCATCTTTCCTCTCGCCGTCTTCCTGGCGCATGGCGGTGGCGCAAGGACGGCGTATTGACTCATGCGAGATTCGATCTCCTGGCGCTGACAGGCGAGCTGTTCCACCTGCTCCTGGTGGCGATGAGTCACCTGGGGGAGACACAGAGACTAATGCCGAAGCCGCCAACCACTTCCACCGCACCGACCTTGTCCATTCCGTTAGCCAAGAGTTCCTTCCGAACGGCGAGCGAGAGCATCTCCTCCTGCAGCTTCTCGATCTGACCTTGTTTGCCCCTGATGGAGCCGTCCAACTCAGTGATCTCCGTGGAGTTTTCCTACATGGACGGCACAAGTTAGGAAGACCGAAGAGAAAGCAATGATACCTTGTGATTCTCCCTCCCCCACCTGTAGAATGTGTTCATAGTGGGTCTCCATGTGCTTCTGGGTCACCTCCAAGGCCGCCTTTCTGTCGCGGAACAGCTCCTGAAGCCGCACCTGCATTGTAGGAACTTGTCACTGATGCAGTGAGGATACTGGACGAAGACTACCAACCCACCTGAATATCTTTTTGCTCGACTTCTCCCAGGCTCTCGGCGGACAACCTGAAGCAGTTACCAATGCTCAGTGAGCACGAACTACTGGTACATGAACTTGTGCGTGTTATCCATTGACATAATACTTGGAACACGTTGTCTGCTCCTGACACCTTCAGAAATCCTTTCAATGTTCCTCTGAGCTGTCCCAATCGCCGATGGAGCAGTGGTTCTTTCCATGAGGAGAACCTCCTCTCCATGGTGGCCCCCACGATTCAAGCTTGAGTTCAAGTGCTGAGAAGCCATTGCTCACTTCTGTAACTTTCATTGCTGACTCCAAACGCCTCTTCCATCTGGTCGACACATTAAACAATATTGCCGACGTGTTTGAAGTGCAGTCTGCACTGTGCAGACCACCCTTTTCTACGCAAGCTGTGCATGTCCCAAATACGTCAGATTGTACGTAGACTCGAAGGTATCTTACAGTGAAGATGTGCTCTTTGTAGTCGACAGAGGTGCAGATCACCTTAAAACCAAAACCCCGCATCTTTCTTTTCGAACGGTGTAAAAACACGTACGTACATCTACCCTCTGTCACATATCAACCCCACCCCATCCCCTCCGAAGAATAGGATACCCATTGAATACATCCCCGTGCACGCACGCACACAGTCCTTTATGAATGGAGTCTCTGTTTGCATTCAAAGTCCTACAGCTGCAGCAGGAATTTAGTGTTTTTGTCCTGACTCAAAAGATTTTTTTTTGAGAGAACTGAAACAATAGTTATTGGACAGTTCATATTAATGGTGCTTGACGTGAAGCACAGTAGAATGTTGAACTTGACAGTAGTTGACACAGTAGAACTCGAATGAAAACACAAGAATCGTGACAATCTGTGGCATTGTCGTGCTACAACTGTATATCTTAATCATTCCCCGTATGTACGGACCAAGTCCAGAACAGTAATGTTTGACAGTACCTGGCAACCAATATCTTTTCCTCCTCCTCCTTGGCTCTGGAAGTCTCCCCCAGCCTGTCTGTTTCACGCTCGAATCGGTCGATTAATACTTGCTCCACCTCTCCAGCCTTTTCTCGCTTGATCCTCGACTTCTTGATTTCCAGCAGCCTCTGTCTGATGTTCTCCTCGTCCGTCATGGTCAGCGTGAAGCTCAGAGCCAGCTGCGCATTCAGCATTCGCTCTTCCACATCCAGGGGGTCCTCGGGAGGAGGTGGAGGCGGAGCTGGCGACGGCGCAGGAAGGTCCTCGGGTTCGGAGGAGGATCCCTCAGGCTCGTCAGGTTCGTCTTCGTCACCTGAGGTGTCTTCGTCTTCTTCACTCGATGAGACGTTGTTGGACTTCCTCGTGATCCTAATGACATTTCCATTCATCACTGAAGTAACCTGAGGTTTAACTTTCTGCTTCTTCTTCTTTTTCTTCTTCTTCTGAGGGCCTTCTGCACTACCTTCCCTTGGTTCGCCTTCTGGATCTTGCTCACTCTCTCCCTGTTCTTCTCTCGTGGCATTGTTGTTTGAGTCTTTGTCGGCGTCATCGTCAGCATGTCCATCGGCACTACTCTTCTCGTCTCGGCCATCCTTCTCCCTGCCCCCATAGCGGCCATACCTCCTCCTAGAGCTGTAAGGACTCTCATAGGCAGAAACGCTCCTCTGATATCTGGAGGACGATCCATACGATGACGAGCTGAGGTAACCTGACGTCACGCTGGAGTAATACCTGGACGACCCATACGCCGGGGCGTAGTCACCGTAGGAGGACCTCAAGGAGTAACTGCGCTCGTACATCTTGCCGTGATCAATCTTTGAGTAGATGGAAGGCGAATCTAGTCCTTGACCTGATCTGCTACCCAAGAACAGGGACATCCAATCGTTGGACGTCTTCACGCAGCCGGACGGTTTCGATGACGACCTGACTGTTTCTTGGGCATCACCGTTAGTTTCTGACATGTCATGAGAAATGCTTGTTTGACCGCTGCTCAGGTCATCTTCCAGATGCGCAAGAGCAACAACATGCTCGGGTCCACCGCAGGTCAGAGAAAACGCTTTGGCAGTGCGGTTATTATCACAAGTCCCTTGTCTGGCAGTGCTGGATGTTGGCCTCGAGACACCCGAGCCTCGACCTTACTCGCAGTGAGGGAGTTGTTCAGGAGAGAGGGAGGAAAGCCTCACATTTTTTCGAGGTCAGGCCTCCTCCGGGCTGGGCTGGGAAGCAGACGTGACCTCGCAGACGACGCCTCCATGCACGCTCGCCTGCCTGGCCCTCACTCGGCATCGGATTTGGCAAATGTCTCCGCATGCTCAGGAAGGGAGAGCACCTAAAATTGTTTCGCTCCCCGTCCACGTTGGTGGACATGCACAGGCCGAGCAACACAGTTTCTGTCCTTCTCCTCGCCTTTCTAATACATCTTCGTACACGAGGGTGTACGTACTAATGTCATGAGCAGAAGCATGCAAAAAAATTGGCGAGCGCGTTGCAATCTACAATTGTTGCACCCTAACGTACTGTTACAATGAGAGAAAGCGTCTTTCATACTATGCTTCCGTAACACCAACTATAGGTTCTAAGAAGTATTTTGAAGGAATTGACTGTTTCTGTGACAAAGTCCAAAGCATTGGTGATGCCATCGGAGCCACACCAAAATGTGTACACTCAGACTGACTACGCAGACTTCTTTGCAACACCCAGAGCCCGGTCGACGACCCGAACGTCGCCGCCCCCGACCTCTTGGAACACCTAGAATTATAAGAAACGTTCGTGGCGAAGGACGTCCCGTGCCTCACCAGCCACATCTCCGTGAGCTCCACATTCATCCCGGACGCGTTTCGTCCGGCGTGGCCGGAAGTCCGGTACAAGAAACTCAGGTGGATCAACTAACCGGTGGAGGAGAATCAGGACGGCGATGAAGGCATGCAACCTTTGCTGAGTGTGACAAGTGCCAAGATTCTAAGGGTTGATGGGGCACTTAATACATGTTGTTGATTGAAGTCTTCATTGATCTTGGTGAAGTACGACCTGCTTCACCTGGGGCATCCAGAGCCTCTACTCCCGCACATGGCGCTTTGGGGTCGCCTACAACGTCTCCAGTGATCTTGTACTTCATGACCCAGATCGGATCATGGCTTCGTTGTTGTTTAGGTAAAGGTTCATGCAGAGAATCCAGGCAATCGTACACATATGTGTACGACCCAAGTCTGAGACTTCTTTTGCGATCCGGTCTGGACTCCCTGCAAGCACCTTCACCCAAGAGGCAGCAGGTCCATCTTCATCGAGATCAATAGAGCTTCAATCAACAATGTTCAATAAATCGCCCTTCAACCAGCTTAACAACTTAGCCTCAATAGTTATTCCCGTAATTATATAGAAGATTTGACAAATAGAGCGAAGTGGTACATATTGATTATCGTTTATTGCTCTGCTTCGGTGAACATTTCGACATCACAGTGTATTTGTTGGTTTGCAGCAAGAGAAACACCAATCGAGGAAGTGCGTACGTACACCTGTACTTCTAGTGAAAGGGTGAAGTGTGGAAAGCTACGTATGCGTAGGTGTCTGTTGGGTATTGTTGCGTGCAGCGTCGTTCCAGTACATATCCTTGACAAAGTCTTTGTTCTGTCATCATTGCAGAAATTCGCGCATGTACAGTGTGTTTCAGTAAGCGTTTCGCTTTGGTCTTGGGCGGCAAGTTGCACTCTCTGTTGTGGTGAATCGCCGCAGTTCCCACGACGTTTCCTTCGACACTGTCGCAAAGGTGGAAACCAGCAGGTCAGGAGGCACCGTTTGCAGGTCCAGCACCAGCCGAACCTTCTATTCCCTGAAGCCTTCGGATTGTCATTCGCCCACAACACACCATGCCCCCCAAAAAATCACTCTGCATCTTAAGATATAAAGGTTGGAGTCAAGTAGTTTCGGTTTCCAATGCAATTTATAAGTTTTAAGTATAACATATGCGCTAATGCGTATATAGGCGCTAAATGGACAATGTCATGGAGTCCAAAATGTCACCCGGCTTCCTTCCAACTAAATAAATTAAGTCACTTTTGGTGTTCACAGTGGCAGGGAGAATAAAGTCAGTAGAACTTTGTATTTGCTTTTTAACGCACGATTTTCGTAATATTTCCCTTCTTATTTGCTCTCTGAAGGGAAATATTCTTGCGCTATATTTCCCTCTCCACAGGGACATATAGTGATCCAACACTCTGAAACTATAGCTGCCTCAGTCACAATCTCGTCCATCGTCAGCAGTTTCTCCATCGTTTGTGAAACTTTAAGTTGCGCAGGAATCGGTGCTCACTGTCTGCACTGCCTTTGCCAGGTGCACGTGTTATGATTCCTGAAGTTGTGTTTAAATTACAAATAAACGACATATAATGTGTTCTCATATGTACTCTCCTTGAACTTAACGGCACTTGGTTCACTTTATATCCATAGGACGTAGCCCTCGGGATATAAAATCATCTCGTGCAGTCAAGTCCAAAGGAGGGTACACGAACTACAATATGCGTCGTAAATGTGTAGTTGATCTTACATTTGTCAAAAGCAATACACCAATCAGTTCCATTTCCCACCCCTTGGTACGTTTATCCTAGCTTAGGCCAGTTCAAGCCTCCAGCTATCTTGTGGCTCGACGTCCTTGGCTCGCTCACTTGTTGGAGCTGCAACGTTACAATCTGTTTCATCGATTTATACTTTTTAAAGGGTGAGTTGTGGAGTACACTGTACTCTTCAATATATAAAGTTTTAAGGAACATTCACCTTTTCACCGTTTTTGTATGGATTTTCTTATGCTACCAGCTTTCTTTAACCCCCACACAGCACATGGTGGTCTTCTATGCTGTCCTCGCTCTTCTTTTCCACATAAATACTTCAGCATTCTGGGTCGAAAAGGCTACAGGAACTTCAATCCTTGCCCAGCTTGCCCAAGGTTCTTTTCTCTACTGAAACACACTGTACTCTCTAGTATGATATGACCTCTTGTATAAGTAGTAAGAATTTGTCAGCTCAGAATACCTTCACAAGTTATTTTCCAGATAAAGGTCCACGTTGCAAACGCGGCCTTCAGTTGGTGCCCAACAGAGCCGTTCACATGTGTATTTCCTTGGATCCCACGTGGATGACGTTCCTGCTCAGGTGCGTGTTCCTTCCCAAGAAGCCTCCGGTGCCCCTGTCACTGTCACCGCTCCCGTAGAAGCCGCTGAGGCCGACCTTGTCGCCGGAGCTGAGGTCGGTGACCGAGTTCTTCTGATCCTTCTTGTGGAAGTAGACTTCAAAAGCGAGCACGACCATGGCGATGAAAAGGCCGACGAGAGTGGCAATGAAGACGCCGCCCAGAGACGTGAGGGTGATTCCCTCAGAGTCGTCCAGGGTTGGGCACAGACTGCGCAGAGTGCTGTTCCAGTACTTGGACGACAGAGACTCGAAGTATCTTGAGGGAGAGAACGAAAATTCTGTGCCGTAACAGTGGTTGCGTCAAACACGGACTTTACCCAAGTGCCAAGCAGCACATAAAACTCTACCTGTCCTTCTGCAACTCCAAGATGACCCTGGATATCTCTTCCTGCAGGTGGGACCCCTGCTGCACCGCGACTGCGTACGGCTGCTCCGCGAAGGGCTCGCCCACCTCGGTGAAGTTGCAGTTGTTGTAGTACTCGTATTTGATCTGGAGGCAGGATTGGTCGTGTGTCACGGTCTCTCGTGCAACAAACTTTCTCGTACTGACCTGAGAAGCGTCGTGAATGAATGCAAAGGTTCCATCGTAGTCGTCGAGGACTCTCTGGAAGCCATCCTCGGCGTTGGCAATCATCTTGCTGGCCTTGATGGTCTTGAAGATGTGGGTGTACTGTTCCTTGATCGGGTAATCCCAAACGCGATACCTGAGATGACAATGGACATTTTTGACTCCTTTCCAACGGGTGCAGTGGAAGAAACGTGCCTGGATTGATCAGCATTACTGCTGAGGGTCAGATCCTTCCAAACCTTGTACAGCTCCTCCTCCGCGCCAGCCATGTTCTTGAAGTACTCGAAGTACGGAGAGTTTGCGACCACAGAGTAGTTGATCTTGGACTGTTGAGCCAGTTCCTCGAGACCTAAGGTGACAAGGTCAAGGTCGTGGCAGCAGACGTCCCCTCGACCCACAACACCCAGGTCTCATTACCTTGCACCGTGGTTTGCATCCTCTCCACTGTAAGGAAGGCGGCCAGGTTTGCGGTGAACGTGGCCAACATGAGCACAACGAAGAGCCAGTAGGCGGCGACCAAGACGCGTCCGGACAACGACTTGGGAGCCTCTCCACCCCCTTGGGGCGTGAATGACGTCAGCGCAAACCTGCAACGGGAGGGCCATCGTCGGATCTAGTCACAAGAGGTTCCATGGCGCTTTGTCTCTCAGAAAAGCCTTGCTTTGCACGTGGAACGTACGTAGATGGCATCGGTAAGTAGGTATTATTGAGCGTAGCACGGAATAGAGACATATTTTCTCAGTATAGTGCCAAAAACTTGATGCTCCTCACCAGAAGCTCTCCTTGAGGGTGAAAACCCTGCATGGATACGGATGCGCCTCTTTGTTGTTCTGGGCAGAATATGGAGAGTACCGATCCAAGAACCAGAGCATCAGCGCAGTCACAACCAGGGCACCCAAAATGGCGAACCACACCTTGTGGAGAGAGACGAGAAGGAAATCACCATCGTGGATTGGCGCTAGTGATCCTCCAACTTTTTGTGATTGCTCAGTGATTGGTTGGGCCTGGACTCGAGCCAGACTCGACTCGTTCAAGTTGGGCCAGATTCGAACGCCTTGGGCTCGATCCAGACCCAGATTCCAAACTCAGCCCTGCTCCAAATGAATCTGATTTCTCTTTGAAACTGGTGATCTTCTGACAATGGTCTGGGATAAGATTGCCAGCCAGCTTGATCTCTTTGAAAGGCAACGTGCTGTGAAAACGAAGCATCTACAGGGTCAACCATCTCTTGACCAGACATTTGCTACTCATGAGAATGAACAATGATTCTCATAACCCCCTGAGTGAGCCACAATCAGGGGTTCCCAACTCGAGAGTGAGCCCATTCCTACCTTGACGCCTTGGCAATGATGATGAGTTAATCCCATTTCTCCAAAATGCTCACCTCAATCCTCAGCACTTCCATGAACTTGAAGAGCGATCTCGGCCTCACTGGCTTTCTGATGATGATGGAAATGCCGGATTGGTCAAAGTAGGGAGCTACGAAGTCGACAACCTGTGGAAAGACGTCTTGTATTGCTGTCACTATGCGAAATAGTATTTCTGCAATCGTTATTGCAATACAACGAATCAATCCCAATAGCCCTGATTTTGAAAAAAGTCATGTACATGAAATTTTCGTTTTGTAGTCACGTTTGAGACCCAGTAGACGATCAGTTATAACATGGCTGAGTCTGCTCACTTCCTTAGATGAAGAAAGGATAAAAAAATATGCTCCTAAGGCTAGTTCGAAAGAGTAATTGAAGAATGACATTTTTTGGGTCTGGGTTTATGTTTAGTAGGCAAGGTCGAAAATTGGAATTCCCCATGTGTGCCCAAAATTTGTCACCACCTACCATTGGAAGACTTTGTAGTCAAATAAAAGTGAAAAAAGGAGTTTTAGCTATGCCCAAAGTTGCATCTGTATATACAAAGCAAAGTCGTCGTATGTACGTCTGTGTGTGTGTGTGTGTGTGTGTGCGTGTGTGTGTGCGTGTGTGTGTGAGTCTGCCTGTGAGGCTGTGGCCGCCCCAACCGCCGCCCCGATCGTCACCAAACTCGGTCTGCAGACGCTAAACATCACCAGCTTGAAACTGATCCCGCCACACCTTACATTTGAGGCCGACATCAAGGTCCAAAGTTCCCTAATACCATGTTACTAGAGGTGGGAGCGGGCCAGGCCCGAGCCCGCAGGCCCGCAGGCCCGCAGTCATTTTTGCCAAGCCCGCAAAATCCGCAACCCGCAATGAAGCCCGCACGCCGAGTTTGAG
>JAAUXU010025638.1_pt1 | contig 13058 bp, 13 predicted proteins | sample 7278151 | NCBI WGS metagenome assembly JAAUXU01 (sample SAMN14350113, study PRJNA611818) | marine sediment metagenome | isolation source: surface marine sediment (1.8m) | place: French Polynesia: Moorea | collected 2018-08 | reverse complement strand
TTCGGCGGTGCGGACATTGGCCAGTACGGAAACGCGCATGCCGATGTACCCGGCCAGATAGGAAGCCACGGCGCCGATCGCAAAACCGATGGCGGTCTTGGCCCCCATCGTGGCGAAAATAGCGCCAAAAATGATAATGCCAGCAATGCCCATGCTTTTCAGCTGGCGGTTGAGGTAGGCGATCGCGCCTTCCTGGATGGCACCTGCGATCTCCTGCATTCTTTCATTCCCGGCCGGTGCGCCTTTAACGATTCCGGCCAGGATGATGGCAAACAAAATACCGGCTACACCCACGAGTGTGCACATCAGCGGTAGATTACTCAAGACTGCGTCCATTCTTTCCTCCATCCGTAGTTTCGATTGAAATCATGGTTTGCGATTAAACCGGTTCATACCGAATTTCGCCCCGTGGGAGAGAACGGTCACTGCGGCTTCGGCGGCACGGTCGAGGATTCCGTCCAATTTTTCAGCTTCACCCGCACCGAACGGTTCCAGAACGTGCCGAATCACATCGCCACCGTATTCGGGACGCCCGACACCGACACGCACCCGGGGGAATTCCCCGGTGCCGAGGGCCTCCATGAGTGACCTTACTCCGTTGTGGCCTCCATGCCCTCCTTTCTCTTTTATTTTTATGCGTCCAAAAGGAATATCGATATCATCGTGTATGATCAGAAGGTTCCTGCTGGAGATACCGTAATATGACATTAAGCGCAAGACCGGAGGTCCGCTGCGGTTCATATAGGCCTGGGGCTGGGTGAACGCAGCCTGTTTCCCGGCCACGTCGCCCATTCCCAACAGGCATCCGAACCGTTTGTGATCAAGGGAGATACGGTGAATGCTGCAAAGACGGTCCACAACCATGAAACCGGCATTGTGGCGCGTCAAACGGTAGTCCCCCCCCGGGTTGCCCAACCCCGCGACCAGAACCTGCGGTTGGGTCTTTTCGCCTGCAAACCGTCGACGTAATGCGGTCAGTAAGCCCACAGCCATCCGATCGCCGAGAAGAATCGGCCCTGCAGACAGGCCCCGAAACGATGAGGCCGTCCTTATTCCGTCTCGGTTTCGGCCTCGGCCTCGGCGCCTTCTTCCAGTTCGGCCTCTTCGCCTTCCTCGGCGACTTCTTCTTCTTCAGCCTTGCGGCCGCTTAAAATCGTCAGAACGGTGAAATTGACCTCGTGGGGTATTTCCACATCCCCTTCCAGAGGCACGTCCTCCACATGGATGGACGCCCCCATGTCGAGATCGGTGATGTCGATTTCAATCGTCTCGGGAATATCGTCGGGCAGGCACAGAACCTCCAGCTCACGCCGGATGATCTGCAGCATGCCGCCCATTTCGACCCCCTGAGACTTGCCCCGGGTGGTCACCGGCACCCGGACCCGGATTTTTCGGTCCATGGATACTTCATAAAAGTCGGCATGCAGGTACCGGCCGGTGACCGGATGGCGCTGAAGCTCCTTCAAGAGCGCTTTGCGTTCACCGGCGCCGTCGATGGCCAACTTGACGAAGATCTGGCCGGAACGGGATGATTTCAGGAGTATTTCCAGCTCATGGGTATTGACTGCAATCGGCGTCGGTTCATTATCGGGGCCGTACAGAATGGCCGGAATCCGGCCTTCGCGGCGCAGCGCCCGCGCGGGCCCGTTACCTTTGGTGGTCCTGTGGTTAGCGCTAATATTCAAAAAATCCAACGATTCATCCTCCCTGAAAAAAGCATAATGAAGGTGGCCGCCTCGATTGGCGCCGCCACCTGGTTGTGTCGGATCCACCGGGACCAGATACCCGGCATGGCGACAGAATTATACAAACAATGATGTGACGGAATCTCCCCGATGGCTGCGGATAATGGCCTCGCCCACGAGGGGGGCGATGCTGAGCACCTTGATTTTGTCGCAAGCGGCCGCCTTGGCGCTGAGGGGAATCGTATCCGTTACCACGAGACTGCTGAGGGCCGAATCGGTGACCCGATCGACGGCCGGACCGGACAAGACGGGGTGCGAGCAGCAGGCGTGAACTTCACGCGCACCCCGACCCATGACAGCCGCTGCCGCCTCGGTGAGCGTTCCGGCGGTGTCGGCCATATCGTCCAGGATGATGGCGATCTTGTCCTGGACGTCGCCGATAACCGCCATGGCCTTGGCCTCGTTGGGCTTTTCACGCCGTTTGTCGATAATGGCCAGGTCGGCATTCAACCGTTTGGCAAAGGCACGCGCGCGGACGACCCCCCCGGTATCGGGGGATACGACCACCAGGTTGTCCTGAAATCGTCCGCGCATATAGTCGAGAATGACCGGGGCGGCAAAAAGGTTGTCCACCGGAACATCGAAAAAACCCTGAATCTGACCGGCATGCAGATCCATCGTGATGATGCGGTTAGCCCCGGCGACGGTCACCATGTCGGCCACGAGCTTGGCACTGATCGGCACCCGGGGGGCGACCTTTTTATCCTGACGGGCATATCCATAGTAGGGGATCACCGCCGTAACGCGGCTGGCGGAGGAACGCTTGAGGGCGTCGAGCATCAACAACAGCTCGACCAGATTGTCATTGACCGGCCGGCAGGTGGACTGCACCATGAAAACGTCCTTGCCGCGGACGTTTTCATCGATTTCGATCTGGATTTCGCCGTCGCTGAACGTCTTGACCTTGGCCCCCCCCTGGGGCATGTCCAGGTATTCACATATTTTTTTGGTCAGAAGGGGGTTGGAATTCCCGGTGAAAATTGCCAGACGATTCATCGCCGTCCCATGTCTGCCGATGAGGATTGAAATTTGGCTGGGGCGGGAGGATTCGAACCTCCGAATGCAGGGACCAAAACCCTGTGTCTTGCCACTTGACGACGCCCCAACAAGCTCAAGGCGATGCCCGGACGGTTGATTGGCCGCTCAAACCAGCAGGCGACCCTGAAAAACCTGCCATGTACTCCGGGCGGGCAATCCCTCCCGGGCCTTCAGAGCCGCCGCCGCGTCCTTGAACAAACCGATTACGGCCGAACCGCTTCCCGACATGAGTGACCCCGCGGCCCCCCTGTCTTCCAAAGCGGTTTTGATGGCCGGTATATCCGGGCACCTCCGGGCAGCCGGCGTTTCCAAGTCGTTGCACATATGCCTGCTCGCCCTAAAGGTTTCGTTTTTTAAAAGGAACCCTTTAAGTTTTTTTTCACATTTTGTCAATTCCAAATTCAGAGCACCGTAAACCGCTGCCGTGGACAATCCCGCGCCCGGGTAAACGAGCATGACATGGTAAGGGAAGAGGCCTTCATATGGCTGGATCTTTTCGCCGATGCCCGTGACGATGGCCGGGCGGCCGTATAGGAAATAGGGCACATCCGCACCCAGCGACAGCGCCTGATCCGCCAGTTCCTCAGGGGTGAAGGGATGTCCGAACTCGCGGTTCAGAACCTGGAGGACGGTGGCCGCGTTGCTGCTGCCGCCGCCCAGACCGGCCCCGGGCGGAATCGTCTTCTCGAGCGTCATCCGCAGACCAAATGAGGCCGTCTTTCCTTTTTGCCTGAGCGCCTCGCGAAAACCCAGGGCGGCCCTGCAAGCCAGGTTGCGGTCGTCCTCGGGCACGCCGGGCATGCGACACCTCAGGGTGATGCCGGAGCCTTCGAATACGAACCGAATGCGGTCATAAACGGCGACGCAGGCCATCAGGGATACAAGTTCGTGATATCCGTCGGCACGTTTGCCGGTGACCGCGAGATTGAGGTTGACTTTGGCCGGTGACAGGCTTTCGCGTTCAGGCGGCATGGGCGGGGAACGTTTCCGTGCAAAAGGGGATCATGATCCTGCTCCCGGCCGCGCCAAACCCGCGGCGTGGCCGTTCGAATCGGTGGGCGTACGGTCGGTTCTACCGGGAACCGGGAAAACGTTTGCACCGGCGGGCACCTGGCAGAATCTCGGGCCGGCCATGCGACGGCAGGCCGGCCCTACCCCTTCGCCTTGACGTACAGCATTCGCAGATCGTAGAGAATGCTCTTGAGAATATTTTCCTCATCGCGGTTGAGATTGCCCTTGGTCTTCTCTTCCAACATCGCCAGGATGTCGATCGTTTGTTTGGCCAGCGCCAGGTTTTTGGTTTTTTGACCGCTGCCCGGCTCTTCCAGAATCCCCAGTTGGACGAGGGCTGAAGAATTCAACGAAATGACAAAGGTTGATAAATCGATGGGCGGCAGTTGCGTCTCGCCCGCATCCGACGGGCTGTCGCTCTGGGCGCCGCTGTCACCTGCTGGAGGGGCCTGGTTTTTTTTTTCTTCGGTCATGAAGGTTTCTCCCGTGGTAAAAGGCTGACATGAATGCGGGCGCCAATGCACATCGACCGGTTTGTCGTTCCACCGAAGACCACCGTCACGAAGCCGTCATCGGCCAATGCGCGCTGCCCTCTTCCATTAGTTAGCCACGGCACTCCAGAAATTCAAGCGGCGTGACGGTTTTGACCAGTGGCAGCCGGCGAAGTTCTTCCAGCACAGCGGGCGGAATGGCTGTATCCGTGCTGAGAAAGACGATATTGCGGTTGCCCTCCTCTTCCTGGCCGACCTGCATCCGACCGATATTGATATCGTGGTCGCCCAGGGTGGTGCCGATGCTGCCGATAGCCCCGGGCCGGTCCACGTTGTGGATGAGAGCCATGTGGGCCATGGGGATCATTTCCAGACGAAATTTGTTGATGCGGACAATGCGCGAATCCGTCTTGCCGTAAATCGTACCGGCCACCTGACTCTCCATTTCGGTGGTGACGAGTCGCACCGTGACGAGATTCAGGAATTCATCGGATTCGGAGCTGGCCGTCGCGGTAACCTTGATGCCTCTTTCCTTGGCCAGCACGGCGGCGTTGATCGAATTGACGTCGTCCTTGACGGTCGGGGTCAAAATCCCCTTGAGAATGGCGGTGGTGACCGGGGACAGGTCGAGCCCCTGGAAGTCACCCGAATACGTGATCGCCACCTCTTTGATGGGGCCCTGGACCAGCTGCGGCAGCAGGCATCCAATCTGTGCGCCCAGTTTGAGAAAGGGCCGCAGGCGCGCCAGCAGTTCACCGGTGACCGAAGGCGCGTTGACGGCATTGACCACGACGCCCGCTTTGAGGAAGGCGATCATCTGTTTGACCACGGCCACGGCGACATTCGTCTGCGCCTCTTGGGTGGCCGCGCCCAGGTGGGGCGTGCAGATCAGGCGCTCGAGCGCAAGCAGGGGGGCCTCCCCCGGCGGTTCGGTCGCGAAGACGTCCAGCGCGGCCCCGGCCACTTTGCCGGCCGCCATGGCCGCGTAAAGATCGTCTTCACGCACGATGCCGCCACGCGCGCAGTTGACCAGCCTGACCCCGTCCTTCATCTGGTCGAAAGCCTCCCGGTCGATCAGACCGATCGTGTCCTTGAGTTTGGGGACATGGATCGTGATGAAATCGGACCGGTGGAGGAGTTCTTCGAGCCCCACCGCCTCGAAACCGGTCTTGGCGATACGCTCCGGATTAACATGGGGATCGTGAACCAGAACCTTCAGGCGCAATCCCCGCGCCCGGTCGGCCACGATCGAACCGATCTTGCCGAAACCGATAACCCCGAGGGTCTTGCCGAATATCTCCTGCCCTTGCAGCAACTTCTTGTCCCAGCGCCCTGCGCGCAATGATGCGGTACCCTGGGGGATGTTGCGGGCCAGAGCCATCAGCATGGCAATCGCGTGTTCCGCGGTCGTGATGACGTTGCCGTCCGGGGTGTTCATGACCACGACACCGTGGCGCGTGGCTGCCGGGATATCGACATTGTCCAGTCCGATACCGGCCCGGCCCACCACTTTCAAGCGGGAGGCGCTGGACAGGAGGTCCTCGGAAACACGGGTGGCGCTGCGGATGATCAGACCGTCGTATCCATCGATGATGGCCGCCAGTTCCGCCGGCGCAAGGCCGGTGCGGACATCGACATCGATGCCCTCCTCCACCTCCAGCATCTCTATTCCCGCAGCCCCCAGATTGTCGCTCACCAAAACCCTCATCCCGCATCTCCTCCCTTTGGCACAACGGCCGCAAACGCCTGGTCGCGCACCGGTTGCTTACCCGGGCCGGCCCATCAAAACGGCCGCCATCTTAGAAAAAATCGATAGCGGTTTCAAGCCGTTTTTAAGTCCGCGTCATCGGCCGGGGCCGACCACGGCGCGCCGAATGGGGGGGAGCGGCGACCGCCCGCCAGCGGTTGCAAACCCTCCGGGGAGAAGTTATGCTGTCGCCTGCAAACCAACGGGCGTTGGTTTGATCGACGATCAGGGCCGGTGACAGCGGCAATCCGCGCCGGCCAGGAAAGTCGGGGCGCGCGGCAGCGGCAACCTGCGGCATGAGCGCCAAACCCCAACAAGAGCCGGCACGATCGATTTTAGCGAAAGGAGTTGAGCCATGGCGGCAGATCAGCAGCAGAAAAACCGTATCGGTTGGATCGGCACCGGCGTCATGGGCCGCTGGATGTGTCAGCACCTCATGGATGCGGGCCACCCGGCCATCGTCCACACGCGCTCCCGCGCCAAGGCCCAGCCACTGCTGGATAAAGGCGCCGATTGGGCTTCCGGCCCCGCCGAGGTGGCCCGCGCCGCCGATGTCGTGTTTACGATGGTGGGCTTTCCCCAGGACGTGCGCGAAGTCTACCTCGGTTCGGAAGGTTTGCTCCAAGGTGCCCGCGCCGGTCAATTCCTGGCCGATATGACCACTACCGAACCCAGCCTGGCCGTCGCAATCCACGACCAGGCCAAATCTGTTGGCGTATCCAGCGTGGACGCACCGGTGTCAGGTGGTGATATCGGCGCGCGCGAAGCCCGGCTGTCCATTATGGTCGGCGGCGAGAGGGCGGCGGTCGAAGCCCTGATGCCGTATTTTGAGATCATGGGGCGGCAGATCGTTCACCAGGGGCCGGCCGGTTCCGGGCAGCACACCAAGATGTGCAACCAGATCGTCAGTGCCGGTACCATGATCGGGGTCTGCGTATCCCTGCTTTACGGCCACCGGGCCGGCCTGGATCTCCATACGATGCTGAAGAGCATCGCCGGAGGGGCCGCGGGATGCTGGTCGCTGGACAACCTCGCCCCGCGTATCCTCAAGCGCGATTTCGATCCCGGCTTTTTCGTCGCCCACTTCATCAAAGACATGGGGATCGCCCTGGCCGAAGCCAAACGGATGAACCTCTGCCTGCCGGGACTTGCCCTGGTCCACCAGCTTTATCTGGCCGTGGCCGCCAACGGTGGCGCCCAGGCGGGCACCCAGGCATTAATGCTGGCCCTGGAACGACTGAACGGAAGCACGTCTTAGATACCGGCCGCCGCCCGCATGGGTTTCGATACTAAAAAAAGGCGCGTGAACTTTTCACGCGCCTTCAGATATCGCCTTGGCGGGCCGGTCTTCCGGAATGATGCGCCTACCCCGCGGCCTCCTGCTCGGCGACCTTGGTCTTCAGACGTTCGATCAAGGCCGCGGGTTTCTCCTTGCGCAGAATGTCGTTGAACTGGGTGCGATAGTTCTTGATCAGACTGACGCCCTCCACCTTGACGTCGTAGACCCGCCAGGAACCGTTGATCTTTTTCAAACTGTAGTCCACCGGAATCTTGTTCTGGTCGGTAACGATGAATGTTTTGACGATGGCCAGCGGTTTGGAATCGTGCAGTATTTCGTCGGCAAATTCAATCTGCTGATCGCTGAACCCACCTTGAATGCGCTCGACGTAGATATTGCCCAGCATCTTGGAGAAAAGCGCCGTAAAGGTCTGCTGTTCCTCTGCCGAGAAGGATTTCCAGTTGCGGGCCAGGGCCCGGCGCGATACTTCGTTGAAATCGAAACTGTCGTCGACGATATCCCAGATCTTGTCGCGCTGCTCGACTTTCAGGCCAGGGTCGTCGGTTTGGTATTTGGGATCCCTTAAGACCTCTACCGCCTGATCGAGCGGCTTGCGGATGGTGTCGGTGGGGCTGGCGGCAAGCGCCGTTCCCATCGCCATCAACGCGAAAACAACAACAAAGAGTACCGTTAGAAAGCTGTTTTTCATCGTCTTCTTGCCTCCTGGCTGCTGTTGTTTGCCGTCAATGGTCGGAAACGGCATTCATCATGTGCCGCAGCATTGGCACGCGGTATAATCTCTGCGGCTTACACGCCGCCAAACACATATTTGCTGATCAGTTCCTCCAAGTCAAGAGCCGATTCAGTTTCGGTAATTATATCACCATTTTGTAAAGGCACATCCGATCCGCCGGGCAACAGCTTGATGTATTTGTCGCCGATCAGGCCGGCGGTTTTGACCGAGGCGATGACATCGTCGGTCAATTCAACATGCCCTTGGATCTTGAGGCGCACGCTGGCCATCTGGCGCTTGGGCTCCAGAGCAATGGCTTCCACTTTACCCACCGGCACACCCGCCATTTCGACCCGCGAGCCCACTTTGAGACCGGTCACCGATTCGAACTGGGCTTCAAGGTGGTAATATTCATCGCCAATGATTTCCATTTTGCCCAGCTTGATCGTCAGGTACCCGACGCACAACAGACCAATAAAAAAGAAAAGGCCGACGGCCGTTTCAATCGACGTTTTGTTCATGGCAACACTCCAGGCCTTAGCAAATGCTGAATTTGTAGAAGATTTCTTTCTGGGCCAGGGCCCGGTTCAGGCATGATTCCGCATCGTCGTCGTCTGCCGGTTCGGTAAACCCCGCACTCACCGCCAAACAGGAATCCATTTGCGGTCTGATCTGCTGGACCGGCTGCCCGCTGAGTTCGCGGCCCAGCTTGGCACACACCATGCGGGCTTTTTGGATATCGGTAAATGGCAGCAGGAGCAGCACCGCGTTGCTCCCGATACACTCGCAGGTATCCGTAATCCGCAAATGCCGTCTGATGTCGGCGGCAAACTGGTCGACGGTCGTCTGGGCGACGACCGGGCCCGACTGGGCGACGATCGCCCCCATGTTCTCGATGGTCAATACCACGAGCGCAAAAGGCACCCGATGGTGTTGCAGACGGGTCATCTCTTCGGAAAAGCGAATCTGCCAGGCGCCAGCGTGGGAGGGCGCGCGGTAGATGTCAGTCTGCCCCTCGAAACCGCTGATAAAGTCGTGCACGGCAGGATCATCGACCTTTTGCAATTCTTCCGGCGCACCGGCGTAAATGATCTTGCCCTCGTGCAGCATGGCAATGCGCTGTGAAAAATAGAAGACATCCGGGATTTCATGACTGATGAGCACACCGGTAAAGCCGAACTTCCGCTGGTAATCCGCGATCATGGTGTGCACCGAAGCCTTGCGGATAGGGTCCAGACCGGTGGTGGGCTCATCAAAGAGGATGACCTCGGGGCTCGTGATCAACGCCCGCGCCAGGGCCACCCGTTTCTTCATCCCGCCGGAAAGCTGCGAAGGATATTCGTCATCGGTGCCCACCAGGTCGAGTTCCTCCATTTTGGCCTGCACCTGGGACTTGATTTCAGACTCGGCCATCAAGCTGTTCTCGCGCAGCGGCAAGCCGATGTTCTCGGCCACCGTCATAAAATCGAAGAGGGCCGAATCCTGGAACATGTAGCTGAATTTGCGGCGCAGCTGCCGGCGCTGGGTGTTTTTCATGGTCGCCAGGCATTCGCCGTCCACGTAGATTCTGCCGCTGTCCGGCTCCATCAGACCGATAATGTGCTTGAGCAGAACGCTCTTGCCACCGCCGCTCTTGCCGATAATCGTCGTGATCTGGCCGTGATAGATCTCCAGATCAATGGCATCCAACACGATGTTGCCGTTGAAGGCCTTTTTGACTGCCTCGAATCGTATCAGCGGCGCACGCATGGCATCACAGCATCAGGGAGGTCAGGATATAGTCGGTTACGAGCACCAGGACGCACGACACCACCACGGCCGTCGTCGTCGCCATGCTCACGCTTTTGGCCCCGAATTCCGCCCCCCGATGGGCATTGAATCCGTTGTAACAGCAAACGGTGGTGACGACGATCGCGAACACGATCGATTTGACGAAACCTTCGATGACGTCGTGTAGTTCGACGGTCGAGTGGATGCGTGCAAAGAAAATCCCCGGGTCGATGCCCAGCATGGCCACGCCGGTCAGATAGCCCCCTGTTATCCCCACCACGTCGCACATGGCCGTCAGCAGGGGAAAGCTGATGATCGCCGCCCCGAGCTTGGGGCTGACCATGAAGCGGATCGGATTGATGTCCATGGTCTCGAGGGCGTCAATCTGCTCGGAGATCCGCATGATGCCAAGTTCGGCCGCCATGGCCGATCCGGCCCGGGCGATGATCATGATCGCCGTCATCACGGGGCCCAATTCACGGATCAGGGTCAGGGCCACGCCCGCGCCCAGAAGGCCTTCCGAACCCACCTTCACCAGGGTATAGTAGCCTTGCAGGCCGAGCACCATGCCGGTAAACGCCGCTGTGAGGCAAACCACCGAGACCGACTTCATGCCGATGAAATAAATCTGATGGACGATTTTCTTGATAGGCCAGGGTGTAATGAACAGCTGGTGAAAACTTTCCCCGATAAACAATGCGTACTGGCCCAAGAGCCTGATGCGGGCGATGATCATGCGCCCGAAGGGCATGAACAGCATTGTCAACGGGTTCGTCCCTGTCATCGCTAACCATCCGAAATGGGGTGATGCGTTGCAGCCAGGTCTTTGCGGGTGTGGTGGGTGGCCACGGGCAAAAACAGGATTGACGGATCATGCAGGCCAAGTATTAATAAATATTCGTATTGAAATTGAAAGTCAATTATAATATCGGCAGCTTGGTAAACCTGCCGGTCGCATCGCAAACGCGATCCGGCGGCGGCAACAGCGCCCGGCAGAGAACCCGAAAGCATAGACGATTGCCAGAATGCTCAGCATCGAAAACATCCACAAGGCCTACGGCCGCTATCAGCTTTTCGACGGCGTCAGTTTCCGCCTGAACGCCCGCGAAAAAATCGGTCTGGTCGGCCGCAACGGTCATGGCAAGACCACCCTCATGCGCCTGATCGTTGGCCAGGAGGAACCGGATGCCGGTGGTGTGGTCAAACCCCGCAACTACCGCATCGGCTATGTACAACAGCACCTGGCCTTCACCGCGCCGACGATTCTGGCCGAGGCCGCCACCGGCCTTCCACCCCACGAGGCCGACCAGCACTGGAAGGCCGAACGCATTCTGGCGGGCCTGGGTTTTGCGGAAGAAGACCTGCCGCGGGCGCCATCCCAATTTTCGGGAGGCTACCAGGTCCGCCTGAACCTGGCCAAAGTGCTCGTCTCCGAGCCGGACCTGCTCCTGCTGGACGAGCCCACCAACTATCTGGATATCACCTCGATCCGCTGGGTCGTCCGGTTCCTGCAGGCGTGGCCGCGTGAACTGCTGCTGATTACTCACGACCGCTCCTTCATGGACCAGGTCGTGACCCACGTGGTCGGCCTCCACCGCCACAGGGCCCGCAAAATCGAAGGGGACACGGCCAAATACTACGAACAGGTGGCCCAGGATGAGGAAATCTACGAGAAGACACGCCAGAACGATGAGCGGCGCCGCAAGGAAATCGAGTTGTTCATCAGCCGCTTTCGGGCCAAAGCCCGTCTAGCCAACCTGGTGCAGTCGCGCATCAAGACCCTGGATAAAATGGAAAAGAAAAGTCGGCTCGAGGCGGTCCGGACCCTCGATTTCGCCTTCCGCGATCACCCCTACCGCGGGCGCCAGATGATGGTCGTCGACGACCTGGCCTTCGGCTACACCGGGAACCACACCCTGTTCCGGGAACTGTCCTTCAGCGTCAACAAGGGCGATCGCATCGGCATCGTCGGCCGCAACGGGCAGGGCAAGACGACCCTGCTCAAAGTGCTGTCCGGCGATCTGGAGCCGGTGCGGGGCGCCATCCGCTTCAATCCCAATATAAACCTGGGGATCTATGAGCAAACCCATACCACCCGGCTGATTCCCGAACGGACGGTGGAGGAGGAGATCATGTCCGCCAACGGCGACCTCGATCGCCAGGTGGCGCGCAGCATCTGCGGGGCCATGATGTTTTCCGGCGACGAGGCCCTGAAAAAAATCCAGGTCCTGTCGGGCGGCGAGAAGAGCCGTGTGCTGCTGGGGCAGCTGCTGGCCCGCCCTCTCAACCTGCTGCTCCTGGATGAGCCCAGCAACCACCTCGACATGGAATCCTGCGATGCCCTCCTGGCGGCCATCGACCAGTTCGAGGGGGCGGTGATCATGGTCACCCATAACGAGATGTTTCTGCATGCCGTGGCCCGCCGCTTGATCGTCTTCCAGGACAACCAGGCCGTCGTCTTCGAGGGGGGCTACCAGCGTTTCCTTGAGTCGGTGGGCTGGCACCTGGAGGCGGAAGCGAGCGACCGCCGCCCCGCGCCGGCCAAGTCCTCCAAGAAACAATCGCGGCGGAAGCGCTCCCAAATCCTGACCCGGCGCAGCAAGGCCCTGCGTCCCCTGGAAAAGAAGATGACTGAAATCGAAAGCGTGATCGAAACCTGCGAACAGCGGCTTCACGGCCTGCACGCAGACATGCAGCAGGCCACGGCCCGCAAAGACGGTCAGAAAATCGCCAAATTGGCGCGCGCCATCAAAGCGTGCGACCAGACGATCGAATCCGGCTTCGAACGCCTGGACGGGTTGAACACCGAACTGGAGGCGACCAAGGCCCGCTTCGACGATCAACTGGCGCAACTCGAACTCTGAAGCTGATCTTGACCTCGTCAGCCTGAAAGCGAAATCGAACCATGGAATCTGAAAAGCAGCCCCAGATCATTCTGGTGTGTCAGCAAAACGGCAGCGGCGAAGCCAAGATCGCCGGCATCCGGCAATACGGCGGGGAATTGTTCCGCATCCGGACCCATGACATCAACGCCCCGCTACCCGATCTCATCGACGATACGAGCCCCTATCTCCCGACGCGTCTGGAAGCCGATCTGATCATGGACTTTCTGAAGCATCCGGATCTCTCCACCGACCTGGCCCGGATGGCGCATGCCGCGGGTGTTCCGGTGGTGGCCTCGGGCAAAAAGATTCCCCACGCCCTGACACCGCCCACCTGATGCGGTCTGCCCCGGCAGGATTGT
>JAAUXU010176497.1_pt1 | contig 13062 bp, 12 predicted proteins | sample 7278151 | NCBI WGS metagenome assembly JAAUXU01 (sample SAMN14350113, study PRJNA611818) | marine sediment metagenome | isolation source: surface marine sediment (1.8m) | place: French Polynesia: Moorea | collected 2018-08 | reverse complement strand
CCGATTCTTTGACTGTCACCTCTTTGGCTGTTGCCGATTCCTTGGCTGTCACCTCTTTGGCTGTTGCCGATTCCTTGGCTGTCACCGATTCTCCGGCTGTCGCCGATTCTCTGGCTGTCGCCGATTCTCCGGCTGTCGCCGATTCTCCGGCTGTCGCCGATTCTCCAGCCGGACCTCTCCGGCCTCTTCTTCTTGTTCCGGGACTTTTCCCGGGCATAGCAAACTCGCTCACATGATAGTGAGCTCACCCACACGATAGCGAGCTCACTCACACAGTATTTTGCACAAAATTATATTCTCACTCGTTCGGATATGTGTTTATGTTTTCCTCACCAGCGTTGCCATCTTCCATCCTGGGTTTTTAGCACAGGTCAAATCAAAAAGGATTTTACTAAAAAAGTTTTTCCCAAAAGATCATTTACTATCTGCACTCTTAATTTGAAGTTTACTACAGTAGCACAGTACATAGAGCTGTCTGAATTTGTAACTCTGAAAATGCTATGTTATAGAAGTGTCCCTGATTGATCTGACATTTTAGAAGGTTGTAGTGGGGAATGTCTCGTATAAGCAAAAAAGAAATTCAGCTCAAGCAGAGACACTTTTAAAACATATCATTTTTGGGATTTTGCTATGTACTGTCTCTACATAAGTTGTAAAACTTCAAAGTAAAAGTGCAGATAGTAAATCAACTTTTTTCAAAAAATGAAACTTGTACCAGCTACGCCAGTGTCAAGTGCCAATTTTCCACCATGAAAATCTGAAGTTGAAGTTTTCGAACTAGCCCTAATGAGCATGAAAGTTTTAAGATAAGTTTCACTTGGAATTTTCCACTTTATAAAAATTTGGGTTAGTTAGTCAATTCTTCTCCACTTTATTTGGAAGTGCCAAAAAATGCAAAAAGAAAACAAGTCTTCCCCAGGTTTCACAAGGTAGACTCAGATATCTTTAAAGGTTGCAGGAAGAAAAGTTCAATTCCATTAGACACACTAAAGAGAAAGATCAAACGCAGTCAAAATGAAATACCCAAAGAATCAGTGTAACATTGATCCTTGGATAAACAATTCTCAATAAAAATTAAATTTCACAGCTATACCTTGCACACTCACAGTTCCAAGTGCTCACCTTGCACTCCAAAACTTAGGGGCTTCGTTTGCTTCGTTTCTACACGACGTAGAAGAAACAGATTTGTTGTCAAAAAGGCACCATCAGAAGCTGAAGCGTCACTTTTGACGCTTCAGCTTCAGACACAATTCTTAGCGAAAAAAAATCACTCAAAGTCCCACCTTACAATAATTATATTGATGAGAAGATAGACTATGTTAGGGAGTTGCCAAATGCCTACTCTCACGACGCCGATGTCGCCCTAGCCCTTTTTTATCGCTCTCGAGGGCGTTGGCGCCCTTGAGACCTTTTGAAAGCCCTGGGCTTACCCCCCACCCACCCACTCTCGGGTACGTCAACTGATCTTCTCATTGCTCTTGAAAAAGCGGGAGATTTTGTACTTTCATACGAGCACGCAATATATAGTTAGAAGGCTAGGTCAATTTTGTTAATATCTTGTGGAGTCCTAGAATTGTTGCAAAAATTCACTTGAAGACGTTCTAGTCAAATGGAATGAAAAGAGGATGACTCTTTGGGTCCCCTCTCTGCCTTCAAAGTATTTTAGGCACAAGGATGTTAGGTCAACATCATAAATTTGATGTGGATCTGCTGAGTGACTTTCTAGATGCAAAGCTGAAGCACTGTAGGCAAATGAAACTAAAAACGCAGTGCTTACAGCTTTGTCACAGGACTTTCAAAATCTGAGCACCTGGTTATGTACTGAACTTATGTACCAAAAACTTATTGCCATGGAAGGGGGTCAAAACAATTTTTTGCAAAACCATTTGATTGCATCTCTACCATTTGGCATTAGGCAACAGACTTTAGATGCCCTCAGTTAAATTTCAAAATTTTCATTTTTTGACCTAGCCTTATGTTTAGGATCAACAAAAACTAAAGACTTTTCTTTCTGCTTAGTCCTCCTGCGACTGACCTGCAATGACCTGTGTATGTGCGACGGCCCCCAGTTGAGAATCTGCCATTTCCATGATGTGCCAGGTTAACTTGTGACAAGTCAGCACTGGCAAAGACAATGTATGTGGCAACCCTCATTCCCACTCGCTACCGCCGTCTATTTTTGGATGAACAGGACAACAGTCTGTTGCCTAGCCTCTGAAGCCTCAAAGGCTGTCAAAATTGTGTCAGTCGTGTCTCCTGGAAGGCGGATTCGTCCCCCCGACTGAACTGGGTCAGCGAAGCTGCGGCTGAGGCTACGGTGGCCATAGTGGTCACGGTGGCCATGGTAGTCACGGTGGCCATGGTGGTCACGGTGGCCATGGTGGTCACGGTGGTCACGGTGGCCATGGTGGTCACGGTGGCCATGGTGGTCACGCACTTCAGTCATCATGCACCAGAGCAGACAAACTTTTTCCCGCATTAATTGAACATGAGAAATGGCTCTTTGGAGGATCGTAATGAGTGTTTAGACGATCAACACACGTGTTTAGAAGATTAACACGAGTTTTTAGGAGCTCAAAATGAGTGATCTGGGCATCTAATTTTACCATGGGAGGCGCAATGACACTTCCTCCATGAATTCCAGAGATGTTCAGGCTCAACCTAACCAGAGCTAATCTCAGTAGCAACTTCGAGCAATTGCACGGATCTTCAGGGGTGACGCTGTGTCTGATACGGTCAACTTGGGTATGCAACAATTGACTTTGACGCGAAGTCTAGAGCTAATACACTCCCATAAGCACACAGAGTATTAATGCGCAACCAGCAGTTTCCTCCAAGACGTTTTCCGGGGCCTTCGGACGCGTGAGTTTTACACAGTTGGAGAGAAACGCCCAAATATACAGTTGCAAACTTTGCGACTTCTCACTTCTGAACACCCTGTGCATGCACGCTAGAAGGTGCAATTTCGTCCATTTTTCAAGTCATCCACAGAAGAGAGAGAAGGAAGCATCCTCCATTTCTTAAGGCACTTGTGAGAAAATAATACGTGGAAAAGAATAAACGTCCTAAGGGCAAAATTCGGAAATAGATCTATAGACATTACCTGCACCCAGCGACATCTCTAACACCCATGTTGATAAAATGACGTCAACCCTGAGTCTCTTTCCTTAAGATGTATTCGAAGAACAAATGTTCTATGTCCCGTAGGTCCTGATTTGTCGTCACAGCAACAGCAATGAGAAATGCCAATATCGCCCGCATCCCGAGTTGGATCTGGAGGGAGTGCACAACATTGCTTGTGTCGCTGCAACATAACACTAGACTTTCATCCCCCCCCCCTGTCCATATACAATGATTGTGCTTTAGTAACAGATGGAAAAGGATTTATTTGCCACGGACGTACATGCACACGCACGCACAAGATGCAGAAAGAGAGACACGATAATGGACAGCATCGATGGCACTACAGAGCAGTCACACTCACGTACAGACAGTACAGACCCGGAGCCCGACGGTTGCGTTTCTCACTTGAGTGCCAAAGTGCATCTGCTTGTCGCTGTTCACCTAACCGAGGCAGGAACGTCTCCTATGCTTTTACGTACTGGCAGCATCATGAATTACTGCAGCGTGCGAGCGACATCCAAGATCATGCTTGGACGGTGTCCTTACTTCCTTGGGGTGGGACGCATCATACCAATACTAACTCATCTCGTGTGCACAGTAAGATTTGTACTTGTAGGTTGTTACTCACCACTTTGTATCGAGAGCTCACAACATTTTCCAAGATATTGCTTGGAATGAAACTTCCTCTGCAGCATCACAAATGTACAGCTGGTTACGTAGTGTACTTCGAAAGAGCTAAATTGATCAAAGTCCCTAAAAAGAAGTCCTTAAAACACACTCTTCACCAAACAACGTAGAGTAGGAAGTTTACGGCCGAGTTGAAGACGATAAGTGTATGAGAGATGTGATTCACATGGACGAGCCAGGTGGGCCAGCTGCTGAGGACGGTCTCTCCGGTCGTCGCCTCGTACAGGGTGGGCACCAGGCGCCAGACGTGGCACGCCACGAACAACGAGACGATGGAGAGGGAGATTCGCGTCAGACGATTTTCTTGTCGACGCATCACGCTGTTGGCAGAGTGTTGCTGCTGGCGGTGGTGACGATGCTCCGCTGCTTCCTCTGGAAAGCAATGCACAAAGCGTCATCATAAGTGCCATTACCGCCTTGCTGAAGGACGTCGACACCTCCGCGTCTCATCCAGTGCTTTCTTCGCCTCCTCCTCTTGGCACGACTTTGTATCTTCTTGGTCTCCGCACTTTCCTCATGCAAGTGAGGCTGATCCGAGGCCATCTGGTCGCTCACGGAGGGGCTGCCGGCGGGCTCGGAGTAGATGGCGCTAAGGAAGCTCTCCTCGGCCTCTCCTTCGCAGTCAAACTCATAGTCTTCGGAGTTGTGCCTCACGTTTCCATTGTTAGCGATCACCTACCGTTTTTAAAGAAAGGTTGAAACGTTTCCGCGGGGTTCAAGGACACTGATGTGTCTTGCATGCACGAAAACCGCGAACGACCAAGAATACCACACATCTCCTACGTAGAGTGTGCAAAGCGTTCACCATCCGTGCCTTCCACATGCTGTCAAACGTGCCAGTGACCTTCCTCACACAATAGACTGCACCACGTCGCAGCTACTCACTTTTGCAAAGTCAAAGTGCACATGTTTGGGTCAGTCTCTCAGCACTCCTGGCGAGCTACTTCTTCTCAGATGCTATTGTTGAGGGGAGAGGGGGGGGAATCTGGGCTGGAAGGTAGCGAAAAATCTTTTGTTCAAAAATTTCTTCCTCTCTGGCACAAGATTTCTGGTGCACACACCAGAGCTGGGTCCAGCTCCTGTGCCTCCTCTGTTGCTACATGCTTGTCCTAGACAGTCAAGCTTAGGCAAACTTACGTTATCATAAGATACACTTAGCTTATGAGTCACTTAGCACTTTCACTCGGATGTCCTGCATTCAAGTAGAAGTCCGTGTCTGACGAGGACAGATATGTCCACATCTCTACTGAACAGTTCAAGTACTATGTACAGTCCTTGCCGTAAGTAATGTCGCTTGGTACTTATTGATATCCTACACAGAGTGGGAAAATGGTAAGGTTGAATTTTGCCCTAGAATGTGTGATGGAGACAGTCAGACACGAGATTGTTTCGTTTAGTTTCAAGTGCTCATGGTGATGCTAGAGCACTCAAAGTAACATGGGCTGACAAGAGCACCGTGCCAATTTTTCATGTTTTTGACCACTTTTTCTAGACGAAATTTGCTGAAATTTTCTGTGGATGTGGCCACCCACCCCCTAGTGCCACATGCCCAAGACGGCGCCCTCCGACCCATCCTTGGACATGCTCCACGTCAAGAACACCTCGTTCGTGCACGATGGCGGACAAACGACGAGCAACAGACATCCAGCAGCAGCCGCGGCAGAAGCATTGACAGGGGACACAGGTGGACTCCCCCTGAACACTTGGAGTTGTTAACAAACATTCAAAACCGTGAACTTGTGTTCTTAAAGTTATGTCGCAGAGTCTGAATAATCAGTTGAACGTTGAAATTCATCTCAGAAACATCCCCAGCCAGCGTATGATGTCCATATGTACCAAGCGACAGCACTTACTGCATGTTCTTGCAGTCTCAATTGAAAGTAGCGCACTGTACTGTGGACCGACCGACGTCGCCTTCCAGTATCAAGATACCGGTGTTGACGTCGGACCTGTCTGCAAGATACATGATGAAAAGAACCTAGCCTGACCTGCAGATCCTTCTCTTCACTCCTAGATTTCGTCAATCTGCCCCTCCTCCGGAAGTGAATCTTGGCGAACATGGCGTTGGACCCCTCGGGCGGGCGCAGCGGCGCCGGACCGTCTTGTCCGAGGGCGCCTTCGCCTAGCAGAGACAAATGATGAGATTTTCTCCTCCGAAAGTTGTTGTTGCGAAGAGACATCCTGAAGGAACCCGACGAGGGGACAACGGACCGCTGAGGCAGAGGTGAATCGACAAAACTCTTGCCCATCTCACGAAGAGCTAAAGCAAGTCAGGAAATTGTGTGATTAAGCCAGGAAAGTTACAGCTAAGGTGATAGCCCAAATGAAACTTGACGGAAGAGTGAATTTGTCACTTTCCGGGGATGTTTTCCGTCAGCTGGGAGGACATCCTTTGGCAGTACAGAGACTCCTTGGCTTACCTAAGACAGTGCAAATATTGAGGTAGATGAGCGACAGCAAAGGGATGACTGCGGCGAAGGTGGTGTTAAGGCCAAGGCAGTAGATGCCGTAGTACAACTTGTTCTTTCTCAGCTCCGTCGCGTTGACTCCGAGAGTGGGCGTCTTGCGCCAGACGATGCGCACAAAGTCGTCGTCGTCCGAGGTGAAGTTAAACGAGCGACAGAGCAAAGTCAGGCGCGACTCGTTTCTCAGGGGCGTCAACTCGGTGGGGGGCGACAACGTGGAGTAGTCGTCGTAGGTGCTGCCGTTCAGAGATTCACTGCCCAATGAGAAAAGTATACGACGTGTAAAAGTAACGCGTTGTATCATCTGTCATAGTGCGCCTCATGTGTTTACTGCAAACGAAAATTGCTTACTCTTCCTTATAGTACGTGAGGAGTGCACTAGTTGTACCACAGCGGCTTTGACACCGATTTACACTCACCTTGCATCGCGTGTTAAGGGACTTGTATTTATGTTTCCAGGCACGCTGTCACGTGTGTTCCGACATATAAAACGGACGTCTCTTGCTTTCACTTAAAAGCATTGGATCACGCTCTCGCTTTCATTCTCGAACGCGTAGTGCTGTAGTACGCAGACACCGAGATCCTTTACTCGAGAGTATTTCTTCGCTGTACTGCGATGCACAAAACAACTACTGAAATGCTCATGCTCTCCCGGTCCTTCTTGCTGCTGTCCTCATGCATGCATTGATACGAAATTCCCACTTTATTGCACTCATCTTCACTGGGAGGGCGGAAATATCGGTGGACTCATTATTCCGAAATCACCATAGTTGTAAGGTGAGACCCAGGAAGAGCACTAGAAAGTCGGGAAGTATTAACTATATTCCCCTCCTCGTGTAGACTCGCTATACGTATATCCCACTTTTTTTGAACACCTGAGACTGAGAGGGCAATTTGACTACCGGGGTGGGTGTAGCAGGTCCGAAGTTCCCAGACCCGAGGGCTGTCGAGAAGTCTCCCTGAAGGCCGTGCGAGCCGTCGAGGGTGAGGGCGACGTGGGTTGGCACAATTTAATGTACGATTTCTTCTGTAGCTACGTACAAGGCTAGGTCGAAAATTGGAATTCCCCCTGGGTGTCCAAAATACGTAACCACCCACCATTTGAAGACATTGTAGTCTTCAAATGAAAGTGAAAAAAAGGAGTTTTAGCTATGCCCAACTGCGTTTAAAGTTGCATCATACTATAAAACAAGTTAAAAAAAATTTCTTCAGGAATTGCTGTAAAATATTTTTGTGACCAACTGGAGCAAGTCAGCATTTTGGTCAGTGATTTTCACCCAGTTTGGCAGCTTCTGACAGCCACCAGAGCTGAAATCTACTTTCACCGCAAATTTACTACAGTAGCTTACAACATAAATTTCAAATCAAGTCAGGCATAGGGGGTAAACACAATTTTTTTTCAAAAATATTTGACTACATCTTCATTTTTTGAGCCCATGTAACAAACCCCAGACGCCGTCAGTGAATTTCCAAAGTTGACCCCTTTTCGACCTAGCCTACTGCGTACTACCTTGTAGATATGGTAATGAACGCTGAGGCTTTTCGACTTAAATGACGCTTTTTACATTTTTATAGTGAGTGTTGATATGATTCGGGCTGTGTTCGGGTCGAAGATGAGTCTTTTTTCAGCTCGGTGAAAGCTTGACTCGGCATTTTCATTCCCTACGCAGCACTCGTGGTCCCTACTGAACAGGAGATCCAGCAAGAAAGGCCGACATTGTCGTAAAACCAAGGCAACATAATGAAGAAATATATCTCTTTCACTGGCACCACCAGACACGTATAGAAGAGATCATACGCTGAGGCCTACGCTATGAGCGGGATATACGTAGAGCGAGTCTACACGAGGAGGGGAACTTAGTTAATACTTCCCGGCTTTCTAATGCTCTCTTCCTGGGTCTGCCTTAAATCTATGGTGATTTCCGAAAATATTTTTATACAGTCCCGTATCACCACACCGCCAGACTAAATGCAGTGAGAAACATCAATCTGGAAACATGTTGACACAAAGTTGCTTAATTTATGAAACTGTTATGACTGGAATATTTTCCCTTGACTACTACAACACTACTTTTCACATTACATATTTTGGCATCATATCGGCTTTTAAAGCTTGGCAAACTGAACTTGGCAATGCCCTCCACTTTGACCACCTTGGTGTAGTCCATCATGAGGCGATGCAAGACCCTGATCAAGGGCCGAGGAAAGCAAGAAGACATCGTAAGAAGACAAGAGCAACAACATCGCGTCAGATGACAAATAGCCCGGCCGTAACGAGCAGTATTTTTTCCTCGGTTTGGAAGATATTGTGACCTGATGAATATTGTCCGAGGACAGTTCAAAAATCGCCTCAGTTGACATCGAAAAGCTATAAAGCCGGGCTCTACTATGTAGCTTGTCAATACATAACTGTTATGCACGTACATAACATGCCTATGCCCATACCCCTAACATGTACATGCCCAGCTCGGGTGGAAAAGCGGATGCTATCCGACAGTTTGATAGACCATAAACTGCGTCCTTGAAATTTTATGAAAGATAAAGCTGGAGCCTCATTGTTTATGGGTCATACGGTGCGTACATGGCTTATGGGTTAATCCCCCCCTTGTCAAGTCACCCCCCGATTTTTACGGTGGTCGCTCTTACATGTCTACCCAGACTTGGCAAGTCTTTGTTGGTTCTCGCCACTTAAGACCCTATTGTGCGACAACGGTATTAATGGGGGGAGACAATAGGATCGACCAAATGGGGCGTCGAAAAACAGGTGTCACTTACTGGATGAAAGCCTGCTGCAATGATTGTGGCTCTGCTTCTTCTTTGGCGAAAAGCAACTCGTCTCTAAGGTGTGAGCAATTGAGCCTGAACTGACGCTCCCCGACTCCCATCACGGCGCGGATCTCGAAGAATCGAGGCAGGTAGAAGATCACCGGGCACACCAACACCCCGACGACGTAAAACCTTTGTGGTGGAGAGAAAAACACTTACAGAATACGATCAGTTTCCGGAAGCCCATTTAAATTGGGGGGAGGGAGCCCCGGGAAGTTCATTCGACGCATGAGCTGTTTTCCAGCTTCGTAAACTGGCGGTTACGCGTGAGCTATGACGAAGCCACGACGTCAAGTGGACAATGTTTGAAAAATGAACATAAAAAATTAAGGTTATTGCCACAGTCAATCTGGACGGGGATAGGTTACTTTTCTTTATTCCAAGTATCCACCCTCTGAGCCCACTACAGTTGATGCCAGGACCAAGCACAGACTGCCCTGTTCTTGCCACAGTCTCTGTCGTGGCAGCTGACGTTGCTGTGGTAAGTGGCATCAGTGATCTGCCCTACATGAAAAATTGTCTGAGGAGGAGGGACACAAGTGATTGCCCTTGCAGAAAACTCTCTCCAGCCTTTTAGAACCAGGTTGGACCAGTGTGTCAAGGCATCGTTCTGCTGGAACACAATGGTGCCCCCGGCAGCCACATCCATCATCCAACTTTACCATGAGGAGAGCCCAGAAGACCCTCTTGGTCACTGTCTGCTGGAGACCAACTGACATGAACTGGCAGCCAGAACCACTTCTCAATCTTGGCGACCAGAGGAACATGTTTGGCAATTGCTTTTTAATAACCCAACTCCAGACAAATGTCTTCTCATGTGCAAAGCTGCTTCTTGACTTTGTCCACCTGTCGTTCCTGACCTTTCCAGTGTTTCCTTCAAAAACTGTCTCACTTGCAGCTTGTACGAGGAGCGCCTCAGATCCTGATGCACAGCACGCCTCAGAGCAAGACATGACATCTCAAGTTTTTGTGCAACGTCGGCAGAGTTGGCGGAGGGGTCGTCAATAGTAGCAGCCTTCACTGCTTCCAGATAAATCTGACGTCCTCCTCGTATCCGACTGGGGAAAAGTGTTTCTTTCGCTTGGCAGTGAAATGTTCCTTTTCATTCGTCGAGCGCTTCCTTGAATTTCTGGGCCGCATCAAAAACAGTCGACTTGGTTCAAAAGTTCAGTTGTCTCCTTCTACCTGTGCGTCCCACACGCAGGAGATGCACAAGTATGGATACATTTGCTCCTCTTCTCTTCCTCTTCGCACTGTCGGGTATTAAAGATTGATCACATGAGAAGGTTTAAGAGTTTTTAAGACATCAAGTCTATTTGAAATTGTTGCCTTGAAAAGGAGATTTTGAATCAACTTCTATGATGTCGTGTTAACCTTGAGTCATTTACGTAGTAACTTTAGATATAGAAGCAAACCACATATTTTTCAGACCCTAAAATTTCTTTTCAAAAAGCCTCTTGGACAAAGTGATACTGAAATCGCTTACCCGTATGCTGACATTTTGGTAACTTGGAGAAGGGCAACGACAATCAGAAGGGTTGGGGAAGAGAGATTATTCAATGCTTAAACCGGAAGCACGAAGTGTATTGAAGAAGGTCAACACGACACTTTTGTTAATTTTTGTTCCAAATTTTAGAGGTAAAGAATGCACCAAAATTGCAGATAAATGTAATCTTTTGTTATGATTGATTTGCAGAACCAGACTCATCGAGTCTGTTCACGTGGAAACTTGTGGTTTTTGTTCGTTTTGCGTCTAATGCAACAAGTCAACCTGCACAGACCCTCTGGATTTCTTTAGCCAATGCAGGTGACGCTTACCTGATATAGTATGATATAGGCAATTAGCTAGAAGCGGTGCTGACTGTACTACGGTTCAGTGACGTTGATACGAAAACGACATGGTCGGATATTTGCCAATTGGTTAAAGGCAAATTCCGGTTATAATTTGCAAGTTCCTCCAGGTAATAATGGATTTCTATGAAGCAAAACTAACCCGTTAATTGAAAGGAACTAAGGGCTGTTCAGGTAATTGCAAAGTTTTTGCAGTTGCTTTTCATGTTTGTGATGCAGGATGTGAGATGAAAAGGGGCCTTTTTGAGGCACCAACAAGAGAGGTGCTGTTCTTTGCTGCTGCCTTCATGAAAGTTGTGCAAAAAGTGGGCCTAAGGCATGTAGAGAGCTGTCAGCAGGTGACAAGGTCAAGACTTTGCGAGGTCTTGACCATGAACCGAAGCTGGATGTGATTGATCAATATTATAGAATTTCTGAATATCGAGTCGTAGACTCTAACTTACCCTGAGCGCCCAAGCAGCCTTTGTCCTAATGCAGTGCATGTCAGAGTAGGTTTGGGACCAGAATTCTCAGCTCTTATTATCGGATGGCTCTTATATCCGAGGAGCCTAAGCTTTTGCTGGAGATAAGCATTTTTCAATTTTGCAAAACAGACTAACTGTCTTTGTAGTAATTTGAGCAACTTAAACACTTTCTATCAATGTCTCCTTCACAACTCTATTTGTCAGTTTGTTTGGACTCCCAAATTGGCGCATCCACACTGAAAATGCGTCAGGAGGAAATGCCCACAGACAGTCCTGATTCCGCTCTTTTAAGTAGGGAGCCCAAAGTTTTTGTGCTCTTATAAGGAGGGTCTTTCTTACCTAGTGAAACGGCAAAATGGTTGGAGCACAGAACTTTTGCTCTTGTAAGCGAGTTTCTGTCATTTCTGGAGCTCTAACGAGTGGTTTCAACTGTATTTCTGTTTGTCCTCTCTGAAACAAGGTAAAAATGGAACTGCTCAGTTGACTGCAAGATGTGGTGAATTCCGACATTTTCGCGTGTGCAAATAACTTGCAAAAATTCGACTTTGACCGTGCACGATCCATACCGTACAGAGACTATGAGTGTACGTTGTTTCTCGATGCTCCATTGGTATGCATGATGTGGTCCGCGTAGAGTGCACAATACTTTGCGCCGTTGTACTAACTTTTTATCAAATCAGCCCAGGATGATTTGAGTCTCACTGAGACCTCTACGGTAATCCTACCTCTCTGATGCTGGGGTCGCACGCTAGCGTATGAAGATCCTCGATTTCTGATGTACGTGCGATTTTCTCATCAGATATTCTCATCGTTATGTCCTACTTCAGTCGCAGGTAGAGCTTAAGGTTTTCTATCCCCGCAGAAATCCCCAAGTTCAGTTGGTTATGTTTTGTGTTGCTGGCGAATTCTGATGAGAAGTTCGGACGTCGCTCTACTTCATTCCTCGTGAGGAATCCGATGAGCGCAGGTGCTTGATCCGCGATTGCTAGATGCTCTCCAAGAATTCTTAAGAAGGATCGGAATATCTTGTCGAGTGCGTCCCCAGCATAGACAACTTTGCACTTTTGGCTTGACTTGAGTCTCATGGGCTTTGTCTAACCCAAATTTGGCACTTGGGGCTTCGCTAAGGGTGCACACACCGCTGGACCGAAGTCTGTAGATGACTCCTGACCCATTGTTCAGATTCTTTTAGCAACAACTGACTTGCTCAACCAGACATTTAGTGGGAACAGATACCTTGTTTGATGTGGGTACGCGCATGCGCAGTACCATTGGGTAGCTTTAAGATAAATCGCGTTCTTACTGTATATTGTACATGCTGTTAAATGTGTGTCTTACTGTACGTATTGAGATTTGGATCGTACTGTGCATCTTCGTGTGATAAGAGCTGGTCAGGAGGGTTGGACTGGATTGAGCTCATGTACTTTTGATCGTTTCCGTATGCTTCATGCCTCGATACCTCGTGTACCTCATTCACTCGTTCAACGGCATCGAAGCCAGCAACATCGCCATCTCTATCTTCTACCACTACTCTTGGGGGTTTCACTGGAAGGCGCGGACGCCGACCGATAGGTGGAGACCGTATCGAGTCTCTACGGGACTGACATCAAGCGTTGCGTGGACGGGGAGCGAGGAGGCCAACGACT
>JAAUXU010048470.1_pt1 | contig 13064 bp, 10 predicted proteins | sample 7278151 | NCBI WGS metagenome assembly JAAUXU01 (sample SAMN14350113, study PRJNA611818) | marine sediment metagenome | isolation source: surface marine sediment (1.8m) | place: French Polynesia: Moorea | collected 2018-08 | reverse complement strand
TTATTTTATAGTACTATGCAACTTTAAATGCATTTGGCCATAGCTAAAACTCCTTTTTTCACTTTCATTTGACTACAAAGTCTTCAAATGGGATGCGGTTACAAATTTTGGACACCCATGGGGAATTCAAATTTTCAACCTAGTCTAACCTATGTCTAAAGGAAAAGTTGATTTTTTGTCCCATTTTCATGCAATAACCGTAGGATGTTGACCTTTAAGACCACATATATTCTTAATCAGCATGACAGGGGGAATGTTTCAGGCCACTTTCTGTTGGGGTTAGGGTCTCAGGTCAGGCACAGGAACGGGTTTGTCAACCAGTGGGTCAAGGAAGTTTTCATCACAAAAAAGCAAGCACAACTGACTGTTCCTTGACATTTCTAAGGGTGAACTTCCTCACCCCACTGCAACTTAGAGGCCACGGAAGCAACCAAATTTGACGGCGCAAAGTGCATGGTCACTGGTCAGCACAAAGTACGTGACCGAGCAAAGTAGGTCAAGTCTGCCAGCTTCGAGTCGAGGCAAGACCAGCTGCGTGTTGAACGCGAAGCACGTGTTGAGCACGAGACGCTCGGCAAGGGTCGAGTCTGCGCTGGTGGGTGGGATTGCGGTGAGTCTTATAAAAACCCGAGCATTGCCGGTTACTCCTGCTAGTTGATTATACAAGAAGGTTGACCTTATGTCCGATGATCTTAGCACCCACTCTACTTTCATTGCAACTTACAGACGGAGCTCCTCAACGTTATCAAGTCACCGTACAATTGTACTATAGGGTGATCAAAAGAAACTGTAATGACTAAAGTCTGAATTCAATTTCGTGAGACCCTGTTTTCCTCATTTTGGCAGGAGTTGCCAGATCGGAACAGTTGGGTTGCTGACCAAAATGGGTCTTTGCCTAGCATGTACACATTCCGGGCAAGGCAATACAACCCAATACAACGTAGTGAAGAGAATGGATGATCAAAGAATGAGCTTAATTCTCTTGATTTTTTTCTTTTGAGGAGATGCTCAAGCAGCACTTTTCAAGATCTCTGAAGCTAGCGGTACAGGGTTGGTAGACGACAACGGACCTCCCTGTATCATGCACTAGAGAGATCAGCAGATATACAGCCCCCCCCCCATGTGTCAGCTTCAAAACGTCCTTTAAGAAATAGTGATATGTCAACTGAAGCCTTCAATGCTGCTTCCGAATATTTAGTTTGTTTGAATCACCCTGTTACACGCTTCTGAAGTCTCCCTTTGCATGTGAAATGTCCCAAAACAGTGGCGCACCCTGTACCAGACCCAAAAATATATTTATTTCATATCTATTAGTTTATTATGCAGCAGCAAAGCTATCCGAGAAAGAAGACGCGTGGACACTGGAGGCTCTCTCTGTCAGCATGTTCTGTGAATCAGTCAGATCGATTCGACCAGCTCGAATTTGTGGTCCTTATGAGCACTGAAAGGGTCCAGCTACCGACCAGTGAGCTGGACTCTCGGCCCAGTCGGGTGTGTAACATCAAGTAGTGCATCTGTGCCTAGAAGACTCTTTCGACACCATCGTCAACGTCCATCTCCGCCATCGCAGCCAAGGTCGCGCAGCTTTCTACACTTTATCTCTGGGCTTCAAGTAGCAGCAGACTGGTTGAGTCACAGCTTAAGAATGCTGGAATTGACATTGTAGCGCTGTATTTTTGTGCAGGATAGCGCACTGGATCACTTGAATACGCTTAAATCGTTTCTGCAGTGTCTCTTTTAAGTTAAGTTGGCATTTCTACACTTACAGGCTTCTGGTCTCTCCAGCTTGGAAATACCAACTCAAGTTTCCCCCAGCAGCAGTGGATTATAGCCCTTTTGTCCGTGTCCGCGGCCGCCAAGACCGCTGACGCGCTAAGTAGGGACAAGACGTTTAAATTATGCATGTAATACCCATTTTGATGCAGTAACGCCCGCCTCTTGAAAGCATAGAGGTGCTTGACTCGCAACCCTTCTTACCCTCATGCCTTGAATCAGCTTCAACCCCAATTATCCAACTGTCTGCACATGCCCATCATTTCATAACAGTGTGATGTTTCGCTCAGGGTTTCTGGGCACGGAAGCACTTAAAACCAAGCGTGCATCAAGTAAGGAAAGAACGTGAACGCCTCTTTTTCTGCACTGAAGGCACACAAAAATGGGTGCTCGAGTGCTTAAAAAAAGGTAAGAAGAAACCTTATTGTGATATCTGTGTCAAGATCTCTTGCACTAAGGGAGTGAAAGAACTCGATAGTTCGAATGAACTGCAGATCATTTCGTAGCTTGCACCATTTAGCTTTCAAAGCTTTTCCACCTTGAAAAGTCAAGGCAAAGTAAACCTCTTGAGACGCTACCTAACTTTACCAAAAAGCTGGCGCATACAAATGTCCCATCTCTCGCCGCTGCTGTTCACCAAACAAGTAACTATAACGTTACTACGGCTAAATAATTATGGCAAGTTTGCCACTTCTTTCTATCGCCAAGCAGCACCCCCAGGGCCAAGAAAGAAGAGATTGGATTGGAGGATAGAAAAAGTTGTGGAAGGACCTGAGAGGTGCTGACTGCCTTTTTTTAAAAAAAGAAAAAAGGAAAATATCCGAAACTAATCTGTCGAACAAAGCACGCGATTAACGGCAAAGAAGTGGTCAAATAGAAAAAGGCTTTCTTCTCTTTTCTTTTCTGCGAAGTTCCTCCTCTCTTGCTAACTTTCACTAAGGACAACTGAGTGCATAAGCCAAGAGACACCAGAAATCTCAGACTCAATTTGTCCGCAATCCGGGCAGAACTGACGAGTCTCAACTAGGAGGAGGTCATACTAATGAGTCAGGGTTGCCATTGCCTTCTTTTAAAAAAGGCTTTGTGCGTCAGAGCGGAAAGTGAATGTCAGGAAAATCGTTGTCAGACCCAAAACAGAGATGCTTGAGGCAAATCTGTTTCAAGGCTAAAGAAAAAGTCTGGTCTGACAGAGTTGACATGTGGAGGAGTTCACAACTTGAGCATGCGCTAATATCTGAATGCACGCGAGTCGTGTTTGGCCGCTGCCAACCATCAGCTCCTGTTTTCGTTTATTCTCGTCGTCATAATACTGAAAGGTCGGGAGTTCGTCGAGAGGCCTTTCGTACTAACACCATGAGATTAGCGAGCTTTACTTAGGTACCTATTTATTTTGCTTTACAGTGGGCCTCTCTTTAAAGGCCAAAATAAAAGTATGTGATTAGACCTGGCCGTGAGTAATTTCCGCGGGCCAATTCAGCCACGTACACAACCCTGGTAGCTTCCAGGGCGGAATGGGCAGCTCAGAGAGGTTGTTGAGTGTGGGAGACTCAAGGTTGAGTACAGAAGTACACATGCTACTGCAGACGGCTCGAGGACACGACCAAGGTCTCCATCGTTTTGTATTTCATGGAACTTTTGCAGCACCTCACCGAAAACGTTTGACACGCTAGCACCCAAGAGGGGGTCCGGCAGTCGGGGCACTCCCTCTAGACCACCGTGACAGGAGCACCCAGAAAAATTCCAGTCCATTTCATCAACTTTTACCATCCCACTACAGTTGGCTGACTTCCGAGTGTTGCAGTATCGACGTTCAAATTATACATAAAACACAGGGATAACTATTACGAGAAAAGCACGGCAGGCCATTGAAGACATAGGGCCGATGGCACAACATTTCGCAGAGTTCCCAGGTGTCCAGTGACCGAAGTGGCCCATTTTCATAGCAAAAACGTCCTATTACTTTATAACAATGTTCAAATCGGGCCAAACCCTACAAAAGTAGTCAGTCGAAAGTGGCCCAAACACTTCATAAATCCCAAGATTCTCCGGCCAAAAAAGTTCAAAAAGAGTGAAATGACTGATGAAGTCCCCTTTGCTTTCGGTCTGGGTGCTGAGTCTGGCGGCCGCACTTGCAGGAATTTGCAGCTAAGACGATCCACTCCGCCAATGGGATTCTATCTTTCACTTTTGACTGAATTGAACTAATATGAATTGTTACATTAATTGTTGGCCCCAATATGAAAGGCTCGAAGTCTTCTTTCACGTGGAACTTTCATGCTCCTTCTTCTTGAGACACCCAGTCTGTCGCCTTGTGGTGGAGTAATCAAAGGTTGAAAAGTGATATTTTGAACAATCTAGATATCATTGACCTTCCCTAGCTTGGACATACAGCTCTTGAATGTCATCTAGCAGCACCCAAAAGTTTGGTTAAAGGTCTTGACCACTATGACGTTCAAACGAAGCTCTTCTTTGAGAGAACGTTATTTACTGTGCAATTACTCTCACAGCAAGCAGACCGCTTTTTCTCTCATTGTGGTCAACTTTGTAAGGCCATAACTTTGGACTGGATTGAGCTACAGAAGTCGCTCAGCCCTCTGGAATTCTCAGACTCTCCCCTAGCATCAACGCACTCTTGCTCTAGGACCACTCAATTTCACAATATTGACATATCCGAAGCGTCTTAAGCGCCTCCTCCCCCCCCCCCCGTACTACACGCTTCCATGCTGGCATCCACACACGGCTTCACCTCGTTGGCGAGCACCCTCAGGTCCTCATCATTCTTACCGATTTTCAGACCCTGGTCGGAGGAGAGCGGCAAAACGGCACGACAATCAGAGGCAACAGCAATGGCTTCAGCTGGATGCTTCATCCTGTTGATGGATGACACCTCAGCGTGGGTCTTGGCTATGAAGTTGTCGTTATGGGCATTCCAGACTTTGGTCCACTGTCCACGTCTTCTTGTCAGGGAAGATTCACATCGCTAACCCGCTTGACTTCATCCACCAAAGCAAGGTCCATCCTCTCTCCATTCTCGGCCTTCATCATGGCAATGGGCAATCACGTGCTAATTTTTGTTCAACAGCAAAGGAGGTCTAGGTGATGCTCCTCATTTTCTTTTATGTACTTGTTCGCGGGAAATTTAAATGCTTACTCAGTAGAGCCTTTTGATTTGCCATCCGCAATTTCTCGCTGCACACTGGTGCCAGCGAATCCCCGATCACGAATGTTCAACTCCTCATAAGGAACCTGTTGGATCGCTCCAATCCCTACCAAGAATCTCAACTATTCTGACAACCTTTGAAATTCGCAGTAATTCGACAGGGAATATACGAAAAAAGGATTTCATCACATTAGACCGGAGATCACCAGATTTGGGCGTCCTTCAGTGCCAAGATCATTTTCGCAGCAGGCACCGTCATTTTACGTTTACTCGCCGATTTATTGTTTGCTTCAAGTGACGTCCTGTGACTTGGAGGCAGAAATGGGTCCTCTCGAGCGCATTTTCGCGGACTGAGACATAAGATGCAGACTGATCACCTGGGACTGGGAACTCTTTTGAAATGGCACTGCTTCACCTCCTTTTGAAACAGTCATTCAATATGCTAACCAGATGCATTGTCCCAAAGTTGATCTTTGCAACCCGATTGATTTTGGTTCGATTCAAAAACTCTTTTTTGCCGGTGAGTCTCCGTTTTTTCCAAAGCACTACGTCAATGCATGTGTACAGGTGTTTGCAACTATTTGCAATTTTGGCAGTAACAGAGTAACAATAGTGACTTTTAACAAATACCAATTAATGCACCCTAAGCAATGTTATACAAGCGCTCACAGGTCGCAACTATCTGAACTACCACTTTAGTCAGATGGATAGATCCCTACCTGAAACATGTCGCTTCTGTGGGGAAGGGCGCGAGGAGTTCATACACCTAGTGCGCGAGTGCCCCCCACTCGCCAAGGAACGATTAGAACATATCTATGAGCTCCAACTTAGTACACCTCCCAACCTCGCTAGTCTTGTCAGGCTCACGAGAGTGAACTGCATCGCCAGGGCTATGGAAGGAAGGACAGAGTAAGCTGGAAATGTCGTATGTGCGCCATGACGGCAATGTCACATGCTGAGTTTCACATGTTTGCCATCTGGGGGTAGGAAAAGGCCCAGCAGGGCTACTCATTGTACCCTTCACACCTCAATTGTGCTCGATACACCCTCTAACAAACAAACAAACCAATTAATGCGTTTTTATTTCTTTGAAAAGTGTCACTGCAAGAAGATAATATTGTCGACCATGACATCAGGAGGGAAAGAGCGCTTTGGAGTCACAAAATTTCCAGGAGTAGCGAACACCTGTTCAGATTCTGGTAGGGGAGAACGAGGGAAGAGCTCCTTTGATAAGCTTGAGCATGCTTGGCAGATTATCAGTCGACTCGAACAGAACAATTTCTTTTCTTTTGTCTGTCACTTTCTCCCAAACCGTCGGAAGTTCCACGTCAACGAAGGCTTTACCGAACGTTGCCAAGAAACACCAAGAACTAAGTAGCCAATACCTGAGATTATTCGTTAATAACAATTACAATCATTGTTCGTTGCAAACACTAATTTGTGCGGCCAATACCTACTGGGCGAGGAACCTCTACATGTATAGGATTACTTTTGGTCCCTCCAGAACATACATATAGAGCTTGCGCCATAAACAATGATCATCTACTGATTGCTGCTAAACTGGAGATAGAGTGACGCACTCTACTCTATGAATCTTTTGTTAAAGAAACACTTCTCCTTTTGTTTCCTTCCAATTTGAGCCACCAAACAACTAGAAAAGTTAATCAGTTGCAACCTGGGCGTCACCAAAGAGCTGATGTGAGAAGTCCGTAGCTCCTTGTTCACTACTTGCACTTGAAGGCAGAGCACAGAGAAGAAACCAAGACTGTGACAGAGAGGAGAACAGCAGGATTCCAAGCTCAGCTCTTTGAGGATGGTTAAATTCTAAATGATTCACCTCAGTACTTGTTCGGTGGTTGAAACTGGTAGAAGAGGGACGAGGCAGTGTTTTAATCGTAAAGGTTGACAGATTGAGTCACTAAAGCTGTAGGAGAAAGCAAGTTATCATGGTTCACGGCGCAATCTGCGCTCTCTTCCTGGTAGAGACGAGGAAGAAATGCTGGTCTCATAGCCCGGGCGTGGACTGGAAAAGAAAAGTCAAGATGCTCATATGCATGGCCAGAGCACTCTTAAGCAGCCTCCTCCAGGACAGTTGGGCAAAGCCAAAGGAGCTCAGGCTGGCTGGGTGGAGAGAAAAGAAGAATGAAGTCATCAAGTGTGAGACCTTTCACATTCGAGGACAAAGCAATCTCACCTAAAGGAAAGAGAGAGGACGTCCTTCTTTGCTCCCCCTAGCTATTGCGACCTTTTACTGGCTCTGCGATTGATCACAGTGCCAAAGATCGTTTGATGGCAAAGAACAGCGGAAAAAAGGCTTTCACGCAGAAAATGGCGATAAGAACGCACGTGTGTGTACTGCAAACGAAGGCATTAGTGACAGAAGGAAAACAGCAGCGTTTTCACTTTGGTCATCTAGTCAAGACCGCGACAGTTCGAATGCGATCAGGGGCGACATCACACAGAGAGGCACGTAGGCAGCAACTGCGACTGTGAAGACTGTCGACTGTGTCTTTAAGTCCCATTGGCTGCTCTTCACAGCGTGCGTGTAACCGTAAAATCACCATCAATAGCAGGCCCCAAATGGTAGTCACACAGACAGTTGGACATAACAGCCGCCCTCAAAAGACACTACAGCATTTGTTTTTCATGGGAAGACCCTTTCCTTCTGGATGTGGAAGATCTAGTCATGGTGTTAGACAAGGAGGAGGAGAGGATGGAAGACAACTTGTCCAAGAATGGCGCCAAACAAGATAGTTTCCATGCTTGCCCAAGTCTTAAGTTGTACAATCATAGCCGGCACTGAAAGCTGCAAAATTTTGTGATAGCGGCGACTGTTAATAGCGAGCAACTTTATGATATGTGCACTATTCGCTGTGACGAACCAAGATGCTGCAAAAAGGGTTTTCAGCCCCCAGACAATACGTAGTAAATAGAGGATGCGGCCGCTAAAACGCTGCCTGACCAGTGACCAAAACTTTGCTCCATTTTTTTCCGAGTGGAAGAAAGATTGAAACCTAAAATTCTTTATGTACAGATGCACAACGGTTAGCGTATAAGGAGAGTTTCTTAAATAACAATTGCCCATTGGCCAAAGAACCCATTTGAACAAGGAATGCTAAATCTCTGACAACCATTTTTCAAACCTCCACGGAGCACCCACTGAATGGGATATGACATCATACAGTGTCGAAAATGGAAAAATATATAGGTGAGACCCAAACGAAAATGCTGGGTCTCACCTATACTTTGAGTATCGAGACGGTCCCCTTTAAATGATGGCTTCCATCCCACCTCTAACAGCACCGCCTGCCTCGACACTGCAGTCCAGTGCTGAGGAGGACGTGTGCAACATGGATGTTTTTGGTGCAGAGACCAGAGAAGATGAGGCTAGACACTCCTGCAGTTTCAGGACAAGATCTGCTCAATTTTCCATTCTATTCGCTATTGCAGAAAAGGCAGCATTTTATCGGTCGCCCCAGGTAATCCAGATTTGACATAAAAAAGAAGTGACTCTATTGTAACTCAAATCTTAAGTAAAGTGTTGTACACTCTTCTAAAACAGCTCATGACTATGGTGCTGTCACCGGCACGTTACACCCTCGACCCCGATAATCCTGAAGAAGAAGAAGAAGTGGAAAAAGCTGATGTAAAGCTAGTGTGAAATTCTCGTCGAATGTTGCTACACAGAGTTCAGGCCAGCTTTCTTTACTGCAGAGTTCCATCGATGCATTCTGCATTGTTAATCTTTCAAGCTTACGTTCAACCCAACTGAAGATCCGTCAATAATGACTAAAAAAAGTAATATTTTGGGCTTGGCAATAAGCGCCAACACGGGTGAAAAGCACTGTGTGATCCTGAGTTGTGATGCTTAAGTCTTAAGTGGCCTTCATTGGATTCAGATTAGCTTAGCTGCATCAGCCCATACAAGTCAGCTTCTACAAGGCACGTACAGGATGTACATGGTACATCCAGTCACGCCATTGAAAGGAACAATGACACAAAAAAGTGTATGATGTACTTGCGTTCTGTTGCACGAGGGGCATTCAAGTATGACCAATCGTCAGTTCATAACTTTTCAATCTTATCAATGAGAATCAAATGCAAGGTTGAGTGGTGTTGGCACGAACTCAGCTGAGCAACTTCTGGCAAAGGTCTCTCATTCACTCCAGCGTGTGCAAGGAGCCAGAGTTGGTTAAATGCACCAGTTTTGGCAGCCCTTCCATATTTTTGTCGTGTCTGACGAAGTGATCAACTAAGCTTCATTAAAATGCTAAGGGTGGAGGGATAAAGAGCATTTGGTGACCAAATCAGGGCGTTTGCGAGCGAACTAAAGACGAACATAACCTCAAAAACTTCAGGTTAAGCGCCGATAAGTTTTTCTCCAGTTGGTGCAATGGAGACAAGGTTCTTGAGCCATTGCACAAAACTGGTGTTAATAATATAGTTCTGGAACCTTGCTTACACATTACTGAGTGACGAGTATTTACTAGGCGTCCCTCAGCTGTGCTAGCGCCAACGCCACACAACCTGGCATTTGATGCTCATTGTTAAGTTCAAAAAGTTATAAGCTGACGAATGTTCATACTTGAATGCCCCTTGTACAAGCTGAATTTTCCAGACTAGGCATAAATATTGGCACTACCAGTAACGACTGATTATGGCTGTTGGCTCTGGCAAGTACAACGACGCATTTCTTCACTGTTGGACCCTCTCCCCCACGAATTACCCTGGGCACATTAAATAGAAAATGGCAGCTAATTATGCACTCGCATATATTATTGGGTGCCTCAACTTCTATGGTGGGAGTTGAATACGCCAACATTGGGCGAAGCATTCAAGGAGGAGAGAACAGTGACGAAGACGAAGAAAGGCAAAACCTTGCGTCTTACACGTAATCAAACTTGCTCATTTGTGGTGCTTCTAATTAATATACCCTGGAAATATCATTAGCGTCTTCGTATGAACGCACATGTCTGGGCGTTAAATTCGCTTTTTCCGCACAATATTCCGTTTTTTCATAGCACCGACTAGCGGAAGGTTTGCCAGTTTTGTCCGGTCTTAGGGCTTATGATGCGGAAGCTCAACATCTAGCACTAATAAATGAGGTTCTGAAATTTCATTGGAGGCAACCACGGATTGACTGAGCAAGTGAGAACATAGCAATTAGCTGACAAATTTGACGCAGTCCAGAAAAAAAAGCAAATAACTTCGACACATGGAAGAGATCCAGACTTGACACTGAATGGCAGATCTTAACCTTGTCAGCTAATTGCTAATTCGATGAGAAACTTGTGAAGCTCGTGTTTCATTAGAAAGAAATAAAATCCTAAGCGACGCCTTGTGATGTCACCTGGAAGTCAGTCAAGTCATCACTTTCATCCAACGACTTGTCACAGCACGGCATGTGGTACGTTCGTACATGGGCAACTAACTGCTTGTACGTAGGAACATCGTGCGTTATATTTATCGACAGCTCTCGCTGCTTCATCAAGATGAACCTGGCGCTACAGCGAGTCGCTCTTGCTGGTATGAAGTTGCGTCCCGGACAATTCAACCTCTTTCTATGACTTTTTTTTCATCCTCAAGCGTGACACTCAGGTCAGCATTATGAACATACTATGCTATATCTCAAAGTATAATAGTTTACAGTCATACTCATGCTGTACAGGCTGGCTGAAAACTTCTGTTGCTCGTTGGACTGGTTTAATGTGACAATCCGTCTCAACGAACAATTGAATATTGATATGACGCATCCCAGAAATGTCGCACATAAAGCTGCGCAACCAGATTCATTCAAAATGTTCTCCGCCACACTCCCCATACACCAATAGAAGACCTTGCTGGAATCCTGCATAATTTCCAAGTCATTGTCCTCCAACTCCTTCCGCCACCACCGAGCACTTCAGAGCCTCCAAGATGTGCAAGTTTGCATTCGTCTTGTATAAGGAATGAATCATGTCAACATAGAAGAGTTTGTTAAGAAGTACTGTCAAGTAAAGCGAACCTGGCCACTCCATAAGTCCCTAATCTGAGTATTGTGCAACGGTGATTTAATGCGCACTCATGTGTCTATTTAGAGATGATTTGTTCCATCCTGTCAGCAGCAAACAACTTCATACGATGTTGCCCGAACGCATGTATCAAATGTCCTCCGAGACTCAAGAAACTTCAAACCTTACACGAGATATGACAGTGGCAGAATTTTCTTCATCACTTTTTGAGGCAGTCGATTTCTCTTTCTTTCTCTGCGTTGGAGTGAGAAAATTGCAGGAAAAAATTGGCGTTGATCGATGGCTTCCAAGAGACAGAAAACAGATTGGAAAGGAGGGAAACTTTGATCATCTCTCAGTGGTTCCACCACTTTTCCTTCTTCTTTTTTTCTCACCGTATCGTTTTTTGAGTGAAAACTTATCAAATTGGGACGACTTTCTCGTTCCTATTACAAATACACTATGTTGGTCCTCAAAAAACTTTTTTTTTAAAAAAGTCTTTTTTTCTCTCTCTCTCTTGATACGCCTTGTGATACTTTTGAGCCCCAGACAGAAGTCGATGATTCATGGGTGAAGAAGACACGATTACAGAAATAAATGACCTCGATAAAGAAACACGAGCTGACGTAATCACAAACAAAAGCATAAGTATACTTTGCTTGAGTCCTTGTACATTCCATGCAAGAGTGGAAATGGTGCGACTATCGATTAAAACGTGTGCTGCTAAACTACTGTTCCGATAGCCCTTTTTTCAGCCATCTACCTGTGAATTGTGATACACACCTGGGATCCATTTGACCTGGTGTATCGAACTTCATTATCCAACTTACAAATTATGTAAAATCAATTATCTTGGTTTGAGCAGTTTTATGCAGTGTTTCCTCTCCTGTAGATTCATGAAGACACAACTACTGCTCTTGAAGAGTTTTGCAACCTCACGTTAGCATGAGATATAACCATCGCACGTTGCTATCGTACGTACTCACCGAGAAACAGGAGCTTCCAGACAATGCCGTAGAAGAGCTCATCCATGTCTGTGAAGTTTCTCTGGCTAACAGTACAAATATTTTTCTTCTTCTTGTAAGAACACTTTAATGACCTCGTGGCCTCACCGCTCTGGAGGCTGGCCTCGACTGACGGCGGCGGAAAAGAGAAGAATTCTTCTCCCTACGAGGTTGTTGCTTTCTTCTAGCCACGGAGAAGAGATGAAAGTTGTCCTCGGAACTCTTGATTCCGGACACCATGGTCAATTTAAGGCTGATGGAAACTCCGAATTTTTCAAAACCCAGAGACCTTTTGTGGTGGGGGCCTCAAACATAAGTCCTGCATCTGCATTTGCGTCCAGCCGCTCCTGGGCTATACCAATACGTGTGACATGGTGCACCTATAGGATTCTGAACCTCTTCTGCAATCATTACCATATTCAACCAGACATCCACCTGTAGCCAACACGTCTTAAAAAGATCTGCCTAAAACTTGTTGGGTACAGTTTGTCCACCTAGAAAGCCTTGGAAATACATCTGCTTCCGAGTCTTTTCATGTGGTGCAGGGGGAGAAAGTCGCAAGTCCTCCTTTTCGATCAAGGCTCTTTTTTCTGGCACTTTCATATCCTGCAATTCAGTTGATATGTACAACAGTTGTACGCAAGAGACAATCACTTTGAATTAGAGGCCTTCCTGAGGGCACCCCGAGAAGACCAAGTCGGTTGAATGCCCTGTAGAATGCCAAGGTCTTCCAACGACACGCCGAAGCAGCTAAAGCAGTTGACGTAGTTGGTCTTGGTGTCAATTGGCGGAGTGTCCAAGGGGAGGAGGAGACTTTGAGTCGACTCCACCAGATATCAGCCAGGCCTAAGTGCAGGCCGCTGTGACAGCTACCGACCTTGTTAGACTCTCTTGGGAATAGGACAGAAAATAGGAAGAAAAAAGCTCTATCCGATGTGAAAGAGTTACTACATTGCGTATTCATGGGAATCTGGAATTGCGTTACTTGGCTAGTTCCATCTGAGAAGCTTGTCTTTTATGTAAGCCATAAGAATGAGAAAGATCACCCTCGCATGAAAAATTTAGTGTCTCACTACGTGTGTCGGGGAGGGGGGAGGGCGGAGTAGCATGTTTCGGGCTTCTGCTACTGGGGTTCCG
>JAAUXU010019350.1_pt1 | contig 13066 bp, 13 predicted proteins | sample 7278151 | NCBI WGS metagenome assembly JAAUXU01 (sample SAMN14350113, study PRJNA611818) | marine sediment metagenome | isolation source: surface marine sediment (1.8m) | place: French Polynesia: Moorea | collected 2018-08 | reverse complement strand
TGTTTGCCATCTGGGGACGGGAAAAGGCCCAATAGGGCTACTCCCCGCACCCCTCCCATCTCAGTTGGGCGGTGGTTCACCCCCTAAACAAACAAACAAACAAACAAACCTCGGAAACCAAGTGAAAAATGCCCGTGCAGAGTGTCCCCAACCGCAGTTCTCTGCACCATCACAGTCAATGGCATAATTTGTATCCCGCCACATTTAACCGTTTAAAGTGTGTAACTTGTCTGCTTTTCCCCGGTTGAAAATTGTCTTTTCCACACGTGTTTCAAGTAGTCATTTTGGCCTGGCTGTCCTGCTTTGTTGCAATTAGGCAGCAGTGAGATACATATGTGCAGATCTAAGTACGAGTGTTGAAAAGGCGCTCTTCATTCAACTTAAAGTGTAAAAAATTGAAAAGATGAGGTCATCGCCTGCAAACAGAACAGAAGTGATTGGATCAAAACACAGCAGACGTCAATAGCGTAAAAACTGAATTCGTTGGGCATAACAGATCAGACTAGAAGTGGTTGGATCAAAGCAGAATAGAGCTCATTGCAAAAAAAACACCAATTGCTTGAGACAGATCCAACTTGCTGGTAGTCAGGTAGACACTCAGGTAGGACACACATTGTGCCAGCAAAAGTTCAGTACGTACAGGGAGCCAATGATCAATACACGCTCTGCCAGAAAAGTGTGTGTGATACAGTGGCACCAACATCCCTCTCCCAAGCAGAAAGGCTGCATGAGAGGTTCGTGTCAGAAGCTCTTTCTTGACCTCTTGGATCAGCTTGGTGGCTGCCACGGCCCAGGACAGGGCTTGATAGCATGGAGAGCTTTTGAACTGCTCCGACATTTCTTGTGTGTATTGCATCACTCCAAAGTAGGACTGACAGTACTTTCCGAGTTCATTCGACGTGGCCGAGGCCTCTCATTGACTGAGATCGAATGCGATACCGTGCACAGGAGCGATGAGGATCAGCACGAGGAAAATTGAGGCCACATACAGTAATTCTGGCAGAAAATGCTTGGGCAGTTCTACGGACTTGACTTTTTTTTAGTCCCGACTACAAAGTGTTTGTGAGAGAACAGACAGTGAGAGGCTACGACGACGCGGGGAAAAGTTGGGAGTTGGAGCTGAGGACTCTACTTCATACCTTGTACCTGCTCAGACAGCACAGGATTCATAAAATTGGAGAAGTTAAGTTTGTCAACTTAACAACGAAACGACATCTTTGCATGGCTGGCTCGTGTGGCCCAATATATACTTTTCAAAAGACCAATTTGACTAGAAAGTGTGTTTAGGAGCTCGGGCACCACACATAAAGCAGGGCACCGCAACAAAATGTTCGACCTAGTCTAAAAAGCAGATTGTTCAAATAGACTACGTTATAGTGGATTATTTCGCGTCAACGTAGTTTATGCTCGGAGTGTCTGTGACATCGCAAAAACCCACAGACCTGTGGAAGACTCGAGATCCACTTAGGCTACCAGGGGCCTTTTTGCATTAAATTAACTTTTCCATCAAGCCCATTAAACGGCACCTAAAGATCCCACGAGTGAGAGACGAACCTTACGTTGACTCCCCAACAACTGTTGCACCCATGTTTCAGGTCCACATCAGCGAGGAGAACGATTTAAGGAAGGTCAATGAAGGAGCCTTCATATGTCGAGGACCAATTACTTGGCAAGCAAGGCACGAGTGACCTGCACAGAAGACCAAGATTAAGAAAGACTATATATTGACCTACAATCGCTAGTTTTTCAGCTCTGCTCAGCTTTCTCTCAGCTTCTCAAGGCCTCACAGGGCATGACGCCAGCAGTGAAGATTGGGTAGAATGTTTCTTCCAAGTTTGAGGAAATAGAATTTGAACATTAGTGCAATCTGCATTGCCACAGAGAAAATTGCCTACTGCATCTGAGCAAGACGAGGCAAAATATCATGGCGAGGAAAGGACCCTGAAAGTCACAGCAGGCAATAACTGTAGTCTGAATTCGCAATTCTACTGACGGCGTCTACTCAAAGACCCCTTAATATGTATGAATTGGAATCCGGGTGGATTCATAGCTCTGGAAAGACGTTATGTCTGTTCAATGCTCACGCATTCGTCCTTACTTCTCACTGAGAGAATGCATTAACGGTGTCAGCCTGACGGAGAGAGAAGCTACCGTCCGTCGCAGCAAGTTAGCATCCCCTGAGGATACCGAAGAACCCTTTCCTGCTCCTGACGAAGATGAAGACGCTGAGGGGAGCAACGATCACGGATTGATGAGACTGACCCACTTTTGGGCCGTCCTCGCATGAACGAGCAAGCACGTGATGAGAGAGCAAAACAACAGACCGACAGATGTTATTGACCTCCTAGTGGCAGCTGCACAGGACGGACTCCAAGGTGGACTTAGGGCTGTTGTTTTAGATCCCAGCTGGGGGGGAATGGAGTTAAAAATTAATCAGGCTGGTCTGGTAAATAGTAGCCCAAAAGGGGAAGAATGAATTACTTTGGAGACATTTGGCTCTGAGGACATTTTTGCCACGTTATGTAAAATTCCTGTGAGGAACTTTCTTATAGCAAAAGTCTGCCTGGATAAATTTTAAGCCCCGGGGGAAAATACGGCACCAGCAAGAAGGGAGGGGGGGAGAGGGAAGACATTAGAGAGAGGAACGCAGTCATTTTTCATTTCACAAATGTCTCTCTTTCTCTCTTTTGCGGTCCCTGGGCACGAAATCGTCCTCACCCACTAGCGTCTCCTCCATCTTCTCCTTCACCAACAGCAGGTCCAGCCTTTTTAAGCAGATCGGTCTAGGTCTAAAACACCACCAAAGCAAATGTGCCATAATTTGGCGGGCGAAAGCTCTTCCGCCCGTGAAGCCTAAAGTTGGTTTTTATCAGCTGGACTTTTTTTTTCTTCCTCAGAGCAAGAAATGACTTAGGACCTCAGTGACGTTTTCTGACGTCCTGAAGCTTTCACCGCTGCACTTCAGTCTTTTTGGAGGGGACCAACGTGGTCGAGGGGTGGAAGTTTCGCAGGAAAATGTAACTAAATGAACTCGCTTTGTTTGGTGGGAAACGGACGAAATTGGGCTCATCAGGCCTTTCCCATCCTATGCCATTTTTTGTCAATTTCCTTCACTGGGAGAAGCTGAAATCCGTCGAGGAGAGAAAAAAAGAAAAACTTTTTCCTTCTGTGAAATTGATCTGCAAGAAGGGACACACAAAAGTGAGGGGAAGTTTTGCGAAAGCAGCCGTGACCTAAGTTTGGCCGGTTCCTCTTTTTTCTGGGATGAAAAGAAAAAGGGATGAAAGAAGCCAATCTCATTTGCACAATCGGAATTTTGTTTGCTCAGACAATGGGTGCATTTTCTGCTTCTCCTTCTTCTCCTCCGCTCACCACTTTTCCGCGAAACTGACTCATCCTGGCCTTGCAATTGCAGAAGCTGCACTTAACTATGGCCTTGCTGAGGGATGGTGCGCAGTAGGGGTGGAATGGGGACTCGAAGTTGATGCTCAAAGGTAAGGGAAGCAAAGATGGCGGCACTTTTTGGACTGCAATTGCAACTGTGCAGTCGTGCTGTGTGTCCAAATGTCAGGCTCAGACACACATTACAGCCGTGTTTTGTACGCAGGAGCTCGTAGCTGGGGACATTACCATGGGCACAGATAAGCAAAGTGGCCCCGGTCAGAGGGACTCGCGGCCCCCAAAATGTACAGGCAGTTGCGGCGGCTTGACCGATTACCCAACAATGCGGTCACATCTCTAGTCATCCCCAGTAGTAAGGTCATCTTCTTGAAACAAAACAAACTATAAGTCTCCGATTTGTCGTGGTCCAATTCCCAGAAAGCCTCGTCCTTGCTACTCCTCCAATTGCGAGACTTGCTGAAAGCTGCAGAAGAGGAAAAAAGTACCTGTCCTGTTATATTGTTTGTCCTTCTCGGTCTTGTCGCGTACGTGAGTTGTGACTTGACAGACAGTGAAAACGAATGAGGCCCAAAAGAGTCCAAACTTTCCCCCTCCGGCGACTGCCAATTGCATCTCTATGTTTGTTTTTACAATTAATTTTTTCTGTACTGCTTCTCTTCGTCGTCCAGACTTTTGTCCCATTGCCTTCGTATGAGTTATGGAGGGTTCCGAGATCCACACAAGAGAAGCAGAAAAAATGTCCATCCTTTTCCATTTGGACATATCTGTTTTTCTTGGCTTACTAAGTCTGTGCTCTTCTCGCAGTTCAACAAAGCTGCCATCCTTCACCTTCTTGCCTCTTTCGTTGAGTCCTCTCATGAGACTGCTTCTTCACAGAATATTTTTTGAGTCCTTGAAATCTCCATTGTCATCAAGTACTGGGTACGCCATTATTGTTTGTACTTACCACACATAAAGGATTCCTTTTGACTATTTCCCTCCTCTTCTCGATGCCTTCAGAAGCCTCCAAATGCTAAAACTGGGATAGTTTTTATTCTTCGGGTCGAAAAAGCCGGAGAGAGACAGAGAGAGAACTGACGATTTGAAGGTGCACGCTTTACACGTAGCCAGTTTTCCTCAAGTACGGACGGTGGCGTCGCCGCCGCCGCCGCCGCCGTCCTCGCCGTCCTCGCCGTCCTCGCCGTCGTTGCAGGCGCCGTTGCAGCCGCCGGTTGCTTCCTCTCCCCCTCCTCCTTGGGATTTTTCTTGATGTGCGTGGAGAGGAGAAAACTCTGCTGGCGTCGCCGTCTTTTCCTCCGGGCTCTTCTTTTGGTACTCTCGTTAACCCTTTTTCTACCACACTGGCCAAAATGAGCGACGCAAAGAGTGAAACATACGAGCAGCGCAGCAACAGCTGAGGATGCGATATAAAGCGGGTCCTTTGCTCGCCGAGGATGGAGTCAGAAGACTAAGAAACGAACGGGTCATGACACCGGGACTGTTCGGGCCTTCCTTCCCCAGGAACATCATCGGGGTCTGGACGTCGGCAGCTTCTCCGACACCAGCCCGGGCAGCCCCTGGCCGGGGGGGGAGGGGGGTCGTGCAAGGAGGGAGTGGAAATTTCATAGACTAATCTGAGGTCCAGAGAGAGCTGGATGCAGCTTAATCATACATGCGTGAGCGTGGAATGCACCGGTTTTGCCTCCCACAGAATGGTGCGGTGATGATTGCAGCCTGCCGGGGTCTAATGAAAACTGAGGCAACTTTCAGAAAGCTGCAGGTTATATTAATAGCTTGAATTTTTAATTACGCAGCTGTCGCCGTATGTGGGGCCCCATATTTCATCTTCCGCAATTTCATTAGCGGTTTGCCTAGGACAAAAAACATGGAAGGCCCACCTGCCCCAAGCCCAGATGTTTGTGAAATTGAAGGTGGGGGAGCCCGACACGAGTCAGAAGACATGTGCTGTTGCTCTTGAGAAGGAAGCACGAATGCTTGGGCTGTGGACTGTTTGGAATGACATTTTCCTCAAAGCCATAGATCGTAGCAATGACATTGGAGGCGACTTTTACGGTGACTTCGAGAGCGATCGTAGCCACCGGGAGGGTGAGGGCGAAGGCGAGGGCAGAGGTGAGGATGGTCGTGGCATGACTTCTTTGGCGATCGTACACTGGTTTACGAGTTTAACGGTGATCAATCCAGAGGTGAGAGACACTGACAGACAGACGGACACACCCGCCCAGAGCTGTATAGGTTTGCCACTCCTCCCACCTAGCGAAGTGGGTGGCGCGTAAGCGATCCGTTCTTTTATAACTTTTAAGCATGATACTGCAGTCATTGTATAATTTCGTACTGGCTCATGTGATGGACACGAGTGAAACAGACATTTCTTTTGGGGTTCACTCTACAGCTGAGTGGCCTTTTTTTCAATCACCTCTGCTCGCCTCTTCGCTACCGAGGTACACACGTCAGGTCCGTGGGTAAACCCATTTGGGGTCAGCTGACGTCCTGGATCCAAGTGCCTGAGTGCCTGTACTCTGTACGTCTTTACAGTATGTACTGCGTACTGTATATTTTCTCAAGTGTCGTAAGTTCCGGCCCCTGCCAATGTCTTTAAAACGTTTGCGTAAAATAAATCCGAGAAAAGCCCTCAAATAACAAAAATTTGCCGTTAAGCTACAAACGTGCGCCTGGGCAAGTCCCACACCCTTTTAAAGCTCCTTGACAATCCTGCCCCGTCCCCCACGTGCGGGATCGTCAACATTGTCTTCACCACATTACCGCATTTATGTTGCTATTAAGAATCCTTTCTGGAAGCCACGAAAGATGCGACCAAGCACCGTCCAAAGGGAAACCGACATGACTTATGGGATACGCTGATAAGATGGCTCCAAGAATTGGAGGATGGATGGAGGCAGGGAAGGCAGGAAGGCTGTGGAATTCCTCGTCACTTATGTAAAGGAGTTCACTAGGAAACTGAGTATCTTCCTTTCTCTTGGCGCGTGATAAAGCGTTTCGGTTCGCTTCCAGGAGACTTTTTCATTTGATCCTCACCTTGAGGTTGGGTAGGGTGGCGTTGGAGGCCGTTAACGTAGTAAGGTAACAGCTGGGTGGAGAGATTTAATGACCTCAGTGACATATATGTGGGCGAAAATGGTCTCAAGTGCACAGTGTTTGGAATTGTTTTCTGCCTATGCGGGCCGATGGCAGACCTAGTAAAGTGAAAGTTGCATGTGTACAATTAAGGGTCAGTTGGGGTCGACGTCATCAAGATCAAACATGAGTGGAGAGTTTGTGTACTCCAGTAACAGTCTGAATTCTTCCTTTGGCGTCGCCATTGTTTACAAATGTTTCCAGACCTTACTGCTCAAGATGGTTAATTTGCTGCCCTTGATGCTTTCATTTGAGACACCTGCTTGTCTTGCTCAAGATGGGCATTTTACTTTAAAACAGAGGACTAAAAGATAGTTTCAGTCAGGGTTGCCACTCTGTGGCCTTCTACAGTCACCCCAATAATTATAGAAGCGGATTCTGACATTCGTCAGAATGAAGACGTCTCCTCGACCGGGGGTTTCACAACTCGATATGCGCATACATCTACAGCTACGAAGGTGCCCAACGACTTGTGGGACACCCGGTATTGTGGGTGAACTCGCTGGAACGAGAAAGTCGACGAAACAGCTTCCTCCTCTCCTTCTCTTACTCGCTCTCACGAACACAGCGAGGCTGCTTAATTGTGCACAAAGTAAATGAGTCTTTAACGCATTTAATACGATTAACAAAGAAGTGTTATGGACCAAATATGTTAGACATTGAGGACTTCTTTGACCAAGTCTCATCTGATGTAAAACGCCACTCCAACACGTATGCAACGTTATTTACTAAAACCCTAAAGAACTGCACCCAAAGCAGCAGGCGGCGGGATCTCCACAGGTGAGGGGCTTCACCCCATTCCACCCCATTCCCCTCCTGCCCCACCGTTAAAAGTCACTGAATGTTCTGTTACTTTAAAAACTACCGTTAAGTCGAGAATATCGTTTAATCGAGTATCTAGTCTGTACTGCGTTGAAAAAACAAAAGTCGAATAAATATCGCTAAATTGAAAATTATCGTTGATTCGGAAATCGTTAAATCGAGAAGTTGACCGCACTCGCTCGACCATTCCCATGTATATTGCAATTTCGAAATTGAACGTGGCCAAAGTGAAGTGCAGTAAAGTCTCACATATCGCATGATTCCCTTGGTTTCAGTACAAGTAACCTTGCAATACTGTAGAGATTCTCTATTTATTTACTCAAACCTAGGGATGGTTACGAGATCAGACTTTATAATACGAGAAGAGACATTTTACAGTTTCTACGAGATGAGACGAGACAAGTCGAGTGTGAAACACACACACACACAAAGTAAGTTTACAATCTCTTCCAAACTGCCAAACTTAAAAAAATTTGATAAAAAAAAGATCTCAAACCTACGTGCGATTTCGGCACGAAAAATGACTGACCCAGCTAGGGCTGTGTTCGACTGAGTCGACGCGGGCCGAGGAAGGTCAGGCCGAGCCGACTCGAGTCATCTCGCGAGAAGAAAAAAAAGTTATGGGACAAAATTGTGACACCTCGAGTCATCACTCACAGTTGGGAGTCGAGACCTTCTCGTTGCCACCCCCAATAATAAACCCTAAAGGGTTTTTGTCGTCTCGGTGACTTTTTTCCAGTTCAAAGAGAGAAACGCCTTCACCCAAATTGCGCTCTCCAAACATCGTCTACAGGCTGGAAGTGACAACTCCATTTCGACCTCAGATTGGCCTGAGTCAAAGGACTTCTCACTCGTCAATAAACCGTACGCGGGATAAAGTTTGTCCTCCACTTGCAAAAATAATTGTGCTATTGCACAATTGACACTGGATTTTCTTTCAACAAATTAGGCTAAAAAAAAAAGTGGGGACCTTCCTCTATGATGATACCAATTGAGAATGCTTTAGGTACGTGATTTCTGAGAAGAAAGTACATTTTTGGAGGCTTCGTTTGAGTCCTGCTCAAGGGTGGTTCTGTGATTGGCCACGTGTTGCTCCACGGTGTCAGTGGACGATGGCCGTGAGGACTTTGGAGCTGGTTCATTTCTGCTGAAAGGATCCCAGAGGACAGCAAAAGTGTTCTTTTCCCGGCTGTCTGGTTAGACGTCGATATAGTGAAAGTCACCGGCCGCATCCACGTTGCGGCTGCCAGCTGGTTGGGCTTGGAAAGTGAGCATCTGCCCAAGAACGACAGAAGGATTCGGATAACATTTGACACTGCGACGCGGTTTACTTTGGTGAGTGTCGCGAACTTCCTAGGACCCTAGTGAGGCTTTATAGCCACTCATCTGGGTCTAAAATTCAGGTGCCGGCAACAGTTGTCTTGGGTGATTTTATGAAAGACAAACACTATCAAGTGGTGAACGAGTTTCAAATGGTCAAAGTGGAACTCAGAAAGGTAGAATGAAACTTACTAAGTCAACAAGTCATAAAGCTCAAAGCTGATCCTATTAACACCTGCAGTAGAAGTGACAGTAACAGGATCAAGAAGAACAGCAACAGCTTCACCTATGGGGGACAGTGGTAATCCAGTGCTCTCCACCTGAGCGAAACGGCTTTAAACAAGCCTCTTTCTCCCTATCGTCTGGAGTTACCGCTAAAGTGGATGAGAGAATCACGGGCATCTCATGAATTTATGCGGCACAAGAACGCTTTTATTCAATTCATAATAGCGTCAAAGATAAGTTTGATGAGACTCCACAACAAAGGGTCAATCTTACGCAGCTTTTTGGCCTTGCCGGCCTCTGAGAACACTTGGGTCTCGATTTGAACAAGGGTTCAGCAGTTTTCAGGTCACGGGGCTCAATAGTCAATTGAAGCTCTTTTGTTTCTGGGACCACTGGCGTGCTGATAAGGTTGACTTTTTTTGCCAAAAATTTAAGGCACTTTGGGGCTCCCGCATCTTGTCCCGGTGCACGTGGTGCCCTCATGTCAAATTGACAATAGTATTTTGTTTTGAATCTGTTTGGGCAGACTGTTACTGGTGCTTAATTTCTCCTCTTGGTCCTGATCTCCAGCTTGAGCAGAGAGTGTAATCTAATGTCTCCCACCTATCCGACATGATTCACTTCCACGATGAAATGTTAAAAGCAATTTGTCTAAATTCAACGAAATTCTTGCATATCTAGTTCCCGCCTACGTGGAGTGCACTGTAATGGTAACAAAACAGCAGAATGCCCATTTACAGACCACCCACAGAAATGAGTGTCCTTTTTGTATTCCTCCTTCTGGACCATTGACATTCTTTTCCTGATGTCCTTGCTGTGCGTGTGAATCGTCCCGTCCTTCCTTCCTGATGCTCATGCATACCGAGTCTGTCTGTTCCTTTTATTATGGAACGAACAACATCATGAGGCTGTGAGCAAACAGAGGGACACATTGTAGAGACCAGACATGTGCGCGTTACAACAAAGGAACTTGTACGGAGAGATTAGAAAAGGGAAGGCCGTTATTAGCAAAGTATATGTGTGACATGTGTAATAATGGTTGCACAGCTGCGATCACCGCACATACAGAGGGGTGGAGACTCATCAGGTCTGTCTATGTAAACGAATGTCTGTCACACACACGTGAATTGACTTTGACCATGTATTGGGTGCAGGAGAGTCTCCTGCAGAAGCACCAGCAAGAAGTTTCACCTGAGGTGCATTCCTGGTGATGCCTGAGCTCTTTTGGTGGGGGAGGTTGGTGTGTAGCCAATGCCAAAAGGAGCAACTTTTGGCTGTTGTCACCTACTTTTTGGTAAGCAAAGTTGTTGATATTTTCAGGGGAGCTCTCACCCCCCAGACCCCACCCCCGTTCGGTGCTATCACCCTGAAAAAACTTTGTCCTGGGCACGAGTGCAAGGTCTCAAGGTTTCGTTGTCGTGCCACCCTAAATCAGCAGCCAGAAGCAAGGAGCTCCTTCTTGCTGCTTGTTACACAGCCCCTCACTGCCCTCTGTGCCTCCTCATGTCTATGTCAACCACCATGCCACTGCCATTGACGCCACCAACTCCTGCGTCAAGCACAAGTTTGTTTATTGAGCAATGGCTACACAGCAGTCAAAGACATTGTCAAAGACAGACCTGCGGGCATGACGGAATGCCACTATTGAATGGACATTTGGCCTACAGTATCTCACAAATGCTGATGTGGCTCACACTTTTAACCTCACGCTGTGCCACGTACCCAATCCTTATGGGCATGTCATTTTCATGTCTGCCACCTGCCACTCTCATGTCTGGTCCAACATCTAGGTCCAAAATCTCAGGCAGAAGTGGAAGGCCACAAATGACCTGACCCCCCTACCAAATCCAGAGAGGTATCATAGTGAAGCTCGTGTCCATGCCTATCGCTCCTTCTATGACAAGGTTAGATGCAATCCTCTACGGACCGTTGCCCAGCTGAGCTGTGATGTGGGACTCTGTTGCCACACAGGAGGGCAAGTCATGGCCAATTTGGGGCTCCACTCTAGAGCCTACCAGCACCATCAAAAGCTGATGGCCCAGAACAAGAGAAATGTCTTGAGAGATTCCAGCTCTTGCTCTGCTGATTGCGCAATGATATGGCGCCAAGAATCTTCCTTGATGAAGCTAAAATCAAGCTGACCCTTTCCCTGAAATTGAACAAAGGATCACATCATTGTGGCTGTGCCAGGTGATGCTGGTGATACTGGCATCAACATGCAATGGCATGGTGAGGGACTGATGGTCCTGGATGTCTTTGTTTCGGATGGTCAGATGTGGTTCCATATTTTTGCAGCAGGGGCAAATTGTCACTTCCAGGACCTTCATTGCCGCCATGGAGAACTTCTTCAAATGGCTCAATGCCGAGGGAATCCAGCCCCACAACACGTTTCAGGATGGTGCAACAACCCACACAGAGAATGCAGTGCAGGCCTTCCTCAGTGAGAGAATGGTTGAGCTTCTGTGCAAGGTGCACTAGCCAGCGCACTCCAAGTCAAGTGTGTTGACCTCAACACACTTGAATCTATGGCCTGGGACTTCCTTCACAAGGCTGTCTGTGGCAGCAGAGGTGTCCTGAACCTGGGGGAGTTTAAGAGGAGGATCTGCTAGCAGTGGCTGGCTGTCTTTTTGCCTGAGATGGACATCCGTTTGCGTTCGTTTTTCCGAACGCGACTTGAGCGAATCATAGAGCAGGGTGGCGACAGGGTCACCATCATAACCGCTGATCGTTTTGCTTCGTGGAAGTAAATGAATGCTTCTCCCTGTCTATCACAGATTCGCCAAACCTCGCACTCTTGCCCAGATGCGGGGCTTTCGGGGTGACCGTGACGGGGTTGGGGTTGGGAGGGGAACCCCCTCCCGTGGGGCACCTTACTGTCGAAGATCAATGCTTCTACACACATCCATGGTGACGGTATCATCGTAGGTGTTCTTTCCTTCCCTTCAGTGCTTTCTGTTCCCTTCCCTTCTGACTTTCTTCTACATAGATTGTCCTTTCTTCCCTGACAGATGTTTCTTCATTCGTGGCTTTCTGTTTCTGTACTAAGATGTCATACTTTATCAGTTGCCTCTTATTCGTTGCTCATTGTGCTGAATCATTACTTTACTCCAGACATAAATCCATGATTTCACTGTCCCTCATGTGTTTTGCTGTTCTGTGGCGCTTCATGAGTGGTCTCCATTCTGCTGTTTGAGGTTTGTCCTGCAGCTGTGTGACCCATTTTCTGTACAGGTCCTCATAGAGAGATTCCCCGTACTTAGCTGACTTACGACTTTACGATGCCCTCATGTACTCTTGTATGTTACTCAGAAGCCTTTGCCCCATTCTCTTTCAACCTATCTCGTGAAGATGGGAGTTCAATGACCGAGGATGTTTGTTATGGTACCCTACACACTCAAGTGTTCGGACTTTCATGTTCCGGCCCTATAAGGAAAAAGAAAGAACAAAAATTGTTCTGAAGACTACCTATCTCGGAAGTCCCCAGAACAACTGTTAGGTGGGCCAACGTCTAGCCTGACTGATCAAAGATCTGTCCAGCCGATACGTGCTCAATCCTTTGGGGCCTTAGTTCGCCTTAACGCTTGTTTGTGTTTCCTCTTGGATAATTCAATGACAACTCGTGGTGGGTGACTTTGGTAGTTTAGCTTGAGTCTTCATGGACATTGCAGGGTTACTATCATAAATGAGCTACTTGGCAATGAGATAATGATGAACACCAACAGTAACTTTCAGGACCTACCAGAGTACAACAGAGTTTGAAGGGTCGTTCGAAAAAATGCATTTCTATGGATATCTCAAAAGTATTTGTGATGTCCATTTGAAGTTGACATCACAAATACCTTATGTTGTACGGTATACAGTGCTGTGCGAAAGTCATCGGACACTCGTCTGAGGGACGAAAAACGGGCTGATTTGGTGGCCTTTTTGAAGCGAAATTTAAAATTTTTCCTACCTCATCCCCTGGGCGGCATCGCCGCCAATCCCCCCCAACAGCCGCCTTCGGCGGCCATTTACCCCCCGTGCAAAAGTCACCAGACACTGCATGTTGCTGACATTTGCGGCCCTGTATACGATGCAATGGGAACTGAATCAAAACACTGTGACCATGAAATGGCACTGCTGGCACTGCAAGACACTGCTGGCCACATGCAACTGTCATTTGAAG
>JAAUXU010054132.1_pt1 | contig 13070 bp, 14 predicted proteins | sample 7278151 | NCBI WGS metagenome assembly JAAUXU01 (sample SAMN14350113, study PRJNA611818) | marine sediment metagenome | isolation source: surface marine sediment (1.8m) | place: French Polynesia: Moorea | collected 2018-08 | reverse complement strand
GAACTCCCCCCCCCCTCCTGGCACATTTATTTCGGCCAGTGCACTCGTGCACCCTTCTTGGCCAGGTGAAAGCTCTCTCTTTCTCTCTCCTGACATGATGAAGCCTGATTCTTCAAGGCCATCTATCAATTTGTTTCATGTGCGATGTCAGCTCACTGCAAGTTCCCCCCCCCCTTTCTTGGCCCCCACCACGCCCTCCCTGGTCCCTCCCCTACCGTTTCTGATGATCTACCGAGAAAACGCCAATACTTTATTGACACGAGAATGAAATCAGCGGCGACCAGAATCTTTTACACACACTCACGCCGCACGCACGCACGCAGATATCGGTCTTCACAAATTTACGAAGTGATAACAGCAGCTCAGACTTCCCACACTCTCTCTCTCTCAGGCGAACAGTGTGAGTCACAAAAAAGTGGTCGCGGCGGTCAGGGAGAACGACGAGCAAATATTTTTCTGACTCACGCTGTACTCGTCTTGGCCTTGAGGCCAGTCAACGAAGACGTTATTGTTTCCCCCCCCCCTTCTCCCCCCGGCCTTTGGAAAGGGGGGGAGGCTCTTACCCTTTCTTTACTCCCTCCCCAACACCACACTTTGATTGACCTGTCACAGCGGACCCCATCTATTCTGCATGTGGTGTACGCCAAGCATACATACACACATGGGGGGCTCATGCGGATGGACGGCCGGCCGCATAAAAGCACTGGGGAAGGGTAAAGAAAGGTACTCGTGTACTCTCCACACACAAGTTGGCGTGAATCTTAAAGAAAGCTGGCATAAGCAACGCCTCAGAATGCACAGCGCAGAACTCGCCTAGACTGTTTGTATTCGGTGGAGTAGGAAAAAATGCAAACACAGATGTGCAAGTCTTGTACAGAGACCGAGGCCTTTGTGTAAGTACGTATAGTTGGTTTTTTTTAACCAAAGAGTGACTTAGAAAAATGGTCTCTTCTTCGTGCCTGGAGGAGCAATTTTTGGGCATTTTCATCATAAGAATGTGCTCCAAAAGTGTCTTTTGCCGTACTCGGTGGCTGCCTCCGTCCGGGTGTGTCTGATGGAGCAGTTTTGCACGGCCTCGGCGGGACTTTTTGCCCGTTGTTTGTCCACGTCCAAATCCACCGCTTCTTCGTCTGCCCTTTAAATAATGGGCCACGGAATCGATTTCGCGACCTCGACCTGGGCGCCAAATCGATTTGGGCGTGAATTATTTAAAAGCGCGGCATTTTTGCCTCATATGCAACTTTCATTTCGAGTGTTCTTTCCCCTCTTTGCAAGGTGGAAAAGTTCTGTGACTTGCGCACAATCAAAGGCGAGGCCCAGGCGCCCTCCGTCCCCGTCGGCCCGGTGGCCTGGTCCGGATATTAAGCCCGGAGGGAGGGTTGGACTGACCGCGCCTAATTTTATCATCACTTTCATTTCAGTCACGAATAAAAGCAGCCTTTTCCCCAAAGCTTTCACCGCTGTAATGAAAATCGTTGTTTTTCCTCTCGTCAAAACCTCATCGAACTGCACACAAAGGTAGAGTGCAAAAAAAAGACAGAGAAAGAGCCAGCGGCTGCAGTGTGAGTCACAAAACATTGTCAGAGGCCTTCAAGACGCTACTTTTTCGCTCATACTGTCCAACCTCCCCAGACGGTCTTTTTTTTTCTTTGTCTGCCTAATGATAGAGACCCCTTTTCCACGATCTTCCTCCCCTATAATATTCCATTTGTCACTAGTCCAGGGTCCGGAAAATTCTGCTAAGGCGCTCCTTGTCACAAAATCGTTCATCATTGCTGCAGCTCTCCAGAATCTGTCTCAACTCTCTCTCAAACACACACACGTGGAGGGCAAAAAAAAGATAAGAGCAAGGAGGAAATTGATGTAATAAGCTATGACTACACAATTTACGTACAAATCCCCCCTCTCATCCTCTTTACCGTGATTTCACTCTCGCCGTGAGCAACACACACGACGACCTCTTGTTCAGTGACGTTTGCACAGGAAGGGGGGGGAGGGGAGGGGAGGGTTAGGGAATATGATGATCCTGTTTCTCTTCTTCACCCCTATAAGAACCCCCAACCCCTTTTTGGGTACCTCAGCTTGCCTTTTCAATCGTCTCCTCTCTTCTTCGTCTGTGTCACTTGGATGGATGGATGGAAGATGCTCCAAAATCGCACTCGGACCAAGACATCCACACTCTCAGAGCGTCTTACAGGGTGTGCAGGCAAAATACGACGAGCATATCTATCACGTATAATATGACCATGATTTCTTCTCTACATGGGTGGGGAGAGAGAGAAGAATTCTGTGCTCTCATGACATTCAGCAGCGAATTTGCTGCGAATGACGAACAAGGCCTTCAAGCACTTGCCCGACAGCAGCAGGGTCGACTGCGCCGCCAGCTAGACGTGCACCCTGACTAATCAGGAGGAAAGCGCTGCATACTTGTGACGAAGAATGTCCTCTTCCAACTCAGTTCATAACCCTCTTGACAGCCATTCTCATGGCGGCGGCGGCCGTGGACGGCGGCGGCGGCCGTGGACGTCAGCGGCGGCCAAGCATTTTCATGTCCAGGCCCTTTTTTTTCCTTCCTTTTTTTGACCGTCATTTTCCTCCAGGCTGGCCGTAGTAGACACGAACGTCCCCGTCCAGCCCTGAGTCCCCTTTCCCGCGGCGGCCACCAGCCTCTCCTTGGAGACGGTGGCGGTCTCGCACTTTAGGCACGAGACTGCGGCTGCTACGGCCCACCTACTCAACCCAACCTGTAACACGACACCGCCCAACTTGTCCACCAGGTCCAAGAATCAATCCACTGACCTCACGAGGCTGCCAGTGGGGGACACTTCCAGGTACTACCTGGGGCAGGAAATTGGAGCAGCAAAATGGCGGGGGGACACACGAACAACAGCAAATTTCCTGCTTCTGTTTCGGTCCAGCCACAGTAGCCACTCTCTGTCCATCTCGGCAGGGTTGCCAGGCCGTCAGTCGTCACGCTGTCTCGCTCAGACCTCGGAAGTGACGATGTTCTTTTTGTCCCCCTCTCTTTTCTTTCTCTTCGCTGAAGGTCCCAAGGCCAAAAAAAGGCTCTCCTACTCGGAATCTACTCCTCTTCAGTCAACAAGCATAGTTTTTCGTGCTCTTAGCATATTCCACTATTAGATAACTATTTTTATTCACTTTGAACGTCATTCTGTCAACTCCAAAGTGGTTCTTTTGTTCAAAAACTTTCGAAAAATCCCACCACATCAGTCATTTTCTTTCCCCATATTTTTCCGCATAATTTGGCTAAATAGCTCCTATTAGCGATGGCAAATTTTGGCCAATAAAATCGCATGTGTGATTAATAATTAACTGATTATGCACGTGCCACGCAGTTAGGGCCCAACGTTACAGTACGAATAGCAAACATACTTGCATACGTCAACACGTGTGCTGCTTGCTGGCAACGGGGCCAGTGTTGGGGGTGGATGGGTGGGTGGGTGTTGAGGATGAGGGGGTCGCATAGCTACTGCACGTACAGTGTGAGTCAAAATTGACGACCAGCCGCGACTCCTTTTCCCGTGACAACGCAGTCCATTGTGCTGCGTTTATTGTGACTCGCACTGAAAGGAGACGTGGAAAGTGTCGCAGAGGTTAGGCCTCGTATCAAAGGCGCGACTGCGTACAGGGTGGCCCATAAGTTCTGCCGCTTCAGCGTTTCCCCCCTCTCTTGGTTCGATTTGACAGTGCCCTTCAGAGCGCGATAATATTGACGCTCGCCGTCCCGTACGCGTCATACAAGTGCGAGACTGCAAGACCGCCAGCCTGGAGGTCCGGAGGTCCTCCGCGGTGATGAGGTCGGAGGCCGTCAAGCTGGCCAGGACCTTCTTCTGGCACTTTGTGCGTGTCATTAAGGGGCCACTTTGAATGAGGCCTTTGTGCAAAGTCCACGGAAAGAAGATATTGAAAAATTTCCTTCCAAGGTGTCGTCAACAATGCCACTTGAACTTGTGATAGAAGTTCCTGGCCACCCTGTGCGAGGCATTCTGAACGACCAAATTGCTGGAGGTCCCTCGGAGGTAGGCCCGATTCATTAGAGGGTTGGCAGCCCCAAGACGAATGGACCTAAATGCTGCTTTCTTGCGGGTTTTTCATTAATAGTCCCTACGCATATGTGGAACTAATTTTATGTGTAATTTATGTTACATGTACACCATCACATGGTCCAATTACACTTGGACAATTTTAAGAATGTGCTGCTGCACCGGCAGCGGCTGCCTACAGGGTGTCCACAAAGTTTTTTCGCTCGGCTGGAGATCCCGAACACGTGCAGGGCGTTCCAAAAGTTTTCGCATTTGATTGAAGATCCTGAACAAGTGCAGGGAGTCTAGAAAGCTTCTTCTGTATTTGACTGAAGATCTCAAAGAAGTACAGGGTGCATCCCTCCTCTAACCCAAGCATGTTAGTGATTCCGCCCGGAAATCCCCGCAGAATAAACATCGAGCACTTGACGCAAGATATGGTCAGTCAATGTGGCAGTTTTTGCCAAAACTTCCAGCACACCCTGTAGTGTGGGACGAGCTCCTGTGGAAGCTCAAAAGTGGCCTCTTGCGACCTTTGCGAGATCAGGTCTGACTGCCCACGCAGTCGTTCCTGCTGATCTCCGACCAGTTTTCTTTTGTGACTCAAAGCAAAACCTGAGGGCACCCTGTAGAAGCGTCTTCGCTTTGAAGCGTCCGTAGAAGTTGCGATTTTTTTTTTTTGGCAATATGTAGAATGTTGTCCTCTCTTGTGCTACGAGTAGCTGTTGCTTCCTCCTCTACCTTGGCCAATTTCGCTTTTCCTTGTCTCCCAATCACTCTTGCATTGTTCGTAAGAAAGGACTTTTCTTCTGTGTCTCCCAAGATCCAAGACAATTGAACGCAGCTGTCAGCATCTCTGATTGAAATTCCTCCCTCCTCCTTAAAATTAGAACAAGCAGCTTCCGCACCCCAATGTCTGAGTCAACTTTAGGGCGTCTGCACACTTGCAACTTGGAGGGGGGAGGGGGGAAAACGCCCCCTGGGGAAAAGCAGGGGTATCCAAATGTGGTAGCGCAAACGCTCCCTTTGCTGTCGTCCATGTTTGTGTTGTTAAGATCGCGTTAAGGGTGGCCAGGGAGGGGAGGAGGGTGGTTCTGGTGTGATAATTGTTCAAACAAATCCAACTTTGCTGAGCTGTACGTGAGCGTACACGCTTGGAAGGAAGATCCCCCTCTTGTTGTCACACTTCCAGCAGTCGTCTTGGACGTGTGCTGCCGGCTGTCGATGGCATCCACGGCCAAGTTTTTCCATTCCCTGTAATAAGAATGCAGTGCAGCCAAAGGAGGCGCTGTCTCCCTGTCAGGTCTCCCCTCCTCCCAAAGGACAACTTCTACATGTTTGGATATCCCTGGTCCCCCCCCCCCACTCCACCGTGGTGAGGTTGTTGGCCACGTGCAACTCCAACAGCAGGAGGAAGTGCTTGTAGACACCCCTGGAAGAAAGAGTAGACGTTGGCACCCGGTACCAGTAGGTGCAGGAGGAATGCGTGTGACAAGAACAAAGCCTTATTGGCTGAATAAATTTGGATGTGTGCGCGTTGTGTTTCTGCCAAGGGGAGGAGGACAACCAGCTGATAATTAATCGTCGGTGCTGTTCAGATACGATCAGCTTAAAGCATCCTTGTTGTCTTGCTTCAAATTCCAGGGATTCCCCTCCTTTTTCTCATTTGGCAGAAGAGAAAATCCTTCACAAATAAGGAAGACACATTCCTGTTCCCGAGATTGTCCTGCGTATGTGTTGCTCACGCAGTGTGAGCAGCAAAAAGTCAATGTCAGGCAAAAACAACAGCGCACACTGACACGTGACAAACTGCACATGTGCGTAGGCCTACTCCAGTGTGTAGCAGTAGGCCTCTGCTTTGTGGCGGGTCCAGTCTGAGCCTGCACAGGTCTGGCATCCAAGTGTCATTGCGACCAAGTCCCTGAGTTACGCTGCGATTCAGGGAAAGTTTTAGTTGCTGGTCCACATACTTGGACTCGCTGAGAGACGGTTCTTGACCCTGATACCATCAGCTGAGGGCAGGAGACCACTTTAGCTGGACATTCAAGTGTATGTTACAGTTTTAGGTTGGGTTGGGAAACTTCTACTTGCAAGTCCACATACTTGGGGGCTCCTTGATTAATGGCAGGGCATTCTTGACCCTGATGCTGTCAGATAAGGGTAAGAGACCACTTTACCTGGATATTAGAGCGAAATTGCGACTCAATCTGTTACATTTCAGCAAACTTTTCTTGTCGGAAATCAGCCCTCGACGCACATGTGCATGGGCCTTGTACCTATGCAACCTTACGCGGAATACAGAATTAGCCCTCCCCCCCTTTAATTTTTTTAGTTGCTCCCCCCCCCCACGTGTGCCCATCTGCGGCCTTGGCAGCAAATTGCCAGTAACTACGTACACGAGGTACCCATTTTACTCGGGCCCTCGGGTCGCGCAATTCCAGATAAATTGGGACAGCGTCATTTCGGCATTGCGGGCATCATTTCCTTCTGTGTGCGCGTCCCCGACTCTAAACATGCTGACGTCCGTGAAGGGGCTGCACATGCCTTTCCGGCGAAACGACTCAATTTCGCGTCATCCGAAGAATTCGCCGAGAGGGCGGAAGCCGGCGGGCGGGGGCCAGAGCAGGGGGGCCAGAGCAGGGGAGCCAGAGCAGGGGAGCCAGAGCAGGGGAGCCAGAGCAGGGGAGCCAGAGCAGGGGAGAGCCCGGCGAAGAAAGCAGTGGACCTCGGTTCACTTCAAGAAATGAGACCGGCTGAATAAGAGCTCCTCTGCTGCTGCCTTCCTTCATGGCAATCACTCTCTCCCGTCACGTCTTTATTGACTGGTGTGCTGCACTGGAAGGTCTGTACACACACTGTAGGTACAGGGTGACGCCGCTCCAGCGGGCTGTCGGGCAGCCTGAAGTATGGATGGGCCCCAAACTTTGCTGCCAAGTTGCTGGCTGACATATTGAGTTGCAACGACACTGTAATGTCAAAAGTAATATACCTGGCTATTGGCCGCCGTTGATCAACGAGCCGGAGTAGATGGAAGTCTCATAAAGAACGACATTTTTTTCCTCTTTAAGATCAGCCCCAAATGTGATATGTTGCTTAATGGCCACTGCTGACCTAACTTTTCCACCTTAAGACGAGAATGATTCCCCTCCAAAATCAGGTCAGTCTGAGTAAGGGCACGAGGGGAGAAAGACAATGCATGACAGTCCAACCAGAGAACCACTACATGGAGTAGGAAAGCTGCCAAATTCAGTGTGCTGGCCAAATGGCCACTGGAGCTTGGTATTGCCTTAAATTTTCCATGACACACTGTGCAAGGTCCTGCAACGCCACCTGACAGCGTATGGAGACTTTTTTTGTCACCGGAAAAACCAATTGGAAGGTCCCTCCAGCCAGCAGAAGAGCAAAAGGTTTGACACAAACGAGAGAAGAAAGAGAAAGCGTTGCTTACTGCGGGGTCCTTTCTACTCCTGGCGCGCGGTCCCTGGATCGCTACCACCCTGGAGGCAGCACACGCATCTGGCAACAGCAGCAGCACCAGCACCAGCAACAACAGCAGCGACGGCGCTTTCCATTGCTATGTACAGAGGAGAAAGTGTGTGTAGCTGTGACGTCACAGCGTGACGTCACAAAACGATTGGGCTGCTGCTGTCTTTCTCTGCTTTTCTATTAACATCTTTAATTTTAACATCTGCACCCGGACAAAGATCGCGTAGGGTGGATAAGAAGAGACCCACAAAAAAGTTGAAGCTTCTCTCTCCGCGTCACGAGGATTAGAGATTAGCAACTTTGAAATGGCTCCCGTTAAAGGAGGACTCGAAGGGGGGGGGAGGAGCAGGAAAAAAAGTATGAGAGAGAGAGATTAGTGCAGCAGAAGAAGATTCATTGAGAGAATTTTCCTCCTCATCTTCTTTTCTCTCTCTCCAGACAAAAAAGATCTCTTTGTCAGACACACACACAAGTCCCTGAATGACCTTCAACCTGCTGGCTTTCCCCCCCCCCCTTCTCCTTGTACAGTTTTGTTGTCCTCTGTCTGCTCGTCACGTCTTTGCTCTCTCCTACTCAGTTTGTCTGGCAGAAATGGCGCCGTCTTGCTATGTCAATCATGCTGTCGGACTCACACATATACAGAGAAAATAAAGAAACAGAAGAAAAGTGAGGTCTTCTCCTGCTGTTGACGTCTTAATAAATGCTCGCCAGTTTTCATGTAGTAGACACTTTTTTTTCTCCCTCCTCCCGTGGAAGAAGAAAGGTAGGAGGTCCATTAGTCCTCCGGAGTCAAGAAAAGTTTTCTATGGCGCCCCCCTTCTATATAGCAGCATTGGGTATAGCTTGGTTGGCTGGTTGCTAGATAGCGAAAATCCATCAGCAATCAACTTTCTCTGATTCTGCGAACGAGCGTCCTTGGGAGGAAGTTTCTCCTCGCTTTTTTTGCCACACCTCGCTCGCCAGGAGGAGTTTTTGCCTCCTCGCCAGGCCACAAAGACAAGGTTGAGAGCTCTCCTCACCCTTCCAGTCTCTCATTTCAGCGGGTCGGGGTCGCAAGATCGAAAATTGGGACAGGACGCGAGGTCGAATGAACGACTTGGAAGGCCGGAAAGTACTCGGGAGTGTCGCCACTCAAGAAAGAGGCTGTCCTCGGAGGGCAGCCCGGGTGCACTCACCCGGGTCTTCGGGGTGGGTGGGGACACACCCCGGGGTGCCGCCGGGCGACAACGCTGCTTTTTCGACCCTGGCAAACCAGTTCGGCCTGGCAAACCCTGCCCTCGTATCTTTCTGGAAAGTAGGAGGCAGCAGCACAAAATTCTACTTCTTCTCGCAGCAATCAATGGAGCTTGGCTCACTGCAGTGATGAATGAGGGCGAGCCATGAAGCACTCACTATCTTTGTTCTTAGTGGCTTCATGCTCAGACATTATGCAGCCAAGCATAAGACTTTTAGTTCCCCACTTCAAGGTAAGGGCTTATTTCCGCGTCGACTTGGTGGTTTCCTTCCGGCCTCCCATCCTCACCACCCCCCGCACACATACGTATATATATATATATAAATACATATATGCCGCTCAGCGTGAGGACGACAGACACATATGTGCGTGGAAGACTTCCTTCCTGTAGTCTTTTTATTCGAAAGTGGAGGAAGAAAGTCATTCAAGGTGCTTGTGGGAGTCACCCAGACGCGATCCAGTCCATATATAGACAGTTCTTCTACAGACATGTATTTATGGACGCCAATTTATAGGCACATATATTTATAGACAGTTCTTCTACAGACCAGGACTACGCTCTTCTTCCCTTCTTTATAAACATTCCACGACTGCGCAGTATCATTGTACGACAGGGTGGACACAAGTACCCTTTTTGGTCAGACATCGTTGGTGAGCGAGAATGTGGCAACCCTGATTTGCGGCGGAGCAACCAAGTTATGCTATCGTTGTCATCATCTATGACGCAATGCTCTTCCCACCTCGTCATAAACAGTTTTAGTCAGATAGTTTTCACTTATCCACCGACAAAGGTTCAGTTGTTTAGTTGAGTGACGTGGCAACCCTGATCTTCCTGATGCTTGAATACGCTTCTCTGCCAAGTTAGCATCTCGAACGATGAAATGCACTATTTTCCTGTGCCAAACAATCACTTACCCCGGGCGAGGCTGTTGGTGGGCACCCTGTACATGATGCTGAAATGGACGTGAATGTCTGTATATTCCCCCCCATTTCACAGGTTAATTTGCATCACATACGTGCGCACAAGTGCAGAGGCAGCCCAGCCCCTGCTGAAAATCAGGCCAGGAATGCAGTGCAATTCGGTTAAATGTACTAGAATCCCGCTGCTTAAATGGGAGACAATGCGCACTAGAAGCTCGCTCGCTTTATATCCATGAGAGTGAGAGGAGGAAATAAACCCAAACACATGTAAGGTATGCGCGCGCACTAAGATCTCATGGGATATACACGAGACTGACAGAGAGAGAGAGGCCTGCCTGTCTATAAATAAATGTGCCTGAGAAGGAAGAAAACAAGCCCGCGCTCTCTGACAACAGGGTGTCTATAAAAGAGCTGCCCATGCACAGCCCGGATCCACGCCCAGAGAGAAGGAAGAGGTACTTGGGGGCTTTTGAAAGAGAACTTTTGCATGTAAAATTCAATAGAGGCCTTGAATTTTTGCCTTCTGGCCAGCTTTATGCATTGCTCAATGTACATGCATGATGTGCGTGCAAAAAAAGGGTATTTGCAGGGCATCTCTTGTCATTGTTTCTGCCATGTTTTTGCGTGTACATCCCACGCCTTGCTTGAGGGTAGGGGGGGGGGGTAGGGGAAGGAAGGGGGGGATTTGGGCCAGTCCTTTGATCGAAGAAGGATTTATTCCTTGTACGAGGGACTCTTTTTTTTCTCTCCATCCTCCTACTTAACTATTAACCCGTGACATTAAGAGAAGACTTAAGGAGAATCCTCTCGGTCCCAGCCACAGAGGATGAGGAGTGCTCGCATATAAGACTGAATACTAATTGTAGGGAATCCTTTTCCTTGTATCACTGCAGTCACAACCTCTCAAGCCTCTTCTGCCGACGAAAGTGTCGAGGAAGTGATTTTTCCCAATCCAGTGATTTCTTCCCCCTCCAGTGATTTTTGCGAAATCATCACTTGGTGAAGCCAACGCTTGACTGTGCCAAGCAAGTAACCAGTTGGTTTTGTACATCTGTGGAAGTACTGGCTGTCGCAGTTGAGCTGCGACTCACTCGTTTTAGACTTGTATGTCGAAATTTGGGATGAGGCACTTAAAAGGACATGGTCCACACACGTCATTTACTTCAATGATGCGTCCTCGGTGCCGACCGTGGTCAACAGAGGCACCGACTTCTGCCTGCGCTGCCAACTGAATGTATTTTTAAACAGTGTCTCTACGTACAAGTGTGGACCGACATTGTTGATGAATAGTGTTGAAAACGCACTTTCTAAAAGTGTTGTTGGATTCTTATCTCAGACATAAACTCTCCTTGGGAAATCTGAGCTCAGGAAGAGATAAACAGTAGAAAGGTTGCAACAAAACTGAGACGCCCTGTGAAGGGAGGGGGGATTCAGAAAGCCATTTTTGCTTGGCCAACTGGCCGAGGCAAGTGAAATTGTCGGTCATTGCCAGGCAAAAGTGGCTATGATGGAGTGGCTAAAGTGATACAGCTTGAGCCAAAAAAGTCCTGATGCGTGGACGGCACGGGGGAGGGGGGCAACATGACCATGGCCGGCGGTCGGAAGTGGTCAGACAGCAAGATGAGCGACGAGAAGACGACAAAAGAGGTCACCGACGAGCAGCGCTTGTTCGTGTCACCCCCTTCACCTCCCCCCCCCCCTACACACACTCGCACACAGAACTATATAATGTAAGTCCCGTCTGCTCGAGATCTCTCTTCGTATTAGGACAAGAGAATTTTGAGTTTACTGGCCGAGTGACAGCAGATAAGTGGCAAAGAAGTGCAAAAAGGGGGCTTTTTTTGCAAAGACTTTTCCAGGTACTTCTAAAGGAGGGATCAGAACCAGTCAAGCACAGAAAACTTTTCCAGGAATCGTTGAGTACTTGCAGAGGGAGGGGAGAAATGGGCATTCACACAGTGCAATGAGCGCAGCTCAAGATTAAAGATCCAACACAGCTCAATAAGTGCTTATTTTTACCGGCCAAAAAACCCAAGTGGGTCATGATGACCCAAGAGAAGCCTTCACCCAATATCACGCTTTTAACCCTTTCTTTTTCTTGGGGGGGGGGGGGAATTACGAGCAATGCGACTTTTCTTCTTCCGCCTCTGTTTTAATTCGCGCCAGTAGAGAGCGAAGCTTATGCAAATTGCAACGACGACGCCTTCGGTAAGACCCACCAACGTACCTTAATATACAGGGTGGGTGGGGAAGAGGCCCGACTACGTGACCGCCTCCGGCGCCGTCGGCAACTTGGCCACCCTGTACAAGCCGGCCTCTCTCCTCACAGGTAAAAGCCCCACCTAACTTACGTTCTATAGGGAGCACTAGAAAGCTGGTCGGAGATAGGCGTAGCCCGACCCGATCCCCTTCTCCGTAACCACCGTGGGTGGCTTTTGGAAGTTACCCCCCTCCCTGTGTGCCTCTCTCTACCATCCTTACTCATGGCCTCCTCATGTCCCCCCCACCTCCTTTAGACCCGCCTGCTTAAGGGCGCATTTACAATCTTTCAGCTGTAACAGAGATGGTATCTTTTGGGCAACATTGTAAACAATGCGGTGGTTTTTATGCGCGCGTATTTTCATCCGTTCAAGACTTGTGCCAGAGTGAACGCGCCCTTAAGTTGGCTCCTCTTTCCTCATCAGCTGATGTCAGATTCACTTGCGGTTGTTGACCCCCATTCTTTTTTATGAAAAAAGTGGTCGGTCTAACCGCACCCTTACTTCTAGGCAGCAATACTAGTTGCTGCCTCGCTCCTGGCTGTCCTATATTTTGTGTGTGAGTGACTCAGACGATAGACGGTTGGCACGCGAGCAAAAAAGAAAAAAAAGAGCAGCCTTCAACCAAAGGAAACATGAGCTATCACATATCGTGGCTGCGCTGCCTATTGTGCAGTGCCATAATCTGCAGCAGATCGAGCACTTTCTTCATAATGCAGCAACAGAATGGCGATATTGCTGTTCATTGGCAGCAGCAACAACTCTCACACTGCCAGCTATACATTGTAAGTTACACACGATAAGCTACACAATGTGAGTTCCGTGCACTGTAAGTTGCACACTATAAGTCGCACACTATGAGCTACACACTGTAAGTTACACACTATAAGTTACATGCAGTGTAAGTTGCATGCAGTGTAACTTACATACTGTCAGTTGTACACTGTAAGTTACTCACTGGAAGATACACACTGGAAGTTACACACTGGAAGTTACACACTGGAAGTTACACACTGGAAGTTACATGCAGTGTAAGTTGTATGCAATGTAAGTTACTTGCAGTGTAAGTTACATGCAGTGTAAGTTGTATGCAATGTAAGTTACTTGCAGTGTAAGTTACATGCAGTG
>JAAUXU010018028.1_pt1 | contig 13070 bp, 6 predicted proteins | sample 7278151 | NCBI WGS metagenome assembly JAAUXU01 (sample SAMN14350113, study PRJNA611818) | marine sediment metagenome | isolation source: surface marine sediment (1.8m) | place: French Polynesia: Moorea | collected 2018-08 | reverse complement strand
TCCCTCTTTCCTCTCCCTGACTCGTGGAGCGTCATTAAAATGTGCTTAGCGGCACACAATAAGGCCGTGAGGGAGGGGTTCAACGACGCGGACGTGCTAAAGGAGAGAGAGAGAAGGGAAAACAGTGTGTAGAGGAAAAGAATTGCATAACTTCGACCATAGGGAGTGCTGAGTTGCACAGCAAGTTGCACACAGACATGCAAGACGAGACATGTGGCGAGGGGGAATTAGTGTGCAGACAAAAAAGTTGCATATCTATGACTATAGGGAGTGCTGAGTTGCGCAGCAAGTTGCGCAGGTAGTCCTTTTCTGAGGAAGGAAGACAATTGACACAACGCTTTGCATTTGTTGTCGCTTCCCCCAAGTGAACTTTTATGGTGCTCATTTTGCTAAATGGACTTGCAGATGTGATGTGCTGAACGTACAGTAGTACGAAAATGGTGTCGAATTTAGTGCTGATGTCTGTACAACAATTCTCCTACGCATGTTGACAAAAACAAATAAAGTATTATAGAAAGACTCTTTTATTGCAACTATGTTGATGCATGATAGGAAAAAATGAGAATATCTGCAAATGATGAAAAAGTATGCTTAAGTCAATGTTGCTGGCTGTGCCCAGAAAGCAGAGGAGGCTTCGTGATTCTGATCTTTTCCAAAAGGCAAACGGACGTTGTCCAGATCTCCAAGGTGTCCCTTGTCGAACACCGTGGAAGGCATTTCTTGCGTAGACAAAGATCTCGGCAGGCTTGAGGACAGAGATGTGCCGTTGTAGAACCTTGGCAGCGATCCACAACCCGAAAAGGAGTACGACACTGGAGGAGGGGGCCTCGGCGGCGGCATGTTGGGACTGTACTCTGGATCACTGGTGATCCTCACGGGCAAGGCCCTAAACAGATCCTGCTCCTGTCTCCGATCAAAGCTCCCATAGTCACTATCCTCATAGTCCAGCTTGATATGGCCTCTTCTGTCCTCGACAACAGTATCCGGGCCGTCGATGAGGAGTTCCTTAGCCGGGTCAAAATTGACCTGGTTGCCGCAAGGGCACTTCTTGACAATGACGACATTGGGGATTGGCACAATGTCAGAATGTTGGCGAACGTTTGTCAACGAGGTTTCTGACGTCCATCTTTTGCCATTCAGGGCCAATGCTGAGTACATGCTGGAGAGGTCTACGCTGGAAGAAGACAACTTTTTGGACTGGCAGTCCTGAAACGTAAAGCTTGGAGTGGGTGATCTGCTTGGAGGAGGAGTGGACATCAGGTCACACAGTGAAGCAGTTCTGGCAGCTTTCTTCCTCTTCAGTGATCCAAAATCCATCTGGTCACACTGACCAACCTCTTTAGGACCAAACTGCGCCGGATTGGACTTGTTCAACGTCTTCCCACCTACCCTCAATGTTGCAGTCAAGCGATTCCAGTTGGAAAAAGAAGACGGCACCGAAGACGACCTTCTTTGCCTTGGCAAAGAATAGAATCGTCTCTGCTGGGAAACAGTGGCGCTGTAGACGTTGGGGTTGCCATTTCCAATGACATCGCCCCGGTTTGAAACTTCCTCCATGATCGGTTCCAGCGTACTGTACTCTGAAATCAGGCTTGGACTGCGCCTCATCCGTGATGCTAAGCCAACATCAGTCTTCGAAAGTATCTGCTCAGCGTCTGATACAGCGAAACCGTCTTTTTTGTTGAAGTTGCTGAAGCGATCGCTGTACAGCTCCTTCACTCTCTTGAGGCTGTCCGTCCTCTTGGGTGGTTGTTGCTCCCTTCCAAAAGTCTCGTCCATTATGTGAAGGGTTGAGTCTTGACGAGGCCATGATTGACTTGAAATGTCTTCGCTTCGATGTGATCGGTGCTTTTCGTCAAGGAATTTGTCAAGAATTCCTCCTTTGAAGTCTCCTGGAGCGTCCATTTTCTCATTTGACGACTGTGGGCGCTTCTTTGCAGTTGAAGCAGCTAAAGTGTAATACTTTCTGCTGTCTTTTTTCTTCCTTGGACTAATCTTTCTGCAGAGGTCGATAGCAACTTCAGAGGAGTCCGAAAGGTACTCCTTGAGGTTGTCAGCAACTTTGGCTATGATCCCCACCTCTTGCTCTATGGAAGTAATGTTCTCGTCACAACCTTTTTTGGCCCTGGACGAGTTGGGCAAAGTCGACGTCTGCATGACAGCAATTTCTCTATCTCGGTAATCCCATGAAATTTGATCTTGATGGACATCCTTGGCTGTCGCGTTGAATTTTTTGCTGCGCTTCGCTTCCTGTCCGAAGCTTTTGACTGGAGAAATATTGCTCCTGTGAGAGATCATGGGCGTGGTGAAGTTGTTGGGCGTGTTGCTCCTGCTGCGCCTGACCACAAAATCGCTTACGGTGTCCTCGAAGTCGGACATGGCGCTCTCGTATTCGCTGAAATCGTAAACATTGTGTCTGCACATGAGCAGCAGCAGAGAAAAATCGTTTACCTGAGAGTTACTTGATCGCCGGTCAGCGATTCTTCTCTGATCAGGCGCCCTGTCGCTCCCACTTGGCGACTTTTAGCTGTCGACTCGTAGGCGCTGTCATCCTCCTCTTGTTCCACAGATTCCTTGAGGTTGGAAGTCACAAAAGCTTACTTGAAAGTCACAAAAGCTACAGCATACGCAACATTCTCACCATTTTCTGTGGATGTGTTTCCTCTAAGCTTTCATCACATGGGGAGTTCTCATAGAAGCTGTCCCTAAAGCCTGTCAGGATGAGTGGGATCTTTGGGAGTTTCTGGTCGTCTTCCAGCATCTTCTCAGCTCTGGATCTGGCCAGTAACCTAGTTCTGATGGCGTCCGTCGGCACTTTGGGAGGCAGATTTGGTTTGGGCATTATAAGTGGCTTGTAAGAGGGCTTTTCTTCTGCATTGTTGTCATTAGATTTATCTGATTCTTGGCCTTCCGGGCCCTTGGGCCCTTGCTTCGTGCTGTTGTTCTGATAAGACGAGTGCAGTTTTGAGCCTTCATCTGGACTGCTCTTCACAGTAGCATCTTTTTTCTTATTGTCTTTGGGAGTGACATAGGGAATGAGATTGTCACACTGTGACAGTGTTTTACATTCTTCCTTCCGTCTACTGAATGTAGATGTTGGGATTCTTGGCGCTTTTGCTCCCTGAATGGCGATCGTCTCAATGCCAGCGCTCATGCTCAAGGATTTTTTTGGATCCGAAGAGGCCGCAACCTGCTCATAAATGTGCCCCTCATCCTCCACTGTAGTCGGCATCACGGATTTGGCCACGTTGTCGTAGACTTTCTCCATCTCTTCACAATTTGGCTTACTCAAAGCGCCAGCTTCCTGACCGTCAGTTGCTTTTGCGGAGGATTCTGCTTCTTTCTTCTTCTGAACTTTAAAGTATTCTTCGCATTCGACTATAAGACTTCTCACGTCCGGGTTCACCCTTTCTTTGCCAGCACAATCGTCACTCCTTGGCTTTGCTTCTTCATCACACACCGAATCATAATGGTGAATTTCATTTCTCGCTGAGTGGTATGAAGAACTGTTGATTTTTCTGGCTGGTTTCTTCTTCTGCCTATTCCTGGGAAATGTGTTGTTGTCGTTCAGTCCTCGGACGCTGGAGACTTTGGAGTTGGCATCTTGTGACGTCTTCTCGTTGGAGGCCTGGGCGAGGATCCTCCTGGCGTGAGACTGAGCAGATCCTGAGAAACCAATAACGTCATTCGGAGAAGAGAACAAAATGCAGACATTGGAGGGGTCCAAGCTTGAAGCACACAAATTATTGGGATATGTTGTTATGGCGGGAGTGGTAATTGCTTTGGGAGTGGATTTGACACAGCACTGATGTTCAATAACACTATTAGCTTTGTTATCAGCGGCAAAGTCGGCGGCGACGGCAGTGTCAGTTAGCTTGATCAGATCACTACTATTGGCAAGATGCTTGTCCTTGTCCACTTTGAAACTTGCTGCATTTACCTCTCCAGTTGGCAATTGAGCCACGGAATCTTTTGTTGCTCTGGCAGCTCTCCCAGAGTCAGTAATCTTATCCACAATCCTCTCTGTCAGAGAAGCGAGGGAAGATCTCCTAGGGATGGACTTCTCAGCAACAGAGTCAATATCATCTGAATCATCCCTCCTTGAGCTGCTCCTAAAGAACCGGTGCATTTTTCTCGTCAATCCAACATTGGCTTCCTTCAAACTCTGGCTCCTTTTCAGCTTTCCGCGTGGTTCGGGGGCGCTGTTGTGTCTGGTCCCACCGAGGACACTCTTGAATTTGTCCTTGACTCTAGACAGGTGAAACATGCCGCTATTGTGTATTTTGGAAGAGGAGCTCTGGGCATGGGAACTCTTGCTTGTATTTTTGATGACGTTAGACACTGACTGTAAATCTTCGTTCTGCAGCTTTGGGTCTACTGCCTTGGACTGGTTACTCTTTGGCTCAGTTTGATAACTTATAACTTTTGGACTAAGGCTTGTTGTCAGTTTCAGCCTGGTACTTGGCACCTCGTTAACCTCATTGTCGTCTCGAGGAAGTTCTCGAACCGAGTTGACGGAGGTGCATCTGGAATCAGCCAATGTCGCAGTGGAGTGAGAAGGTGACGACAGCGGGGAAGGAGCCAATGCTGCCGCTGGGGGACCGTTGTCAATATCAGTACCCTGATCAACAACACCGTCTTCAGGGTCTGGACTTGAGCGTCCGCTGCTGCAACTGCTGATAATTGGTGGAGGAGGGACACTGTCCAAGATTTGACTTAGGGTCCGTGATTCACGGTGTCCAAACGAACCTTTGCCTGGATCAGTTGCCATGGTGTCTGTTCCACTACATGCGGAAGCCATACTGGTAGAAACAGAGACTTCATTTGATAAGATTGAATTGACTGAGGTCATAGATTCAACAGATGTTTCACTACATCCAGAATCCCTTGACTTCTTAGGACTGATTGTCTCGGCATTGCTTTCAGGAGTGAAGATGTCACCATTTTTCTCTTTAAATTCTCTGAAAGCTTTTTTCAGGGCGTTAGATTTCCTGATGGCTGCCGGCGATGACGACATCACGGAGGACTCCGGTCTGGAGGATGCAGGAGTGTGGCCATCCTCCTCTTCCTCCTCGATTATGCTCAGGTATCGCTGGCGATAGAAATACTGGCAGGCTGCTGCATTCTTATTTCGCTTTGACACATCTTCACACTTGTCTCCCTCATGTTGCTCTTCATTGCTCAGGCCCCCATGACTCACGTAGTCCAGAAATTTGAGCTCATCTTCGCTCAGATTGTCCGGACTGATGACTTCCTGCTGAGCTGACTCATTGGAGGTAGAAGCCGACCCATTACTGCCCACTTTTGAGACTGCTGAGAGCAACTGTGAAATCTGGTCCGGACTGAGGTCAGACGTCATTTGGCCGAGTCCTTCATTGGCGACAGCGGCCTCCATTTTAACCTGGACCTCCCGGTTCTTCAGCTTGCTCACCTTCGGCCTCACGCTGCAAGTTACAAGACATTGGTAACTGAGCAACCCCTCTTCTTCTGATTCTTCCTCACTCTCCCCTTCCTCTCCCTTGTCTGCGCTATTTTCTGCGGCCGTTACTGCTACGAGCGCGCTTTCTTTTTCCGAAAAATCAGGCAAGGGTGGATGCCCACCTGAGTCTTTCCCCTTATCAGCTTTCTCGCATAGTTGCAGCTTCTTTTTATTTCGGGGTGAGGAGGAAACGCTTCTTCTACCCCTATTCTTCTTCACGTACGGGGAATTGGGCAGAGAAGAAGAAGAAGACGTTGACATTTTGGGCTTGGGCGGAGGTGATGTGGAAGGGGGTTGAAGGACGTCCTCGAGTGGGTCGTCATCACCGTCGCTTTTTTGGTAACGTCCGCTGCGCCAAAACTCTTCTTGGCGGCGAAGCTGGCGCTTCTTCTCCTCCTCGGCGTCCTCGTAGTGCCACGAGGAGGAGCGCCTCATTCTAAAGGGCCTGCGACGACCCTTGGCGTTGTTCTTGCTGCTGCTGCTGTCCTCGTTGCCCGTTCGGGTGATTGCCATGGTGAGGACAGGCGCGGCTGCTAACCTCTCCTTCAAGTTTTCCAGGCTGGCGGCCAAAGCCTTGATGTCTGCGGTGATTGGGCTGTCGTTGCAGTTTCTGCTCACCTCGTGACAACTGTCATCAAGATTGGTAATTAGGACCCTTTTCAGTGAAGGCGAAGTTTTAACTACTGCTTCTTGTCTCTTTTCTTTGAGGTCCAATTCCACTAATTCTTTTTTCAGCCTGTCTAAATCTGACCCCGATAACGATCTGAAGAGCTTTTTTTGCTTTTTCTTCCTCTTCTTCTTCGTCCCTCCAAGATGTTTTTGTTGGATACAATTTTCAGAAGCTTCCTCAATTTCTTCATGTGACCCTTCCTCTTGCAAGTCGCAGAGCACCTCGATGTGACTGCTTCTTCTGGCAGGTTTGGAGCGCTTCCTGAAGACAATGACGTCGTTTCCAGAACTTCCCTTGGACTTGCGCAGGTTGGTCTGGAGCTCGGCGCTATCTCTGTCCTCTTCCTCGATCTCTCGCTCAGGAACCTGGCTGCTTCTGTCGAATGTCCTGTCTGCTCTCAGCTGGTTCAAGACTTCATCATCAGCAATGTCGAGGTTGTCTTCATCTGCTACGGCAGAGCTGAACAGCTCAAGCGGCAGTGTCCCGTCGGTTCTCAGTTGGGTAAGAACTTCGTCATCACCAATATCGAGGTTGTCTTCATCTGCTACGGCAGAGCTGAACAGCTCGAACGACGGAGTCCCGTCGACTCTCACCTGGGTATGGACTTCGTCCTCAGCAATGCCGAAACTGTCTTCTTCGTCCAATCCCGTGCTGAGGAGCTCAAGCGGCAGAGTCCTGTCTTCAGGCCTAACCCCGCCGATCCTCCTTAGTCTTGTCTGGAATTCAGCTGTCTCAGCGTCTTCCTCGCTAACATCTCTCTCGGGGGCGAGCACACTGCGCTGAGTCCGCAGCCTTTGGAGTCTCAGGGCTTCAAACTCATCATCAGACGCTTCGTCGTCGCTTACTGTAAGGAATTCCAAATCTTCCGTTCCAACTTTGGTCGTAGCATCCTCAGCTTCTTCTACATTTGAAAAGGTCGAAAAGAAGGATTCATAGACTGCACGAAGTTAGAAAGTAATTTGTACAACTTGTATGACTAAATGTTCCAATGTTAAGAAGCACCTCGTTGCCTAAGATTAGTCTCGGAACTTACCAACAGCATCAGGATCGTCGCTGTCCACTACTGTGCCGCCACCGTCATCACTGGGGACGTCCTCAATGATGGCGAAGTCATAGTCATCTCCGCTGCTGCCAAGCTCTGCCACCTCCTCCGCCTCCACTTCGTCGTCGTCGTCGTCGTCGTCGTCGTCGTCACTGCTGCAGGCGGTGATCTCGATGCGTATGTCACACTTGACCCTTTGCAGCTGCTGATTTTCTGGAAAACTTGGCAACGCGAATGTTGTTGCTCCTTTCTCCTCCTCCTGTCTTGGGTCTTGACGTCCCCCCCCTTCCCCTCCCTCAGCATGTTCAGGGCGGAGGAGGAGTTGATCTTCACGCACCACCGATTCCCGATTTCCGTCGTCTTGACCACTGCGACTGACAAATGAATGGACGGTTAAAAAATCGTCTTTCGTGCTTGAGGCTGACGTAACACAGCAGTCCAAGACAAAGGTCGAAGGTTACAATGTGCAATTCCATTAGCACTTCAGTCTCGTACGCATGTCAAGATGTTGTTATTGTTGCGTGCCTACTGTCCGTGTACGTAACGTGTACTGTAGCCGTGTGGAAATTTGAGTACAACAGTGTTGAATGTCGTTCTCCTCATTGCACTTTTGATAACTCATTGTGCATTCAAGTGCTGCTCTGTACCGACGCACAACAGCATCTGCTACCGTAGCCTTTTTCTTCCTGCCACTACATAAGTTAAAATGAACTAAAAGAAGTAGAGAATAATATTTAAGCTCGTGTATGTTTTGCTTCCTCAACGCCACGTGCGATGGCTCGCTGGGCTTACCCGGTAGCAGCTTTCTCCTCCTGTTGTCCTCTGGCCAGATTTTCTTCTAGGGAAATTTCTTGCTCTTCGTTCAGCTCTTCCGCCAATGGAAATGAAATATTGCTGACCCCTTTCTTACGACTTTCCGCTTTCTCGTAATTCTTCACACTCTCATCATCGCCATCATCATCTAACGTCCTGAGATGTGCCTCGCCAGGTTCAATTTCACACTCTGCTTCAACTATGTAAATCTGTTCCTCATGGAAAGTTCCATTTCGTTGGAGAGCTTCTTGCGTCTCGTCAAGTGACATTGCTGCTTGTTCATCAGCCAGTGACTCGTCCGAGACTTCATTCAGTGACTTTGCCTCCGGGTTCATGGTGAAAACTTCTTGATCCGTTGGTATTTGTCGCTGGTGTCCGTCCCAAGGTCTGTCGGAGACAGCAGTGTCAAAACCTGAGCACTGCGAGAAAGGTAGAGATGACACCAAGACGGAGTCTTGACTCTTAGCAATGGTTTGGCAATCCAAACTTGAAATTTTCTGGTCATGATCACATGAAACTGCAGGTACAGTTGCCTGGAGAATTACTTCATGATCGTCGTGAGACATCACAGAATCAGATACATCATTGGAAGGATCAATATCACAGGAAATCACAGTTTCTTCTACATTATCAGGGCCACGGACCTCTACTTTATTGTGCTCGGGTAAGTCAAGCATCTCTTTTACAGTATTATCTCCTCCTTCCTTCTTCTCATCATGAGTCTGGCTTAAGCTCTCTTCTCTGCTATCATCCCTCACTCCCCATTTTTTGCCTGAAACCCAAAAACAAGCAGACTTCGCAGAGGGGGAGGAAGAGGAAATTCCTCCTCCTTCGTCTGTGACTTTCCCCACATTTCGCTGGCCCGACAAAAAATCTTTAGCCGGGGTTAAGTCGTTGTCGGGCCCATCCCGTGCTCCTCCTCCTCCTCCCGCTTCACCTGTCGTCATTATCACATCAGATGAAAAAGAGGCCAACAGTTGGGGGAGTGCAATATTATTCACTGATTCTGTTTGGATTTCCTCCACTGCTATTTCCAAGTTGTTGACGTTATGCGCACTCTCCACTTCAAGCACTTTGCCCCCTCCGTTTATTTTTGCAGGAGGGCAATGCCCGGGCAAGGCCTCGTGGAGGGCGGAAGGATCGTCAAGACCAGGAGAGGGTGTGCGGCTCTCGGAGTTTCCCGCGGGTTCTTCCTCCTGCACGAGTGGAAGGAGAGAATTGGTGCTGTCGTAGCGATGTCTTGATGGCGCTTCGAGGGTGTCTTCGGCAGAGTGGACTTTGTCCTTGTTTCGCAGAGGAGTCTTTTCTTTTTCCTTCTGGATCATTTCCAGGATGCTTGGACTGGAGCAGGACTTTATGAGACGGCGGCGGCGCATACTCGGCAACTTTAGGCGAGTTGTTCCAGAAGCACTTTTAGAGAGCTTGGACGACCAAGGAAGGGTACTGGGAAGAAAAAGAAACGTAGAACGAGACCAACGTCTCTACGGCATCCACGAACCTATAGCTGGGCTGCGGCTTCTCTGCCTCGTAGACCCTGGCCTTGTCCACGATGGACCTGCTGCGCCCCCTCGGAGGCGCGGGCGGCGCCAGACGCCGCCGCGAAACGCCATCAGGTGGCGCCACCTCCTGGGACGCTGCTTCAGGCGTACTAGACTGTGAAGATCTAGCGGGGAAAAAAGAGCAGTGAAGAAAGAGGGTTAGCTTTAACCGCGATTTTCGTGGGTCAAACTGAAAAAGATAAAACTTGGGGGGGGGGGGACTTTTAAGTGACGTCTGAAGAGCCCATCAATCTAGTCCTAGTTAAAACAAAATAGTTTTGTGTGTAGGAGATTGGAGCAACTTTCAAAACAACTGGCAGAGTGACAACAAAGCTTTCTCTTCAGTGAGGGGAAGAAAGATTAGCACTTTCGGCATGTCTCGTTCATGAACATGAGGCTTTTGCATCATCTTTGCTTGGTGCTCTGCCTTTCATCCCCACTGGTAGTCCCAAAGGTGGCCCAGAGTAATGCCCATCAAATAAGAGTTATTATGTCATTCAAAAGTCTCAGAATGACATTAATGAGGATTGCAGGTGTTCCAGACTTACTTCCCCTCTTATGCATATGCGCAAAATGACATAGTTGGATGCATCTTCAGCCATCTTCTAGTGTTTAGTATGCGAAACTGTGATAAGAAAGGCACCTAGAGAAACTCGTTTTCTTCGGTTCGAAGCTGACAAAGTTCTTCTTGGTGAAGACTCGATCGTGAGACCGTGACCGTGGTTCAGGCCGGATGGGCCAACTGCGCCGAGGACAACTTGGAGCAGGAAGATCTGCCGGTAGAAAAGGTCATCAAACGCTTTGCAAGTGAAAACGCTACCTAGGACTTACCTTGGTCGTTTGTTTCATCCTTTTCGCTCTTCTCCACTAGGCAGAACTGATTGAGCCCGTCGACCGGAAGGAGAGAGACGACCCGACGGGCTCGTTTCCGATTTTTCCCACCCGCCGGGTCTCCTCCTCCTCCTCCCCCCGACGTCGCCAGTTCAAGGGACAGCGGCGCTGTCAAGCGCCTCACAGGAAAACTTTTTGTTCTGACACTGACTAAGGAGTCATTGTCAGTACTTTTCTCCATTTCTTTCGCAGTTGGTGTATCAATCCGCTGTGTTTAAGGCACAGTTACGTTGCACAAAACTTCCTAAGACATCTCCTGTGGAGCGCTCCACATGTCAACTACGATGACGTTCACATTCATGTCGCATTACGATACCGTGTGGGATGATCATTACGGTCACAGCAAAGTAGGCTTATGCCCGTACGAACGAACCCTAAAACAATCACAAGTAAAGAATCATATCACAGCAGATGCACACAGGAAGACAATGTTTGCAAGTCTTCATATCCACGCTCCTAAAAGCACATTTTAGTGGAAAGTTCGCTCAGATCTACTTTCCAGCTGAGAACTGAGAGTGCAGCTGCCTACAGGACACTTTCTCCCGTTTCGGGTGCGGCAGCGTAGGACAAAGACTTCTCAACGTTGTTGTTGTTGTTGTTGGGCACAACATTTGTATGTATGAGTCAGTAGGTGGGGGAGTACTTCTGTTGCAGGTTAGATATGGTCACAACACAGAACATGCTCTTTTCACACATGTTTTTCCACCGTAACTGGGTCTGGCGGCTCCTTGAGGTCACGCTCTGCGCTGCAGGACATTGGAGGATTGTGGGGCGGATCAGTCAAGTCCGTATTTTCGAGGGAAATTTTGGAATAGAATCATTTTCATTTCAATCGCGCCGATTCATGAAGCGGGTGGAATGCATGCCATTATCACCAAAGTATTTGGAAAAAACTCATTTCAGTGACAACCCCGACGGTCGGTTTGGACGGGGTGTCAGTGCCAGGTTTTGCAGCCCGTGCGGCGGACACGCCAGTCAACCCAGGTGACCCCGACGGCGAAACAGGTGTTTTGCAGCAGGTTGCAGAAATGATGATCTTGCCCGGAAGAGCATTTATCCTGCCTGACCTCAACAGGCTGTCACTTACCTATGTTCATTGGTAAACATCGTTGCCTTTACCTATGTTACGTAGGCTCCGTTTAGTGCTGAATTTTCCTCTCTGTTTAAGCAATGAGGGAATCAAAGCTTTCAGCCCTCGCAGTGCGTGCATTGGTTCAACCTACGCATGACTAAGAATGTACGTGTATTGACACTGACACCGAATGTTTTGGGAACACCGAAATGGCACCAAGTGTGCGGGAAGCACCCGGCCTCGCAAGTCGGGTAGATTTATGTTGGGGTCTTCCTGTTGAGCAAAAATAAAAGAGTGTGAGAGGCCCGAGGGAGAGGGAGAGCAAATGCGACTTTTCTGAAAGGCTGTTTTCTTTGCCTGAAAGTATCGTGGTCCCGAGGACCTTGAGGCTTTGAATGTCTGGTCTTTCTGAGCAAGAATGTGGAGAAACTCAATGTTGAAAGTGGGATGAAGAACTGGTCGTGAAATGGTTATTGCTGCTCTGTTTTTCCACACGGAAAATTGACGGTGTGGTTAATAGTGCATTGGGTGAACATCGAAGCCAATGTCAATGTCAGCTGCTCAACTTGACATTGTCACGTGAAACCGCTATACAGTTGAAGTCCATAATTTATTTCTCGACAAGGCATTTCAATGACAAGGCTCTCTCTCTCACCTTTACTCCGGAGACCCTGGAGACTCTACCGTGTGACAAAAAGTCCAGCAATTTTCACAGCATATTAGCAGCTATTTGTCTCCTGATCGATCGACATCAAGGGGTCATAACTATGGATATGATTGAATTACAGAAATGCAACAACACCCTTCTACCTGGAGTCTGGTCCACAATCCGTATGCACTGCACTTTTCCTTCGGCATTATTCATTTTGCAAATCGACTCAGTTTCCTTGAGTGTCTTTCCCTAAGCGGGACACTCTGCATCAGTTATTAATACCATCTTGCCAATACATTCTCATGTTGCACTTTCTCTTTTAGTGTTTTCATGAAACTGGCTTTTGCTAGAAAAAAAAAATGTAATATGCGCTATTTCTGTCTGTCCTACTTCTCGCTCTGTCCATGCATTCCATGTCGTCCATATGATCCGCACCCCGATGCGTTTTGTTCAAGTTTCATTTTTTAAGACTGGTATTTTTGGGTGAAAATGTTTCTTCAGCACTGAAATACGTCTCTCATAAGTTAGAATGCTGCTTTTGTCACAGAAGAACTTTTGAAAATGCTTCTACATAACTAAAAATGTCACTCCATCATTAAAAATGCCTCTCCAACACTAATGGTAACATCATTGAACTCTGTGGCAACTTCGTTCAACGTAGTGTAATGAGCTGACAGCAGTCCAGCAATACAAAGTTAGTTGAAACTAGTCCTGTCTGGACTGAAGCTTACTCTTCCAAGGCTGAATGTGTGACAGATGGAGACATCACTTACGTTGCGACATCGCCTAATCCAGCTAAGGGACAGGCAAGTCTTGAAGCCATCATTGTAGCATCCAAACTCTGCCAGAAGCAAAGGAGAAGAGAAAGAGGGCATTGACGTTGGGATGCAAAGTACAGTGACCGATGATGAAC
>JAAUXU010107547.1_pt1 | contig 13071 bp, 10 predicted proteins | sample 7278151 | NCBI WGS metagenome assembly JAAUXU01 (sample SAMN14350113, study PRJNA611818) | marine sediment metagenome | isolation source: surface marine sediment (1.8m) | place: French Polynesia: Moorea | collected 2018-08 | reverse complement strand
GGCGAGCCGCGCACCGCGTCCTGGAAGTCCAGCAGGCCGCAGGCGGCGACCCCGGGGCGGCCCTCCAGGACCATGAGGTTGTCGACATGGTAGTCGCGCAAGACCAGGGTCTCCGGCAGGGCCCTGGCCACCGGGAAGACCGCGCGCCAGGCCTCGATGTAGGAATCGCGCAGCGGCGCCGGCGTCGGTGCGCCGCGCAAGGCCGGTAGAAACCAGTCGGTCAGCAGCAGCGCCTCGTCGAGCAGGCGCGTATCATCGTAGGCTGGCACTTCGGCGGCGCCCGGCAGATCCGGCGACCAGCCCCGGTGCAGAGCGACCAGGGTATCGACCGCCAGGCGGTAAAGCGCGGCTTCGTCGTCGCCCCGGGCCAGGACCCGGGTGAAGGTCGAATCGCCAAGATCCTCCAACAGCATCAAGCCGGCGTCCTCGTCGACCGCCAGCGGACGCGGCGCGGAAAGGCCGAGGCGCAACAGCAGAGCCGACACCCGCTCGAAGGGCCGCACGTCCTCCGGCGGCGGCGCATCCATCAGGACGGCCTGCTCGCCATCTCGCCGGAGCCGCAGATAACGGCGGAAGGAGGCGTCGGCGGCCAGGATCCGCCGCTCCGCGGCGCCCCAGCCCTGGGCCTCCAGAAAAGCCTGGATGACGTCGTCGCGCGCGCTCAAGTCTCGGGCTCTCCATCGAGATCGAGCTCGGCCAGCCGCTCGGCCCAGCTACCGTGACCCTCGAGCACCGCGGAGCGGGCCTCCGGTTCGGACCCGAAATCGAGGCGCAGGTCGAGACGGTCCTCCGGCAGCAGGCATCCGAGCCGCTCGGGCCATTCGACCAGGCTGACGGCCTCGGCCAGGGCCTGTTCGAAGCCCAGCTCCAGGACCTCCTCCGGGTCCCTGATACGGTAGAGGTCGAAGTGCCAGACCGGCGCCGGGAGCCGCTCGTAGATTTGCACCAGGGTGAAGGTCGGGCTCGGCACCTCCTCGGCTTCGGCGTCGGGATCGGCGGTCGGCAGAGCGGTGATCAGCGCCCGCGCGAAGCTGGTCTTGCCGCTGCCCAGATCGCCCCAGAGCGCCACCAGGTCACCGGGGCGCAGCAGGCACGCGAGGCGCCGCGCCAGGGCCACGGTGGCGGCCTGGTCGTCTAGGTGAAACTGCCGCTTTGGTGCGGTTCGGAGGGCGAGGGCCATGACGCGCTCTTCTTACCGGGCGGTCCCGAGTCGGGCAACGTCGGAAGCCACGATGGAGCGATCCGGCGCGGATGCAAGACTTGCCAAGGCAGAGGCCGGCGGCCATCGTAGGGCGCCTTCAGGCGATCCGGAACTCGACCGTCCCCGACCACGATCCGAACCGCACCGATGCCAGAATCCCTCGGCGACTCCAAGGCCCAGACGACGAAAACGAAGACCACGGCAAGCACCGACGTTGCGATCATCGGTGCCGGCCCGGTCGGCCTCTTCGCGGTCTTCGAGCTGGGCATGCTGAAGATCCGCTGCCATGTGATCGACGCGTTGGACTCCCTCGGGGGCCAATGCGCCGCGCTCTACCCCGAGAAGCCGATCTACGACATCCCCGGCTATCCGAGAATCCAGGCCTCGGAGCTGGTCGAGCGGCTGGGCGAGCAGGCCGCGCCCTTCGAGCCGGTCTATCACCTGGGCCAAAGGGTCGAGCGCATAGAACCGGCCGCCGGGGACCGCTGGTCGCTCGAGACCGACGGTGGGCTCCGACTCGATGCCAAGGCGGTCGTGATCGCAGCCGGCGGAGGTGCCTTCGGACCGAACCGGCCGCCGCTTGAAGGGATCCGCGACTACGAGGGCAAGAGCGTGTTCTACATGGTCCGCCGGCGCGAGGACCTCCGCGGCAAGCGCATCGTCATCGCCGGCGGCGGCGATTCGGCGCTGGACTGGACCCTGTCCCTGGCCGAGCTGGCGGCGCAGATCCACGTCGTGCACCGGCGCGCCAAGTTCCGCGGCGCCCCCGAGAACGTCGCCCGCCTGCAGGAGCTGGCCAGTGCCGGCGACGTCGTGCGACTGGTCGTGCCCTATCAACTGCATGGCCTGGAGGGCCGCGACGGCCAGCTGGAGGCCGTCGTGGTGCGCAAGATGTCAGGCGAAGAGCGCCGCCTGGAGGCTGACGTCCTTCTGCCCTTCTTCGGCCTGTCGATGAACCTCGGCCCGATCGCGGCCTGGGGCCTGGACCTGGACCGCGGCCAGATCGCGGTCGATCCGGAGACCTGCATGACCAGCGCCGAGGGCATCTACGCGATCGGCGACATCAACAGCTATCCGGGCAAGCTGAAGCTGATCCTCTGCGGCTTCTCGGAGGCCGCCATGGCGGCGCACGCGATGCATGCCCGGGTTCGTCCGGACGAGACCCTGCATTGGGAATACTCGACCACCAAGGGCGTGCCCGGTCAGGCCTGACGGGCGTCGGCCGGCGCCTCCACGGCAGGCAGCGGCGGCTCGAGGGGGATCCGGCAGGTCACCTTGGTGCCGCGGTCGAGTTCGGACGCCAGCTCGATCCGTCCGCCGTGCAGCTCGACCAAGCTGCGAACCAAAGACAAACCCAGGCCGGCGCCGGCCTGGCGCGGGTTGCCGGGCCCGCGGATGAACTTGTCGAAGACCCGGCCGTGCTCCTCGACCGGGATGCCAACGCCGGTATCTGCGACCGAGAGCAGCAACTCGCCGTTCTGGCGGACCGCGGAGACCGTGACGCTACCGCCCTCCGGGGTGAACTTGAAGGCGTTCGACAGCAAGTTGAAGAGCGCCTGCTTGAGCCGCCGCGGATCGGCGACCACCGCGCCGACATCCTCCTCGCAGTCGAGGGCCAGCTCGAGGCCGCGGCTGCGGGCCCGCTCGTGGCCGAGGGTGAAGATGCTGTTGAGCAGCTCGCGGATGTCGATCGATTCCAGCTCGAGCTGCAGATAACCGGCCTCGATGGTGGCCAGATCGAGGATGTCGTTGATCAGGCTGATCAGCCGCTCCGAAGACTCGACAATTGCCCGGGCGTACTCCAGCTGGCGGTCATTCAGCTCGCCGAAGAGCTGCTTCTCGAGGATTTCGGCGAAGCCGATGATCGCGTTGAGCGGCGTACGCAGCTCGTAGGAGACGTTGGCGATGAACTCGGACTTCAGGCGGTCGGTGGTCTCCAGGGCCTCCGCGCGTTCACGCAGGGCGCGTTCGACCCGGGTCGAATCGGTGACGTCGAAGTAGGTGAAGAGGCTGGCCCCGTCGGGCAAAGGCACCTGGGACCATTCAAGCACCATGCCGTCGCTGCGTTCGAAGCGGCCGCTGCGCGGCTCGGCCTCGGTGACCTGGACCGCCATGCGTTCTGCCGTCTCGGGCCAGGACTTGTCCTTGATCGGGTAGAAGCGGCGCAACTGCGGCAGCAGGTCGCGGACGTGGGGCTCGTTCTGGAGGCTCTCGGCCGGCAGCTCCCAGATCCGGGCGTAGGCCGGATTGTGCAGCTTAAGTCGGCCGTCGCTACCGAAGACCGCGACCCCTTCGAAAAGGTTGTCTAGGGTCTCCTGGCGCACCGCGATCAGGGTGTTGTAGGAGCGCTCCAATGCCAGGCGGTCGGTCACATCCTCGCAGATGGAGAGCACACCGCCGAAGGGATGCGGCGCCACGACCGTGCGGATCGTGCTGCCGTCCGGCAGGTGCTGCAGCTCTTCCAGCGGAGCGATCAGGGTCTGAAAGGCACGCAGACGTTCCTTCTTGAACTTCGGAAAGTCTGCGGACTCGGGAATCTGCCGCCGCTCCCGCAGCGCCTCGTGAACATCGTTGAGATGGGGCTCGGTCGCCAGGAAGTCCTCGTCCAGGTGGAACATTCGGGCGTAGGCGCCGTTGTAGAACTTGAGCCGCATGTCCTGACCGAAGATCGCGATTCCGCTCGCCAGATTGTCGAGCACCTCGGAATGGGCGTCGATGTGGCGGCTGACCTCGGACTTGAGCTCCTCGGCATCGGTCCGGTCGATGGCCAATCCGAGAAGGCCGTCGTGCCCAAAGGGTCGCTCTTCAACAGCCATCCAGCGTCGCGCGCCCCCGATGACCGCATGGTGCGACGCGGTCACCGCGGCTCCCGCCTCGCGCGCCTTGCGAGCCAGGTCCTGGCCCGGCTCGCCCTGTGCCTGATCAAGCAGCTCGACGCTGTCGGCGACCGCGGTCTCACGCTCGCGGTCGACCGCACCGGCGTAGGCGGCATTGCAGTAGCTGAGCTTGAGGGAGTGGTCCCGCAGCCAGACCGGGATCGGTAAGGCATCGAGCAACGCCTCGCGCAACGAGCGCTCGGCCTCAGCCCGCTCGAAGCGGGTCACCTCTTCTCCCAGGTCCTCAAACCAGAGAAAGGCGGAACGGTCCGCAGCGCCGTCCGGTCCGTCGAGCCGGGCGCCGGAAACCGAGACGGCGGCCGGACCGTGCTTCGGCTTGAGGACCAGGCGAAACCCCTCGCCCTCGCGCTCTAGGGTCTCGATCGCTTCGGTCAATGATTGCCGATCGGACTCCGCGAAGAACGCCAGAACGGCCTCCAGACTGCCTGGCGCCGGGTCGCCTGCCATCGCCCCCTCCAGACCGAGGCCGGTGACCAAGCCCGGCGAGGCCCCCGCGGTCTTGTCGGAGAGATCGAAGCTGCCGAGCGTCGCCGCCGCGAAGCGGGCTTCGGCCAGAGCCGCCCGACGCCTGATCGCGGAGGTCTCTGCCTGAAGGCTCGCCAGACGGCGACCGAGGTACAGGCAGGCACCGGCGGCGACCAGAAGCGCGATCAGAGCAGTGGACAGCACGAGCGAGATGCCCCTTGCCGTTAAAGGCTGCCTTGCCGGCCCCGACGATCGATCGGGTTAAACCGCCGCAAGCACATTCGCTGGGGTGCCGCCAAGGTCGAACTACCTAGAAGGCCCGAAATATCCTAAATTTTAGTTCCTTTGTCAGGCCCTCACAAGACAGCCTGGACCGGGGATGGACCGCCGCCTGGGCCGCCTCAATAGCGATAGGCATCGGACTTGAAGGGCCCATCGACCGGCACGCCGATGTAGTCCGCCTGGGCCTGGCTCAGCTTGGTCAGCTTGGCGCCGACCTTCTCGAGGTGCAGCGCCGCGACCTTCTCGTCGAGATGGCGCGGCAGGACGTAGACCTGCTTGTCGTAGTTCTCCGGGTTGGTCCAGAGCTCGATTTGCGCCAGCACCTGGTTGGTGAAGGAGGCGCTCATCACGAAGCTGGGATGCCCGGTCGCGCAGCCGAGGTTCACCAGGCGGCCCTCGGCCAGCAAGATGATCCGCTTGCCGTCCGGGAACTCGACCTCGTCGACCTGCGGCTTGATGTTGTGCCACTTCATGTTGCGCAGTGCCTCGACCTGGATCTCGTTGTCGAAGTGGCCGATGTTGCAGACGATCGCCCGGTCCTTCATGGCGCGCAGGTGGTCGACGGTGATGACGTCGGCGTTGCCGGTCGCCGAGACGAAGATGTCGCCCTGCGGCGCCGCCTCGTCGAGGGTCACGACCTGATAGCCGTCCATCGCCGCCTGCAGGGCGCAGATCGGATCGATCTCGGTGACCATGACCCGGGCGCCGGCGCCGGCCAAAGACCGCACCGAGCCCTTGCCGACATCGCCGTAGCCGCAGACCACCGCGACCTTGCCGGCCATCATCACGTCGGTCGCCCGGCGGATGCCATCGACCAGAGATTCCCGGCAGCCGTAGATGTTGTCGAACTTCGACTTGGTCACCGAGTCGTTCACGTTGAAGGCCGGGACCGCCAGCTTGCCGGCCTTGGCCATCTCGTAGAGGCGGTGGACCCCGGTCGTGGTTTCCTCCGAAACGCCCCGAACCTCGGCCAGGACCTCCGGATACTTCTCATGCATGACCACGGTCAAATCGCCGCCGTCGTCCAGCAGCATGTTCGGCCGCCAGCCGTTCGGTCCTTCGATCGTCTGTTCGATGCACCACCAGTATTCCTCTTCGGTCTCGCCCTTCCAGGCGAAGACCGGGACCCCGCTGGCAGCGATCGCCGCCGCCGCGTGATCCTGGGTCGAGAAGATGTTGCAGGAGGACCAGCGGATCTCGGCGCCCAGAGCGCGCAAGGTCTCGATCAGTACGGCGGTCTGGATGGTCATGTGTAGGCAGCCTGTGATCCGGGCGCCCGCCAGGGGCTGGGTCTTGCCGAACTCCTCGCGCAGGGCCATGAGGCCTGGCATCTCGGTCTCCGCTATCGCGATCTCTCGGCGGCCCCAGTCGGCGAGGCCGATATCGGCCACCTTGTAGTCGTCAAATTGCGCCATTTCTCTGATCTCCGTGTTCAGGGTCGCCGGAAGCGGACGAATCGCGCAGGGTTTAACAGTCGGCGGCGACAGCGACAAGCGCCGGCGCGCGCGCCGGAATGTCCAGGTTTTACTTGGATCACGAAGGTTAATGCCATAGTAAATATTAAAGATAAAACGCCATATACATTTTGTTTGTTTTGGTGTGGCATTTCTGTGATGCCCGTTACCTATTTTTAATATTTGAAGTTCAAGATCCGCGTGTAAACAAACTACACCAAACCGCGCTGATCGCGCTTATTTGTTCATTGGAGGAGACCCCTATGTTCAAGTCCCTGCATTCCTTCGCGAAGGACGAGTCCGGCGCGACGGCCATCGAATACGGCCTGATCGCCGCTCTGATCGCAGTCGCCGCCATTGGCGCCCTGACCTCCGTCGGCAGCTCGCTGAACACGCTGTTCACGGGTGTGGCCTCGAAGCTGGATTCCAGCTCCAGCTAAGCGGCGGGCAATGGCCTAGCCAGACGCCCAGTCAAGCAGAGGGGAAAGCCTGAATACCTCAAGGAACGGTACACCGGGAGGACAGGAGTTCTCAAAGCCGTCACAGACGGCAAGAAGGCCGCCGAGAGCGGTGACTTGACTAAGGGCAAGACTGGTTGCTTCGAGGGGCGTTCCGGTAAACCGGAACGCCCCTCGATCCTTTCCGGCTCCGCGGTTCCCGACACCAGACCGCCGCGAAGAGACCGCGACAATCTGGGGCCGCTTCGACCTGGAATCATCCTACGTCAAGACGACTCGCTGAAATCGTCGAGCAGCGCCGCGATCCGTCCGCTGTCGGTCTGGTCCATGATCACCTGGGCCCGGCGTGCCGCCGCCTGCATGTCGAGGTTTCGGACCTGTTGCTTGACCCGAAGCAGCGAAGTCGCCGACATCGAGAGATCGCGAACGCCCAGCCCCAGGAGCAACGGTGTGAAACGCGGATCGCCTGCGATCTCTCCGCAAACGCTGACCGGCAGGCGCGCCCGCAGCGCCGCCTCAACGGAGAACTGGATCAGCCGCAGCACCGCCGGGTGCAGCGGGTTGTAGAGGTGGGCGACGGACTCCTCGCCACGGTCGATCGCCAAGGTGTACATGGTTAGATCGTTGCTGCCGATGGCAAAGAAGTCCGCCACCGAAGCGAGGGCATCGGCCGCAAGCGCCGCGCCGGGCACTTCGATCATCACCCCGAGCGGCGGCAACGGATCCGCGATCTTCACCCCTTTGCGCTTCAGACGGCGGGCGGTAGCGGCCAGGAGCTTGCGGACCTCCAGGACCTCGGCGACGCTCGAGATCATTGGCAAAAGAATTCTGATCGGCCCTTCGGCGCCAACGCGCAGCATCGCCGCCAGCTGAGTCTCCAGCAGCTCGGGCTCCTTGAGAGAGAGCCGGATCGCCCGTAGGCCGAGCGCCGGGTTGGCGGTGCCGTAGAAGCGCGGTCGCAGCGACGGTGCCAGCTTGTCGCCGCCGACGTCGAGCGTGCGGACCGTGACCGGCCGGCCGCCCATAGCGCGAACGATTTCGAGCAGCGCCGCGGTCTGCTCCTCCTCGTCAGGCAGCGTGTCCCGGTTCATGTAGAGGAACTCTGTCCGCAGCAGACCGACGCCTTCGGCCCCCGACGAGCGCGCCTGGGACACCTCCCGCGGCAGTTCCAGGTTGGCTTGCAGCGCCACGGTCACTCCGTCGCGCGTAACCGCGGGACGCGTCCGGAGCCGGACCAAGGCCCGCGCTTCGCGCTCCATCTCCGCCTGGCGGCGGCGGTACTCGGCGAGGCGCTTGGGGGTCGGCCGCAAGACGACCAGGCCATCGGAGCCGTCGACGATCACCGGCTCGCCCGGAGCCACGCCCTCCAGCAGCTTGGCGACCCCGAGCACGGCCGGCAGGCCCAGCGAGCGGGCCATGATCGCCGTGTGGCTCTCGGCACCGCCGAGCACACAGGCGAAGCCGCCGACCCGCCGCGGGTCCATCAGCGCCGTGTCCGCCGGCGTGATTTCTTCGGCCAGGATCACGGATCCTGCGGGGACCGCCTTGAAACCCTGGTAAGGCCGATCCGAGAGACTGCGCACCAGCCGCAAGCCCACCTCGCGGATTTCTTCCGCCCGCGCCGCCAAGTAGGGATCGTTCATGCCCTCGAAATTGGCGGCAATCTCGGCGATTTCGGCCATCACCGCCGCCTCCGCGTTGATCCGTCCTTCCTGGATCCGCCGGATCACGCCCTTGGTCAGGCGGGCCGAGGACAGCATCTGCTCGTGGGCATCCAGCAGATAGCCCAGCTCTTCGGCCGCGGTTCCATGCAGGTTTTCGGCATGGGCCCGGATTTTGTCCAGCTGCCCGTGCGCCCTGCCAACCGCCTTTTCGAAGCGGTTCGCTTCGGCCGGCACCTGGCGCTGCGGCACGGTGTACTCGTTGACCTGGATTTCGCCGGCCTCGCGCAGGAAGGTCTGACCCACCGCGACGCCGGGCGAGACCGCCAAGCCTTCGAGCACGAGTTCGCCGCCTGGCCGCTTTCGGCCCCGTTTACCCTTGATGTGTCGCTTCGCCGCCATCTTGTCCGTCGTCTATCGCCTGTGCTGCCGCGGCCCGAACCCCCAGATCCAGGCGTGGCTCATCAGACCTCCTCATGAAAGCCGGCCGCGACCAAGCCCGCCAGCGCGGCCAGCGCCGGTTCCCGTGCCGGTCCCTCGGCCTCAAGTTCGATCTCCGCCCCCAGACCGGCCGCCAGCATCATCAGCCCCATGATCGAGAGGCCAGAGACCTCGATGCCGTCCTTGCGGACCAGGATTTCCGCCTCGTAGCTGCCCGCCAGCTTGACGAACTTGGCCGCCGCCCGGGCGTGCAGGCCGCGCCGATTGACGATGGTCACGCGACGCGTGGCGACCAACGCCTGATCCCGATTCATTTCCTGACCTTCGTCGCAGCCTCCCCTGCCAGCAACTCGGACGCGACATTGATGTACTTGCGCCCGGCCTCGCGGGCCTCGGCAACCACGTGTGCGATCTTCTTGTCGCCGCGCAAGCTGGCAAGCTTGATCAGCATCGGCAAATTCATGCCGGCGATCACCTCGACATGGCCCTGGTCCAGAACCGAGATCGCCAGGTTGGACGGTGTGCCGCCGAACATGTCAGTGACCACGATGACACCGTCGCCCTCTTCGACTTCGGCGACGCCGTCGATGATCTGCTGGCGGCGTTCTTCCATGTCATCGTCAGGCCCGATGCAGACCACCACGATCCCTTCCTGCGGGCCGACGACGTGTTCGACGGCCGCCAGGAACTCACGCGCGAGACCGCCATGGGTCACCAGCACCAGTCCGATCATTGTTCTTCCTCTTCCGGTCTCGGCTCGGCGCCGTGGCTGAGCCCGACATCGCTATGGTGGAGCTTGACCTTCGGCACCTTCTCGGCGAGCCAGGCCGCCAGCCCTTCGGCAACCGCCACGGAACGGTGGCGGCCGCCGGTACAGCCGACGGCCAAGGTCAGGTAGCTCTTGCCCTCTCTACGATAGCGCGGCAAGAGCGGCTCCAGGAGTTCTTTCACATTATTGAAAAAGTTAGCAAATTCTGGGTCGGATCGGACATGGGCGACAACCGCTTCGTCGCGCCCGGTCAGCAGCCTGAGCTGCGGATCGTAGTGCGGATTGGCCAGGAAGCGCACGTCGAAGACCAGATCGGCGTGCCTCGGCAGGCCAAAGCGATAGGAGAAGGAGAGAACCGAAACCAGCATCCCGCTGCCTTCGCCCAGGCCCAGGCGGTGGGCAAGCTGCGCCCGCAGCCCACCTAGCGTGAGTTCAGAGCTGTCGATGACCAGATCGGCACGGGCCCGCAAAGGGGTCACCAGGCGGCGTTCGGCCTTGATGCCATCGGCCACCGGGCGGTCCAGTGCCAGAGGATGGCGGCGGCGGGTTTCGGCGAAGCGGCGAACCAGAACCTCGTCGTCGCAGTCGACGAACAGGAGCAGGGGATTCGGACCCGGCCGCTCGACCATCGCCTCGAGTTGGACCAGAAAGGCCTCCACCGCGAACTGACGGGTCCGCGTATCGATACCGATCGCGACGGGCCGGCTGCCGGCATCGCCCCCCAGCCCGGCCTCCGCGGCCGGGGTCTCGCGGGTCACCGCCGCGAGAAAGCCCAGGGGCAGGTTGTCGATCGCTTCATAGCCGTGGTCCTCGAGGGCCTTCAGCACCGAGGAACGCCCCGCTCCGGAAAGGCCGGTCACCAGGATCAAGCGGCTCTGCCTCGGGACCTGGGAGCGATCGGCCAGCTCGGGTTCGAGGTTGGCGGATTCGGCCGTCCCGGCCTTGTCGCTGGTGATGCTGCTTGCGGTCTTCATGGTCTCCGGCTCGGGCCCGCTCCAGGTCCCCGGACCGGGTTGTTGTAGCGCCCCGAGGCTGCGAGCGGCAAGGCGCAGCTTGGCGGCCGCCGAGGCGCCGAAGGGATCGAGCTCAAGGCACGGCAGCCGAAGACCGAGGATCTCGGCCTCGGCGGCCGCGGGCAATCGCTCCGGCTCCTGCCCCGGCGTCAGCTCGACGACCAGCCCGATTTCCGTCTCGGCGCTGTGCACCAGATCGAGGATCCCGAGGCCACGGACTTCGAGCCGCCCGGCCAGCGTCTCGGGCGGTCGTGCGACAAGGCGGCCGTCATGGACCTGCAGGACCGTCTGGTCGTCGGCGACCAAAGTCCCGCCGGCATCGATCAGGCGCAACGCCAGGTCGGACTTACCCGCTCCGGAAGGACCGCGCAGCAACACCCCGACGCCCTCGACCACGACGCAAGTGGCGTAAACGAGGCCGTCCGCCATGGAAGCTGCGGTCAATCGAGCGGCAGGCGCACGCGGAAACGGGCGCCGACGACCGCGCCGTCCGAGTTTCGCCGGTTCTCGGCCGCGATCTGGCCGCCCAAGGCCTCGATGATCTGCTTGGAGATCGACAGGCCGAGGCCCGAGTGGGTCCCGAATTTCTCGTCGCTGGGCCGCTCGCTGTAGAAGCGATCGAAGATCGCCGCCAGCTTGGTCTCGGGGATTCCCGGCCCCTCGTCATCGACCAGTATTTCGACGACGCCCGACTGCGGACGCACCTGAAGCCGGATCGTTCCGCCCGCCGGGCTGAAGGAAATCGCGTTGCTGATCAGATTGCGGAAGACCTGGCCCAGACGGCCCTCAATGCCCTGCACCACCAAATCTCGGGTCGGCAGGCCGAGTTCGAACTTGAGCTTCTTCTGCTCGATCACGGCATCGTAGGTCTCCGACAGCGCACCCAGAAGCTGAGCCAAGTCGACCGACTCGGTCTGCGCCCGCGACAACTCGGCGTCGAGCCGGGAGGCGTCGGAGATGTCGCTGATCAGGCGATCCAGGCGCTGGACGTCATCGAGGATGATGCTCATCAGCTTCTTTTGCTGCTCCGGATCGTCGACCCGGGCCACCGTTTCCACGGCGCTGCGCACCGAGGTCAAAGGATTCTTGATCTCGTGCGCCACGTCGGCGGCAAAGCGCTCGATCGCGTCCAACCGGGTCCAGAGCGACTCGGTCATGTCGATCAGGGCGGCCGAGAGCTCGCCGACCTCGTCGCGGCGATGCGACATATCCGGGATCTCGACCTGGCGGCCCTTGGCGTGCCGGACCCGGTCGGCGGCTTCCGCGAGGCGCTGCACCGGCCGGGCGATGGTGTTGGCGAGATAGATCGACAGCAGGATCGTCACGCCGAGCGCGATCGCGAAGACCAGGAGGATGTCGCGGCGGCGATGCCGCACCGCCGCCTCGATGTCGCTGCCGTCCTTGGACAGCATCAGGGCGCCCAGCACCTGTCGGTAGCGCTGCACCGGAACCGCCGCCGAGAGCACCAGCCCACCGCGCCGGCCGACCCGAGCCATGCCGCCGCCGCGGCCGACCCGAAGCACGTTGGCGACCTCGTCGTAGTCGGTGGCGCGCTGCACCGGCGCCTCGTAGTAGACCGGAAGGTGGTCGACGCCGGGCAACCAGTCGATGGCCCGGTCGAGCATCCGGCTCAGCGTTCGCGAGACCGCCGAGCCGCCGTCGAGGGGCGCCAGTTCGACCACGTGCACCTGACCGCCTTTGCCGGTCAGACGGAAGGAATCCGCGACCAGGTTGCCGCCCCGGTCGAAGAGCCGGGCCCGGACGCCGGAGCCGGGCAGCAGGATACGCATCACGTTGCGGGTGGCCTCGGGGAGGATCGACTCCTCGCCGCTGGGGCTGACGACGACCGCGCCGCCGGCCAAAGAGAGCGAGAAGGCCCGGCCCTGCACGTTCAAGGCCTCCAACTCGGCCTCGACCAGGCTGTCGCGAAACTGCTCGAGGTGTAGCAGCCCGAGCACCGGGATCAGCAGCACCAGAACATTCAGGGTCAGGATCCGACGGGTCAGCGGCGAGCCCAGGATCGGCAAACGCCCGCCCCGGCGCGCCTGCGGTTGCTCGGCGCTTTCGCTGACGTTTTCGGCCTCCGCCCGCGGGACGAGCAGTGGCTTGATCTCGCTTTCCGCCGTCATCCCCCTTGAAGGCGGCGGTCCGCCGCCCCTGGTTTAGGCGTCCTTGTAGCGATAGCCGACGCCGTAAAGCGTTTCGATTTGCGAAAAGCCGTCTTCCACGACCTTGAACTTCTTCCGTAACCGTTTGATATGACTGTCAATCGTCCGGTCGTCAACGTAGATGTGTTCGCCGTAGGCCGCATCCATCAGCTGATCGCGGTTCTTGACGTGCCCGGGGCGCTGGGCCAGGGCCTTGAGAATCAGGAACTCGGTGACGGTGAGATTAACCGCTTGACCCTTCCAAGTGCAAAGGTGCCGAGCG
>JAAUXU010095412.1_pt1 | contig 13073 bp, 10 predicted proteins | sample 7278151 | NCBI WGS metagenome assembly JAAUXU01 (sample SAMN14350113, study PRJNA611818) | marine sediment metagenome | isolation source: surface marine sediment (1.8m) | place: French Polynesia: Moorea | collected 2018-08 | reverse complement strand
ACAAAATTGCTAATAAACTCAATAACTTGAAAAAAGGGCTGTATGATATGCCACCGGAAAAAGGAAAGGAAAGCCAAAAAGGAAGGAATAGAATAAAGGAAAGCCAAAAAAGAAGGGCCCAGGCTGTCTGCAAAGTCAGCTGGAAACACAAAAACTTGGTTCATTTTGCAAACTTCAGTAAAAAAGGAAGTCTTCTTTCTTTCTTTTTCCGGTTTACGCTGTGGGGCCGTATCGGGCGCCCGTGGGAATTTCTTGGATGCTACTTGTTGAAAAATCATCTTTAAAAAACCAGCATCTGGAATAGAGCTTTTTTCTTGTAAGCGCATCGTCTGACGATCTGATCAGCAAGAATAGTGGCGGGAGAGCCTGGGGGTAAAAGTTCATGCACTACCAGGTTTAGGAACTCCGAAAACAACTGCAAGTAGGAAATCGAGGTTGTGAGAGAAGAAAGAAAAGTTGCGAAGGGAAAATCGAAAGAGAAGGAAAACAGCTGGACAAGAATAACAAAAAAAGGAGGAGGAGGAAAGAAATCATCTGACTTGAGAATCTGACAGGTGACAGCCCGACAGGTGAGTCACACTCACCTGCCGGCAGGACCAGGCAAGGAAGGACAGCCTGACAAGGCTGAGGAGTCCACTAGCTGTTGTTCCGGCCTGAGTGGGCCTCTCCGCCGCCATGGCCTCCTTCGAGAAGACGCTGTCCAAGGCGGTGGAGTCCCTCAGGATGGGGCAGGGCGCCAACGCCGGGGGAAACCTTGGGTCCGCCACTGCCGCGGGAGCATCCTCGCTGGACGCCGCAATGACGTGAGTGCAAGCAGGCAATCTCTATTAGAGCAACGGCTTGACTTGTCTCTTTTTCTCCTTTCACAGAGTCCGCGAGAAGATGTCCCATTGTACCTCTTTGGCGGTCTCCCTGTGCTCTTCTGCCGCCCGCGAGAGGGGCTCCTCCGCCTCCTCCGCCTCCAGCAACGTGGCCAGAAACCTGTCCCCGGCCCTGGAGGTCTTCTTCGCCCTGCTGGAGGACCCTGAGGCGGATGTCAGGATCCTGGCGGACGAGAGCCTTAACAGGGTGGTGAGGGCATTGGCGGACGGACACGCTGGTAGGCTGCAGGTGGGTAGAAATTAAAGTGTTCATAGATTCAATTAGTTAATTACTGTAAATCTCTTCAAGGTGGAGTTGTACAAGGAGATCAAGAAAAATGGCAGCGCTCGCAGCTTGAGAGCTGCACTGCTCAAGTTCTCCGAGGTTTCCCGCCTCATCCGCCCGCAGAAGGGACGCGCCTACGTCACCAACCTGCTGCCCTGCCTAGTAAAGGTGGTGCGGCGGCAGGAGGAATCTGTGCACGAGGCACTGGCGCAGGCGGTGCCCAAGATCCTGTCTGCGCTGGGCGCATTCACCAGCGACAGCGAGAGCCGCCTCCTGCTCAAGACGTGCATGGGCAACCTGTTCGACAGCAACCCCGTCATCCGGCGCACCACCGCCGTGTGCCTGGTGGCAGTCTGCAGCCACAGCCGCAAGCCCGCCGTCTTCTTCCCCTGGCTGCTCTCCGTCCTCATGGACTTTCTCGTCCCAGTCAACATTGGAGGAGGAGGAGGAGGGGCAGATGAGGAAACGCCGGTAAACAGGATCCTGGGCATCCTTACGTGCTCCAGGCTGCTGGTGCCCAAGCTAGCTGAGGTGGAGGAAGAGAGTTCTGGACCTAACGAAGTCAACCTCCTGGAGAGGCTCCTCCAGTTGTACGAGCTATGCCTGCACTTCTCCGGGCACAAGGACCACAACGTGGTGTCCCACTCTCTGGAGACGCTGCAGCAGCTTCTCCGCACTCCTCCGACGCCCCTGAAGGACTGCCTCACGTCCTCTACCGGCCTCTCGCGCTCCTTCATCTTCGAGAACCAGGGGCGCCAGAAGAAGCAGAGTGACTCCAGCCTCAGCAGAATGGGCAGTCTCATGATCAACGAGGAGGAGGAGAGCCTGCTAGATCTGGAGCCCAGCGTGTCCGAGTCTGCCCCGCTGGGAGGGACGGTTCAGATGATGGACGCGGCCGCCCACGGCGATGGGGATACTCGCCAGGCTAACTCGCCCGTCGCAGACGCGGTGGGTGACGGCGATGCGGAGTCTCTGGAGATGGAAGGGCTGCCTCAAACTACCCAGGGCGAAGAGTCTCCAGAACCACAGGACCTCGCCGAAGACGACAGCGTCTTCTCCAACGACGCAGAGGAGCGATTTGAGGAGGCAGAAGAAGAGGAGGACAATAACATTGGCGGCTTTTGCGACGCTGACGTGCCCCTCATCTACTGTGCCAGGAAACTCACTCTCTCCTTTCTGCTGACCCGTCAAAAAGGGCAGCTTCCGTCCAACGCCAAGTCCAGAGTCAGCATCAAGGTCCTGGCCTTTGGCTGCCTGACGGCCATCGTCAGGTTGTCTCCCAAGGTATTCCTCCTGACGCTGCTACAGTGCGAGGAGGAAGAGGTGGTAGACGAGGAGAAGCTGGCGACGTCCCTGATCAGGGACGTGAGCAGCTACAGCGGCCACGACGACCCTCAGCTGCGAGGCTGCGCGGCGATCCTGCTCGGCACGGTGCTGAGGGGAGCGCTAGTGGAGAGCGGGGGAGACCTGGAGCCGTGGTTCAACGAGCGGCGGCCAGACCAAGGAGATATCAGGGACATTTTGACAAAGATGTGCTCGGACTCAAGCGCTGTTGCCCTCAAGACGGTTGTATCCGCGTTGGGGCTTTTCCTGGAGCCCTTGATGATGTCCCCCAAGTTCTCGCTGGCCGTCTCCCTGCTGGAGAGTGTCTGGAAGGCGGCCTCCAAGTCCGGAAACTATTGGCTGGTCAAAGTAGAGCTGTGCCGGCTGATCGCCGGAATCCCCTTCACACCCCTTCACCTGGTAACCGGCAACACTGATCTTCAGGTCAAGTTTCTGGGGATAATATTGGCCATGGTCGGCGACGAGGACGGCAGAGTGAGGTTGGAGGCCTCCAACTGCCTCGCTACGATGGTCGCCAATCTGTACGAGCCGGGAGACGAGGGGAACAGCGACCCGGTGTCGGTGGCGGCGATAGGGATGTCCGAGCGGCTTCTCCACCCCATCATGGGGCATCACCCCATCCAGCAAACTTTCGCCTCCAGGAACTACGTTCAATTCCTGGCAAAATCTGGGTACCGGATCGGCAGGGCCTCGTGTAGGAAAGTTTTTCGCTTGGTGACGGAACTGCACAACACTCTGCTGACGTCTCAAAGCTCCAGCGTTACCCTGGGAACCATAGAAGCACTGACTGAATTGTCAGATCATTTCTCTCCCGTCCGTCATCCGAGTTGCTGGGGTTGTCACAAGCAGAGGACCCGACGCGCCAGCGCCGCCAACGTTGACAAGGTGCTCACCAGCCCGGCTTTCAATCTCCTGGGACTGCTGACGGCGCTCCTCACCAAGAGCTCTCTTGCAGTCGACCTCACCGCTCACGCCAACATTTTGAAATTGTCCAGCAGACTTCTAGCCAGTCTAAGCATCAGTCACATTGGGAAAGGAGGCAAGGAATCTTCCAGGACGCCCGCTTCAAGTGACGCCTCCGCTCCTTCATACAAAGTCTCTTCCAACGAAAACCTGGAGCACCTCGCCACAGCGCTACTCTACCACAGCGTGCGGTTGCTCGCTATTGTGACGGCGGTGGTGGAGGACATCCAGCCGGCGGTGGTCCAGCCTGCAGCTACCAAGACTCCCCTGCCCTCCATCGCGAATCCCTCCCTCTCGCCCCTGAAGAAGAGGCTGCCAGGGGAGGCGGAACAAGCCGCCAAGGAGGCTGAGAAAGCGGCCGGCGGGAAGAAGGATGCATCTCAAGAGACCCAGCGCAAGATGGGGACCTTCAGCCACTCACCTCACTACATGAAGATATACGACATCCTTAAGTCCACGCACCTGGCGTATAAGGCCAACATGGATTCCAAGACCACCAAGAAGTTCGAGGTGGTTCTGCGGGAGTGTCTCCTCACCCTGGGCTGCATCCTGGACGTTTCAGAGAGCAACTGTTTGGGCAAGTACGTGGAAGAGGTCCTCGGCTACATGAAGACCACCCTAGCCGTAGACCCGCTGGCCTCGCTCCGGTGTGTGCAGCTCCTCCTCCAGTGCATCTTCCGCATGAACTTTGCCGGTGACCCAAGCCTGGCCGACTCCCTCGACGGTCAGCGGGCGGAGGGCGGCGACGCGTCCTCTCCAGGTTCTTCCGGCCACCACCAAAGGGGAGTCTTCCACCCCTGCTTTGACCTCCCCCGCAACGAGCTGGTGCACACCTTCCATCTCGCCAGGGACGCCTCCTCTTCCATGCTGGAGGGAGGAGCTGGAGAGCACTTGGGATTCACCTCATCCGTGGCCCCTTCTTCTTCTCGGCTGCAGCAACAGCGCCCCCCCGTGTTTAAGAACCTTGGAAGGTCGGCCGACAGAGCTGTCCTGTCCGCCAACGTGAGATTGTTCGAGGGCATTGTCATCAGGGCCCTGAGACATTACACCTTGACCACCGACACCGAGCAGCAGGGTCAGGTGCTGCAGCTACTGGTGCAGCTGGTGCAGCTGAGGGTCAATTACTGCCTGTTGGACTCTGACCAGATTTTCATCGGCTACGTCGTCAAGCAGATGGAGCTGATAGAGGAGGGACAGGTGACGGGGGCGGGCAAGCTGGTGCCGGAGATCTTTAGGTTCCTGGTGCTCCTCTCATACGAGAAGTACCATTCAAAGCCCATCATCGACGTAGCCAAGATCCTCCGCCTGGCAGAGGGGCTGTTCGCCTCTGGACAACCGCCTGAAGAGTTTGCCCTCCCTGCACTGTTGCCCCTGGCAGAGGACCTCTTCTGCTACCGCGGCTCCATGGCGTCATCGGCGTCAGCGACGGATGAGGCAGCGGAGGAGCTGGAAACCCAAAGGAAGGCGGTCCTGGGTATGCTGCTGAAGCTAGCGGTGTACCCGGAGGCGTTGCAGTGCCTCTTTATGGTGCTGTCCGCATTGAAGGCAGAAGACGAGGAAGGGTGGCGAAAGGTATCGCGGACGGTGATGGACGTTCTGCTGCCTCTGCTGGCCAACCAGAAGCTTCGTCTGGACGATAAGCGGTGCCTCGACCTGGTGCTGCAGGTGTTTGCCGCTCTTTCCCCGGGATGCCTCAGACCGGTAGACCCCTTTTTGTCGGCAGTGCTCACCTGCGCCGTGGACCTCTCGGACCTTAGGGAGATGCAGCGCTGGCTGGGTTTTGTGGTTGTCGCGTTTCCTATCATCACCAACCAGAGCCCGGAGGAGGGAATTCTCAGCCGCCTGGAAGAGCTGGGTATCCAGGTCGGCAGCGCCAACCTGCCCTCTCCCAGCACGGCCAGCGGCCACCTGCTTGACACGTCGATGGAGTCTTCCACCAGCACCACCTCCGATCCCCTTGGAGTCGGCCCCGCTGTCAAGCCAGAGGTCACCTTAGCCCGGTTCCTGGTCCAGGTTGTCGGAGCGTCATGCTGCAAGCTCCACGAACTGGTGTTCTCCCAGGACGGCGGCGACCGATCCTTCCTGCAACAAGAGCTGTCCCACCTGCTCCTCTTCTTCGCGTACATGCTGCAGTCCGGCCGGTACCCGCGAGTTGCCAGGGCCGCTCAGACTCTTGCAAAGCAGGGGAAGAAGGAGGGGCCGGAGGTCATGTACACGGTGGAGGGCATCAGCGAGCTTTTTCTGCAGGTGTCTCACGCCTGCCCCTACCTGACGCTGCAGTGGCTCCATATCCTCATCTTGCTCGGTTGGTGCCCGCAGGAGTTCTGGTGTCGCGTCCTGGCCCCGGGAAAGAAGGAAGAGGAAGGAGCAAATGAGGCTATTAAGGACAACGAGCAGTTGGGGCTTAATGACGAGATCTTGAAAAGGTAAAATCATTTGTCATGCTGTCAAACAAAATATTTAGTTTGCTTTTAGCTTTATGCTACTAATGATGTCATGTCTTTTCAGAGGAGGCCTAATCTTGTACTGCGACTTCCTTTGCGACCACACCGCCAACGTCGAGAGCACCACCTGGTTGGTGGTCAACTACGTCCAGGAGGTGGTCCTTAACTTCCCTGAGAGTCCCGTCCAGGACTTTGTCATGTCCATGCATAGCTCGCCCTCCTCCTCCAGCCTCCTCCTGCAGGCCATCGTCTCCCGCTGCGACCGACTGAGGCAGGGGGCGTCATCCTCATCCTCCCCCTCCCCCGTCGTCTTCCTGCTCCAGGCCCTGCGAGCCGTGGAGCACTCCCACCCGCATCAGAGCGGCCAACTGCTGCTCTTCCTGACCCGCAGCTACCTTCTGTCCCCCTTCACCGCCCTGGCGAGGGAGTCCAACGCCGTGGCCTGCTCCAGGGTGGAGTCGGTGCTGCGAGCGAATGACTCGGACACCCTGAAGCAGATGATTGAGAAGGAGGAACTGTCGGACATTCTGGACCTGCTCCGCAGCACGAGGATCTTCAAACGGTACAGCCGGCTCGTTTCTCTCCTAAATAGGTAAGTCTTAGACTGCACAGAATTTTTCCAATATCTTAGGTATCCTTTTTGAAAATCATCTCTTTGCAGACTTAGTGATGTGTATTACGAACTTTCGCCCATTGAGGGAGATGAGCTCCGAACCTTCAACCCAAGCAGCATCTCTGGTACCAACATTTCCAAAGAATGGTAGGCATTTGGAAACACATATTAGTTGTTTTTTGCTACACTCGGCAACCATTTCCCAAACATTTTGCTTCTATTTCAGGTACATCTCGCAGGTGCGCAGCAAGTGCTGCTCTCAGTCCAGCGACGCTGCAGTCTGCGCCGACCTCCTCTGTCCCCTCGACTACGAGGACATCGAGGCTGTTATGCAGAAGAAAGAGTTCAACCTGGAGATCCTGGTCCAGGGCCTGGCGCACACGGGCGGGAGCGCCAGTGACAGGACCCCCCTGTACCAGTCCTCCAGGAACACCCTGATCACCCACGTGAGGGCCCTTGTGGACTCCCTGCCCAAGCCGGCAGCAGTCTTCAACCCCGGCTTCTGGCCGATGTCGCACGCCGAGTCGAGATATACGCACAAGTTGGAGGCCTCCTTCCACTCGGACGAGTGGAGGCGATCCCTCCCGCTGCTCATGGACGCCTACGCCACCTTCTTGGAGGAGGAAGAATTCTCAGCAGAGTCTCCCGAAGAGAAAACGATCGCGAAGGACTTGGCTAAGTTCGGGCTCCTTTGCCTAGAGTACGTTAAGTGGATGGTGGCCTCCGACTCTTCTACCTCCTCCAACGAGGGTAGGGAGCAGGCTCTGCACCTTGCCCTCCGCGCCGCCGCCGCCACCTTCCGCTGCCAGGCCGCCGCCGCAGGATGGTTCGCCGCCCAAGAGAACTGGCCCGCCGCCGTGTCCGCCTGCCTGTGCCTCCACACCGTTTTCCGCGGCCTCCTCAGGGTCCCCTCCTCTCGCCTCCCCGCCTCCCCCGCCCTGACCGACCTAGTGCGTTCCCCCACTTCCGGGGCTCAGTTTCCCGACCTGGGCGAGAACGGCGGGTGCGGGCTGGACTTCTCCTCGCCGCCCGCCCACTCCGCCTCCCTGGCCTGCCTAAAGCTGGCGGAGATCTTTGACTACGTCCTCTCTCGTCCGTCTGACCTGGCCGCCCGCGCCAAGGACCTCCGCGGCCACTTGGAGGGGGTCACCGTGGGGCTGTGCCGGATGCCGCTCCTTTCCTCCTACGTGCGAGTGCCCCCCGAAGTGTGGAAGCTGGACTGCTGGCGGGTGGAGACGTCGGGGCCGCTCCGCACCGTCTTCCCCATCCCGCCGGTGGAGCTGCTGCAGGAGGAGGACCTGCTGAGGGAGTACGTGGCCCGCGCCTCCGCCGTCGGGTGGCTCAACAGGCAGCAGTTCGAGGAGCTTTGGGTGTCGCTGCTCGGGGTGTTTGGCGTTTCATCGGTGGAGGAGGTGAGGGGAGAAGAGGAGGCGAGGGCGCTGGCGCACTGCTCGTCAGGAGTGGTGCACGCGCTGACGGGGATCATCGTGCAGACCATGTACCTCCCGGTGCCGGGGCAGCCAAATATATCTACTCCGCTGCACCATTCCAGGTATATTATTGTTATTTCTTTCAACAGTCGTTCATTGTTGATCTGCTTGTTTTTGTACATATTGTCTTTTCCATTTCAGAGACTTCCCCAGCCAGTTCCTGCTGTCCCCTCGCGGCCAGCAACTGACAGCTATCCAGAACTTCATCCAGCGCGAAATGGAAAAGAATAATCCTCTTGCGGCGGCTTCTCAATATCTCAAGGTTTGCGGTCTTCTCGTCTGGTGATTGTGAAACCTTTTATGATATTTCCCAACCCAATAGGTCGACTGCTCGATTAACTTGGAGCGGTGCGTCACCGCCGACGCCTCCCGAGTAGGGATAGCCCAGGTCAGCGTCTCGTACATCCTGAACGCCATCAAGCACCTGGAGGAGACCCCTAGTTCCGCCGCAGCCAGCGACCCGGCCTCTGAGACCCGCTCCAACGTGTCCAACCCGGCCGCGCTCGCCTTGCCTTTCATGCTTAGGGAGGAGAGCCTTGCGGCGGGCGGCATCGACGTGCACTCCTGCCTACACTTCCTCATCGATCTGTACTCGCAGTGGCTGCAGACCTCCTCGTCCTCCTCTTCCGGCCCTGGTTCGGCAGGCTCCTTCGTCGAGACGCCGCCCCTTGTCGTGCTCACGGAGATGGTCAGGTCTATGCTCATGCTGTCCGACCTCTTCACCGAAGTCAAGTAAGAAAAAGATACTTCAGCATTTCCTAATTATCTTCTCGATAAGTGAGTTGTCTTTTGCAGGCACTTCCAGTGGATGTTCGACTGCTTCTCCGAGCTGCAGAGAACGCACCCGGTTGAGGACGAGTTGCTGAACTGCCTCGTATGCCTGGGGCTGTGCAAGTCGGCGGCGATAGCCGGAGTAAACCACGTGCGTTTATTTCCCAAATCCCAGGCTTTCTTCAACACATATTTCCCCTAGAAATTCCAAATATTCTTTCCCCCTCCATAGGAGACGCTGGAGCGCCTCCGCCGCACCCTGGAGTTTTCTCTGCGCAGCGCCCACCTCCCGTCCAAGGTGTGCGCCCTGCACGGCATGTTCTACCTCCTGCAGAGCGAGGGAGGAGGTTCGTCCTCTTCCTCCTCCAGGGTCAGTGAAGAAGAGATCCGCCACTCCGTCCTCCCCATGGCCACCGACTACCTGCACACGTACCTGCAAGACACCACCTCGCCGGTGGGGCAGTGCGAGCAGCACGCGGCCGCAGTATGGGCGCTCGCATTCTACGTCCTGGAGAACTTTGAGCATGAGGTGCAGGTGAGCTAGGCTTTGGTATGTCGCTTCCAGCTCAAAAGTCTATCTTTGTCCTTTTTCCAAAGGCCATATTTTCTTTTCATTGAAATTATTTCTTTGCTGAACGCACTAAGCAATGTGCACCCAACACACCAGCTATTCAATTTCAGGACAAGTCCTGGTGCTCCTCCGTTGTGCAGCTCGTCCTGAGCTGCGCCGGTCAGACCGCCACCCCGCACGGCATTTACCTCCTTCTGCTCAGCGGCCTAGAGCGGCTGGTGGTTGGCGGGCGGCTGGTGGGGCGGCCTTTATCACAGGTCATCAAGCTTGCCACAGACCTGCTGACGGAGACCAACCCAGCCCTGACCATCCCGGCCGTGCAGCTCTTCCTGGCCGGCATGTACGCGTCGTCTTCATCCTCGGGCGGCGGCGGCATGGGCGGCACGGGAGCGGCGTCGCCAGGGGAACGGATATCCATCGCTACTCCGTCGGGAGGAATAGAAGATCCGGAGAGACTTATGCAGGTGGGAATTTGAAAAGTTTTCCTGCTATGGATTTTACTTTGAAAGTACGGATTTGTCCTTAATAAGTGCCCTTAAAAATTATGCTGGACGCTTATGGCTGATTTACCAATACCCTCTAGAATTTAGAGTCCCACGGAATGTTTTTTTAACATCTTTGCTTGTTAGAAGGGCACTTTAGACTGTGTAGTCGAATATGTTAGGCTATTGGGTCTTATCTGATAAGTATATATTCGTTCTTGTGTATCTTTTGGACCTCTATCATATTTCAATAGTCCAATTGGACTATACAAGACTGCAGTCGATCTGCACGCATGATTTATTTCAACCGTAAATTATTGTTTGCTGTCGATCAACATATTAACTGACAAATGCCGCCATCAGCAAGCCAGTCACAAGTGTAGTCTCCAAAAATGGCGGGGGAGCTGTAGGTTATGCCACAGTGCTCGGTATTTGGACTATTTCTGTACACCGGAGGGGCTCTACGTTCGAATGAATAGAATTAGGGTAGCAAGTTTTCACAATCTAAACTCTTACTCTCAATGTACCCATTTTGTTTGTGAGTGCTCGTCCAAGAGAGCGGCGTGCCGTCATCCCATATGAACAGTCCGGTACAAGAGTTAGCATCAGGAACGGTGTCGCAAGAGGACAGGTCATCTGGGTTTCCCATGGCACCAACGAAAAAGACAGGACCGTCTAGGAAAAAACTTTGTAGCTTTAGTTTGAGTTTGAGTATAAGTTTAATACGAGCTCATGTGCGAACAAATGTTTAAAAGCACAAACCCCACGAGACCTATTTCGAGTTCGTTTGCCCAAAATGCGGAGGGCGTAAATCCTCCTCAACGCATCTATTCTGTAACTTATGCAGTGAATTTTCCAAAAAAAATTACGTCCTCCGCATTTGCGGAAGACTTCGGCAAATGCGAAAGACGGAAAAGAAAAAAAGAAAAAAAAATGCAGCAGTCGGATTCGAACTTGGGATCTCAATTTTACCGTCCACTGTTTCATCCACTACACCATCTCGCCCACTTTGAGTAACTTGGCTCAAAATAGCGTATAAAAAAATTAACAAAAAAAATAATTTAAAAATTACAGGAAAACTTATAAAAAAGAGTCGTAGGTGATACTGACGAGAGGACCTGAGTAAATTTTGGTGACCCTGTACCAGTAGTTTTGACAAAAATAGTCAAAAACGCCTCCGTCAAAATGTTCAAAATGCGGAGTTATTTTTTCCCGCGTTTCCTCCGCTTTTTAGCCATTTTGAAATATCCGTGAAATAAAAAAAACTCAAAAAACGGAGGTTCCCAGGGGGGGAATTCTTGTTGGGAATGCGCATGTAATACATACATCATTTGATCTCTAACAGCAGTGATAACTTGACTCCAGACTTGCCACATCCTTGCAACTTCAGTGCCCGTGGTTGGGAGATGAGGTGATCCTAACGCTGCTTTCTTGGCTTTGACACTTTTCCTGGCATCTTTGGGTAACCAGGGGTCTTGGGCCACTAGCAATCACGTTTGTAGAAAGGATCCCCCTTAACAGCTAATTTTCTGACATCCTTTCTTGAGCACTTTCATTTCCCAACGTCTTTAGCTTTACTCTTTCTGTCCAAGAGTTTAAATTGCTTACTGCTAATGTCCTTGATAACTTCCCAGTCCTCTTGTGAGTCAAATATTGCCAGTCTAGCCCCTGCTTCCCCGCATTTGGCCTCGTGGTGGGTCCTATTCCCGCTTTCGATGTTAGCCTTGTACCACTTGTCATTCAGTAGCTCGTAGCCTTGGGAGACGGCAGCGGCAGAACGGCAGTCTTGGGGCGTGTCTGCACAGGTTGGTTGACTAAATTTCCGTTGATAACAAATGTCCACCACAAAAATCATTCCTACTATTTCGGGGATTATTAAGAAGGGTATGACTTGGCTCACCCATATAAATGGCTTTTCCCAACGGGTCAGCTTCAGCGGGCAGGTCTGGCAGCGGGCCTAGCTCGCAAGATTTCGTCCCACTGTCGTACGCGAATGCCTTGCAATCGTTCGTGTTGACGCAAAGAGCGCTGCAGTCTCCGACGGTTCTGTAGCTTGAGCTCTTTGTTTCATTTGCTTCCTGACATTATTTTACTTTATTTACGCACCCCTGAACCACAGTGGTTGTCGGCGCCCAGGAACTAGGAGTAACGGAAACCACCTTGAACCTTGTTGTTTGCACATCTCCGCCCATGGTAGACGGAAAGGCTAAGCAAAGGGCAACAATAAAGAGGGCATTCCGTCCGCTCATTGTGACGATTTCGGCTAAATAGACATCTATACGTTGTCACGCGGAGCTACCCATTGTACACATCCAGTATACTGTACGTATGTTGCCTAACTTTCATAACGGTCGCTTGATCAAAGTCACGGCCAAATATTGCGGCAACATTGATTGCAGTGTGTGTTTGATGATAGTTGCAGTAGATCGACGGCTCCTTGCCAGTATTTCCTGAACGCATGTTTTTATGTCAGATTTCGTGTGTCGGAGGCAAAAAGCATAGTTCTTGTCCATGGGGGTGGAGGTGGGTGGGGGTGGGGGTGAGGGTTGGGGTAAGGAGCGGCTCTACCCAGCCGAAAAACCATTCCCCCAAGGGGGAAAATTTATGTAGTACTACCCCCTCTCCACCCCTCCCCGGCATATTAGAAATTTTCGGCCGATTTTTTTTGCCCTGTGTACCTCCCCCACCCCCCCAGGTGCCGGAATATCTGGCACCCCACCACACCTGGGCAAGGGGGGGGGGAAGGGGGGGGATGCACCCCCCCTGAGGGTCAAAAACAAGTCCCCTCCCCTGTGACAAAAAAATGGATACCCATAACAAAAAATCCATGGTCTTTTTTACTCTATACCCCCTTTTCTTGGCCTTTTTTAGTGTGCATGTCTCTTAGTCCAATCAAACTGAGTAGTTAAAACAGTTAGCAAATGACTGAAAAAAAATTATTTAGCAAAAAGCAATTATTTTCTTATATGGTAAAAATTTTCTTCCCCCCCCCCTTCCCCCCCTCTTCACCCAGGCTATGGCAGCCAAAAACATCACCTCCCCTATAGCCATTTTGGACCCATGTACACATGAAAAAAAATTCTTCACCCCCTCGACGAAAAAAGTGGTGCCCATGTGTGGAGTTCCTTATAATCTTTGTCAACCTTTGAAAATCTTCTATATATCCTCGCAGCAGGTCGTCGTCGACCTTTGTCTGTTCTTGTTTGACGACTGCAGACTTCTGCCCCCGGTAAAAAAAGTTTCCTGTTT
>JAAUXU010071614.1_pt1 | contig 13075 bp, 14 predicted proteins | sample 7278151 | NCBI WGS metagenome assembly JAAUXU01 (sample SAMN14350113, study PRJNA611818) | marine sediment metagenome | isolation source: surface marine sediment (1.8m) | place: French Polynesia: Moorea | collected 2018-08 | reverse complement strand
TCAGACCATTTCAACAAAGTACGTGAGCACAGTCCAGTCCAGATCACCTTATCACCATAGTACGATCCATCAAACTTTACAGTAGAGCATACATTCAACGAACTGTACAGTAAGAACACAAAATAACCCCACACTGCGCATGCGCGTGTGCACATAGGCACCTCTATGCAGTTGACAGGGGAGGATGTACCCATCTACCCCTGAAAAAAGGCCATGGGGGGCTGTGCTCATGTCCAAAGTCGATGTGCAAAGTTCCAGGGACTTTAATTATTTACCTTCAACGCAAAAAACTGTCTCTCCGCTGCATTCATATCTTAGTACATCAGTGCACAAGCAAAGTGATGCCTGTGTACGAAGAGTGGCCAACAAGTCACTGTCCTCAAAACTTTAAATTACCCTCAAAAATCCGAAAATTTTCCGAGGGGTAATTTGGTACTGTAAATAGAGTTTGATCACTTCAATCGATAGAAATGCCTGAAGAGAAAAGTTGGGACCTGGAAGAGTGATGACTGTAACCGGGGACGACTGCAGTAAAAATAATTGTCATCGTTGTTTAATACATTTTAAGCAATCGCTCAGGTCGCAGTCGATGCACCTTGGGAATCAACTCGTGTCCACCGTGCTTTGCGGGTGGACACGCTGGTGGACGTGCTGGTGCAGGCATCCTGGTTCAGCGATGCGGCCATCTCCATTTGACACAGGTCGTTCGCGCACCGCTCGATAACCACTCGTGCATGATCAACTTCGGGTGACACCGGGTCGCTCAGCTGCAGCGACCCTCTCAGGGTGCACACATAATGCGTTAGCTCGTACAATCTTTTTTGGAGAAACTTTTTTGACGAAAAGGGCACTGCCAGAGTGAAATTGGTCCAGTGGGACCTGACATGACAGGGGTCGGATTATTCGCAGTTCCTGTAGGACACCCTGTACGCGTAGCATCTTAGGAGTGAAGAAGTGCAACGAGGGCCGTGACGGCGAATGCCACCAGATCAAACTTTGTCAGTCCGAGGACGCGTGCTGAAGCAAAACTTTCTCCACCCGGTACCTGGTCCATGCGTGCCATCGTGCATGCAGCGAAAAAACAATTCACGGAAAGTCTTAAAAAAGACACCACAGACATGAATGAACAAAGTATATTTTGTTATTACGGTTAGTGCACTTGTACGATATTACTTATCAGTACTGTACGAGTACCACATTTGCTCGAATGTAATACCCAGAGTTTGTGGCTTTCAATGTGCCCTTGAGGGTAGGGGGTTCTCTTCAAGAGGGGGTTACTATATAAAAGGAGGGGGGCGTATACGCCATTCATGTCGCCTTAAGGGGGATTTCTATCCAAAACGTGAATTTACAATCAAGCAAATATGTTATTCTTTTCCCGGGGAGAAAAATATTCACCAATGCCCACCTGCCCCTTCAGCTTTCCCCAGACACCTGCTCGGTTTCAGCTCCTGGCGAACCTTCATATCTAACAGTGTGCGACAACATCGATGCTCCGTGGCGATTTAATTTACCGTGAAGGGGGGTTATAGGCTTGACACTGGACGCAAACTGGCCAAGTAGATCAATCTCAATGCAAGTTTTCTGGTGGCATGAAAATTTTCATTAGAAGTCAACAATCATGATGGAAACTCATTCAAAAACTACTGCAAACGAGGTAGAAACATGCTGTAATGTCAGACAAAAGCAGAAGTTTGTGAACTCCGAGTTTGAGCAATGCTGAAGGCAAAGATGATGGGGGTACTTCCACCCATCGTGATTGAAATGATGAAGGGGACAAACAATAGCATGTGTCACATCCTGAGAAATGCACTCTGACTATGGTAATAGACGAGCAGATCTAGAGCAAAACCCCTTTCTCTGAGCCATGACAAATGCAAAAATTGTCTGTTTTGCTCCAGGCCTCATTCATGATTGGTGCTGAAGTGGCATGCTTCTTGTTTTCAAGTTTACTCACTTGAAGAACTCAAACATGCTGTAAAATCCACTTCCTAAAATGGAACATCGATGGTGTCGTGCACTGTAAAGTCATTCAACTGTGAATGCAAATCTGAGTGCACATTTGACAAATCACTTTTTCTTAGGTTATGAAGTGTCACTAAATAGGTTATAAACTCACTTAACATCAGCACACGGGCACCTAGAGGCGTGAACAAAACAAAAGTGCCAATTCTTCTGATGAACACAAGCCTGAATGCTCACTTGACAAACCCACTCTTTCTTTAGTTATCTTTATTGAAGGTGTAAAGTCACCTAAAACCAGTCCCTTGGCACTGACGGAGGTGAAATTTGCAAAACTAGGTGTGACATTCTTCTGGGGAAGGCTTGGTCATTGTGATGAATTTAACAACTGATTACTGCTTCAAAGTAGTCCTAATGGTATCCTTGGATTGGAGTGAGGACAGGAAAGAATGGGTAAGAATGATTACGCAAGGAGTTGTACCAGTTTTATTAGCAACAAAGTATTTTAGGAGTGCGACCAGCTTTATTGAGCAACAAAGTATTTTCTGCTTAAGGTAAGGTGCTCCCATTGCCTGTACGAAAGCGAGACAATAAGAACTGCATTCAAGACACAGATTCTATTTCTCAAAAAAAAAAAAAAAAAAAACGCCGGCGACGCCCAGACCCATACAAAAGTTAGATTTAAATCTAGCATCGCTGAAATAGAACTTGGTGTGAATTTATTTCTCTGGGCTGAAGTCAGTCAGAGGTCACAACCAAGCGCAGGTCGATTGGTTGGTCCGAATGAAGACGCCAAAAAGAGAATGCTTCTAGCTTATATTAGTATTCTGGCATTAATACGTTGATATTCTGTGCGTTAACAGATGAGATCGGATTATGACCATGAGCTGGAAGTTCGGTACTTTGTGCCAAAGAAAGAGTGCGTGGATTCTCTACCTTGGTGTCGTCGGAAGCCGACGCCACCAAGTCGATGCATGCTTGATGCATCGTCGTAGATAGTCGGAACAAGCACGAAAGACTTGGGCACTTTCATAGATCGCACAAGAAGTAGACGCCAGGAGAGCTCAGAGCGGACTGCGCCAACGGCGCAAAATCAGGATGCTCATATATGGTCACTTAACGGCTGACACATTTAAACATGCTTTCAAATATTCCCGCCGGAACTTGTGTGGATCTGGCGTTGCAGACAGGGAAAGCTCGATTCGTGAATTTCAGAAGAGTCTCAGTGGAAGCAAAAGCTAAATAGCGCTTACTGTCTGCGCACTCGCACCCATCAAGAGATTTTCCGGTTGGATCATCATCTTTTGAAGGCTCAACCCCGGTTCCTTTTTAAGTTGGGTAGGATCATCTGTTTTCATGTGACCTCTTTGAAGCCACAACTCGGTATTTTTTTGGCAGGAAATCCTTCTTGTTTCTTGGGACCGTTTAGCCGAATCCTAAGTAAATCTTCCACGTACTTGTCAGATAGTTATTCTCTTCTGTCACATTGAATATGATCCATAGCACTGAATGTCCCCTCAGCATCGGTATTGTTAATAGGTATTGGCATAACTTTGTTAATGACTTGTCTCAAATCTGGTGAAATGTCAATTGAGGCCTGGGGCAAGTGATGTTCCCAAAAGTCCACGGCACTCATATACACCATTCATGGTTTTAGGTGAGTGCGAAATCTTCCATTATAAATAACCACTATCTCCCTTAAAAAATAGAAAATTCACTTAGGCACATACATGCTTTTTCCAGCACTTAAAGGGCCACAACTTTTGTGCTGGAACCATTTCCACAGGTCTGAGTCACCAAAAAATAAATTATTGAGTCAGACACCTATGTGCTGTCACACACCCCAAAAAAAGGTAATTGTGAAAAATACCAAAGAATGATGATGACTGATTGAGATGATGCACCCACCTACCTTATCATTAGCTTTCTTCATATGTTTAGGCATGGCAGAAGAAACAAGTTTGTTCAATGTAGAAGCAAGAGTTTCAGACCATTCTTTTTTTCAACATGAAATCAGCACTGCGACCAAATCTTTTCTTGGTTTGTCCTCTCAGGGCCTGCGGGGAGGCCCATACACTGTCCTCCGAGGAAGACAGCTTGCGCGATCTTACCAGCACACTTGTTTCGTTTTAGCAGTACAGTGACCAAAACAGTGCTCTACTAGACACGCCGAACAATGCATGAAGTACAGTCCGTCTGTCACTGCCATGCATGTCAACTTGCCACATATGACCTTGGACCTCTTGGAGGCGACGAGGCTTGAGGACTGACTAATGCGTGGAATGAGAAACACAATCTTGTGTATGATTCGCCTCCGAATTTTGTAGCTTCACGAAATTTGATACATGAAACAGAAATGTGTCTAGATGGCAAGTACATCTGGCGCTACATCATGTACAGCGTGTGGGTTATTTGGTTACGCCAGAACATGGTTATTTGCGTGACATTGTTGTCTTCTTCTCACATGTTATAGAATTAAAACTTCCTGCTTGTTTTGCTCAGGAAGCAAATATGAGTGCAATTGTCATTAGACCAAAGAGATACAAAACCACCCAGAATCTCTGTGAAGGCCGACAGCAGCAACTTGTTCATCTCTTCCTTCGCCGCGTCAGCCAACTCCATGGCCAAAAGAGGAAAGATGCGTAGGCATAAATGCAAGTGCGTGACAAAGCAAAGTAAAAAGTGTCATATTTTATGCATGTCATATTTTAGGCACCTCTTTGACCATCTTGACGCTGCCACTGTCAGCTGTGTCGCCGGCAGAGTTATTTTAATGAAATTCCCTTGTGTCTTTCTAAACAATCGCCTCCCTTCGCACCAGCCAATAGCCCTTTTCGCGCACTTTTTACTACGTGGCTGTGGCTGGTGGCGCGGTCCGAATGAGGCCTTATGGCCCACATGGCCGGCCTTCAGCCTCCAGCCGACCTTTATGTCGCTCTCATAACCCTTCCAACTCAACATGACTTCCGCTTGCTCTTACAGAGCCTAAAAAATTACTTTGAAAAATTGACTAATATCTATTTCTCCTACCCTAGAGAAACCTGCTTGTTCCGTTTTCACTCCCACATAAAAAGGAATGACTTCCTATTCTTGTTGTTTGAAGTTGGGATTTTGCTTTACTGTTCAATCGTGCTACTAAACTTCCGGAAGTCCTTTAAGCGCGATCATCACTTTATTTGCCTATTGCCTCGGTGACTTCACTGTCCTCATCGCTGGCTCTCTGGCAACGCTGCACTGAAGGAGGATGACTACCTAACGAGACGAGGGCTAAGGATCCCTCTTTTTTTGCAGGCCAACATACTCTGAAGCAAAACCCAACGTCAAATTACAGATTCCCTCTGTTAGGGGCTCTGTTATGCCAGATAAGATGGTACAACTCGCCAGGGGGGTTCAGTCACAAAGTGAACGACTAACATTGCCTGACAATCTGCAGGTGTAAACTCTTCGTAAGTAATCTTTAAGTCCTCCCAAACAAGTCGGTTAGGTTAGGTTAGGTTAGGGTTTAGGCCTTTCTCTCTTTTTTGACACATACTGATTATTTCCCACAATCATTGAAGCAGATTCCTTTATCCTACCTGACAATCTTGTTCACCAGCTTAACCATATCTGTCACGGAAGGTTTCATCGACGTGTGTGTGTGCGCGTGTGTGGGTGTGTTTGTGGCTGCTACACGATGTGATAAATGCTAGAATTTTTGCACTAAATCTGTTTCTGTCTGGCTGGTTAGCAATGACAAAGAGGTCTGAAGAGTGTTTTTCACTTTTTTTTTTAACCATTCAGATGTCTTAAATAAAACTGTAAGCCTCTACTTATTCTTATATAATACATACATGATTAGAAACAACTTGAAGAGGTTGAATTTGAAGGGCTTGAGGTCAATCACCGCAGACCTACTTGTATGTGGGCCTGCCCAGGGCGTCTACTTGCATGACTTCTGTATTTCTTCAGTCAATTCACAAGAAAGAATGTGCGTTTACAGGAAAAATCAGGGAACATGGAGCCACTCAATGAGACCAAACCAGAATGGTAGCTGCTGTTCTATCTGGTGTGTAGCAGCCCTCCCCCGTGTGAAATGGGGTTAAACATTCTCCTCTATCACGATTTCCGCTCCCTATGCACTCAACCTCTCCCACATAAAAGTGGAGGGGTCTGGCAGGACGTCTCTCTGTAAGTGCGCCCCGTTTGCCTCGTCTTAAAAGTCAGTTGATATGAAGTAAATGCAAGTTGCATGGAAATATTTAAAGATTGCTATAAAAACACAGCTAGAGATTGCCTGAGATTGATTTGACTCCTTCTCCACAGGAACATTTCTGCAACACAGGCCCCACTTTACTCCTAGCACTTGGTCTAGCACTTGTCTAGCACTTGATCCAATTGTCAAAGATTTGTGAGAAGTCCTCTGCCGAGATGGACTTCATGACCCCTTGCCAATGCTTGTTGACATCCTTCATACTGCTGAAGATGGTGCTGGCAAGCTCACTTTTGACCTAGAAGGAGTCATGTGCAGTCAAATGTGGAGAATAGGGTGGATGGCCGACAAATTGGGTGTTCTTCTTGGTCTTGGGACCAACAAGGTCCCACTGCTTCGTCGCTTTTTTTGCACACCGTTTTTTACTTTATTCTATGGGTGGCAGAAGGAAAAGGTGCTCATGCATGATTGCCAGATTAGGGTCGTCAGATACTAAAAAACCGTCCCGTCAAAATACCTGTCTTATATTTGTAAAATGAGTCTCTTTTTATACTGTCTTGATGCACTTGACCATGAACAGATCTCTTCGCATTCCATTTAGGACTACCCTCGTAGGAACCTAATGAATAGGCTTGTCACTTTCAGGTTAATAAGATTTTAGGGCAATGAAGGTCTCTATTCGCACATAACGCATATTTCACGCTTTTGCTCATTTCTGGACCATTTGTGGGGAGCTGAGGCGGGAGGGAGATACACAGACATCAATATACACGTGCTTCTGAACCAGCTGATTGTTCCTACCAAAAATGCTCCTTTCCATCTAGGCGCTGGTCCACTTTTTTAAATGTTTCAACACGGCCTTATCTGACCAAAGAATGCATCTGGCCAAGTTTCATCGCAGACACATTTTGCTCATTGAGTAGCATGAGGATCTTTGGCAATAGTAAAAGCAATGGGCAAAAAATCATTGTTTTATTCATATTTTCCTCTTTCTATTCGAGCATTTTTGGGCATCGCAGCCAATGTCTTTCTTCCAGAAATCGACAAGTACACTAATGAATGATCTGCCGCAATAAAGTATAGTAGGAAGAGGCGTTGAGGCTCTACATAAGAAAAAACAAGCTTCTCCCTACCTTCCGGTGGGCACGAGTCACCGAGAACGCCCGGATTGTTCGGATCAGCATCCAGCACTGACGCATGCTGGACTGGCACAGTTGCATTTTCGTCATGCAGCTCAAGGGGACGCCAGACATTGATAGGCAGCCCAGCCGCTTCGGCAGGAGCATTGTATTCCCTTCATCTGTCGTCTTGTGACTGCCGTGCAGCTTGCAGCGCTGATCGTATATGTACTTCGTTTCTCCTCTGGCTCTTCTCTCAAAGTCTCTCTCACGCGCGCTTCATCGTACACGACCACAGGTGGGTGCGCTCTAGTGTGGAAGTAACTTGCAGACAATGTTATGAAAGAGAACCGCGCGTACGCGCACGTCCTGCCCGTGTTGTCTGCTTGAGTTACTTCTCTTATTGAACAGGAAGTACAACGCTCTTTGTGTCTCCCCTTTAGTGGCACTAGCACCAATAGTCCAATACTCCAGTCTTGTCTGGACTGCAGTGGCGCTGACATTGGCTATTTGTTTCACAGTTTTTCTCCCTAACTACTCTTTCTCTATAAGATGTGACGCAAATGCACTTTCACATGCTTTGCATGAATAAGCACGACAGCTCCACTTGCCAGCTTTCTACGCTCACGTCCGAAGAGACGACGTACGCAAATCTCTCTATCAGTACCTCAGTCACTGTGATAAAGGCTTCGAGGAAACACAGGAAAGCCATTTGGCCTTCTTATATCTGTTGTCCACAGCTTTCACATTTATCGGTACTTTTTTTCACCACTCTGCGTTCTCAGATTTGAGCGACAAATCTCCTTAGACATCAACACTTCCGAAGACACAAAAAAATTAATAAAAAGAATAAAAATGGATCTTAGGGCCTCCAAGTTTATTGTCATTGTTCGTTCTTTAAGGGCACTCAACTGTCAGAGGCATCAGCTTTCACCATACAGAGTTGACGAACCTTTGACAGAAATTCATTGGTGTTTCTACAGATGTGAGAACTTTATCCAATCTACGGAATATGACATATTTTTAAGGATTATGGGTGATTAGGTTTGTACCATATACTGCCGATAATAGTACATAACCAAGGAAAGCACGACGACAGAGAGTAACTTTTGGAACTAAGGGGACAAAAAGAAAAATTGATTTCATTAAAAGGACTAAAGAAAAGTTCCAACCCTTTGGGAAGGTCCTTTTGTTAATCCTCCAAGATAGTCCATTACGGCAACGCTTGGCGTGCACGCACACTAGTGTAGCCGTGTAATTCTCCTGCGCGATGGCCGCTGGCCTGTACAGGGTCGGGCAGGCTAAAAGCGACAAACTGCGAGGTTTTGCACATTTTGTTCATGAGTTGGTTTAGGGTGAAACATATGTGATGCTTAAATATGATATGGTTCCCCATTGGTTTATTCCGTGTGACCTTCACCGACTGGCACAACGGCTTCAGAATGTCCTCAGAGGGTTCAGCAGAGCTTCTTTACGTGGGCCTCATCTGCTGAGTCCCCACTGAGACGATGAAGACATTCAGTTCGTCCTCGCTGTTGTGAGATGTAGCACATGATTTGCCTCCAAAATGCTCCTAGTAGACCGAAGCCCTGTGCCGCTGCAGCTGGCCTGCCAAGACATCAGGTTTGGTTCCTGCATCATTGAGAACAACGATCCACGATCCTCCATCCTCATTTTTTGTTCATCTGATAAAAGATTTTTTTTCCTAACAATACTACAACTTTCCCTTGCAGCCAGCCAAATTTCATCAGAATCCGCCCGTCCCTGCTTGTGATGCAGCTGCTCAAAGTTTTCGCCGCACTTAGCCCACCTGACTCTGTACACGCAGATCAGTGAGCGTTCGCACACGTCCAAGGAGTATTTGCTGCAGTTCCGGACAACACTGTACCCCCACAGGTGGCAAGAAACTACCTGGGTAGAGGATGTCTAAAGACGGATTTCTCACGTTCAGCCGACGGCTTTACTTCAAGGGCCTCGCACATGAGCAACCTGACAGTCGTCGTCGCTTGTTGTCGTGGTAAATAAATCCAGTTGCGTATAACTATTAAATTTTGTTAATCATTCAATAAGGCTAAATCTGCCGCTTGTGAAGCCTATCTCCTTGTAAAATCCTTGATAGCAATGCAGCGAACAGTAAAAAGAGAAAACAATTTTGACAGCTGGGTGAAAAGTTTAGTCACAACAAAACACGAGGTTAGAAAGAGGCACAAGCACGTCAGGTGATGAAAAGGCCTCGTAGGCCTCAAGGCCTCTAACACGGCTTTTCCACGTCGCTCATTTCTTCTGGTGAGGTTAAAGTTCATTTCCCAACGTGAGTGGTGAAGCGGCGGCTACTTTATCAGTGTTTCTCGGTGGTGCATTAAATCGAACCAAAAAAATGTAGGCATCCCTGGCCGCTAGTTCAGGAATTGCGCTGTTCCTTCCGTGCTCTTTTTTCTGCATGAATTTTGCTGAAATTAATGCTTCGCCTAGGTTCGCGAGCCTCGTCTTGACCGTCAGCCGTAACTCGTGGTCCAGTCGTCCGCAGCCGAGTTTGCCTCGTAGATTCTCCTGGATCCGCTGACCGTGTAGTTGGGCAACCGCTCCTTCGCCTCTGACGGGATGGTACGCAGGTAGAGCAACGCGTCTGTGCCCACGCCGTCCATGGAGGATAACTCTAAATCCCCATTCAAGTACCTGAAACGGGTGCAATACGTCTGAGAAAGGACATGTAACCTTAAAGCGAAGAAAATTTGAGTTTTATCTTCAGATTTTCATAGTGGCTGTGTGGGAGCAATAAGGACTGATGGACATTTCAAAAGAGCGGATGTTTATAGAATTTTCGTGTTCGCGGAAGCATTCAATGAATCGATGCTATGAAGTTCACTGTACGGGGTGATTCTGCCGAATTGTAATCAGGTCTGGAGCTGACTACCTCTCGACTACAGGATGAGGGAGCAAAAGTGTCCGATCAGAGGTAGTTTCTATTCTAACTCAAGTAACTTTTCATTCAGTATGTGTACCGACTTGAGATTTTTAGGGCATGTAAGGGTCTGCTATAAGAACATCATCACTCAACAAGATCACAATTGGCCTTGATCACTGCCTCAATCCGCAGCCTGAAGCTGGCGCAGGCCATCTTGATGCCTTCTGTGGGATAGACATTCCACTCCTTGATGGTGGCAGCCTTGAGGGACCTGACGTTTGGGTACGGGGTGGTATTGGTATTGCTCTGGATGGTACACCTCACCCCCACCCCAGGAAAAGCCCAGATTCAGGTGAACAGCGTTCCTCATTGTCTTCTCGTTAACCTGGAGCTGTTGGAAAGCCGCCTCGTGCTGGTGGAGGGGTCTGATTCCACTTTGGGTTTCGGGCACTTGACAAAGTCCTCATCACGCTTCCTGTTGTGGCCACCACTCCCTGGAGTCTCTCGGGACCCAACATTTTTAGCATGCTGGACGTGTCGGATGGTTCGGACATCGACGCCAACGATCTGAGCAATGTCCTTTTGGCTCAACTGAGCGTCCAGGAGATCGTGGATCCTTTGCCCTTTAGCCTGCTGCTCAGTCATTTTTGATTTGATCAAAGTTGTGCTAGGCTCTAACCTCTTTGAAAGGAGAACGATGTTTACAAAACAACAATTTTGATGGAACGAATGGTTCGGGCACAAAATTCAAATTTGTTGACCGGACTTTTTTGCTTCCGCACCAAGTATGTGCCTCAACTCTGGCTGAACAAGTGATAAAGTGGCTGGAAAATTGTTCCGCAAAAAAAGTTTACCACAGTTGACTCTTATCTACGGGAGGACAATTTATTCTTATTTCCTGGAGGCTCAGTGACATCATTCAAAAACTTGGCCTCGCTCCCTTAGGACTGCTCTGTGTCTCACTCGCATGCAGCGTCTTTCAATCGAGTCGGAGTCCACGACAAAGGCAAAGTCAGAGATGTTCTAGAGCATCTCAGCAAATCGTCTTTGCTTTGCCACGAACTCCATTGTATGTGACGAAAATAAAAAAATCCAGGGAATTCAAGTCCAGCAAGTTTGACTTCCAGGTCGTGCCTCTTTTTTTTAGGAAAGAAAGGATGATTGATTGAATGGATTGAGGATAGTTTAGCTATAAAATATAGGTGTTATACCATTTGCTTTTCTCCAGCAAGGCATCGAAGGAATGTAGGACAGTCATGACAGAAACTTTCCTAATTAAATATGATGTCATTTTTTCATCCAACTTTCTGAAGCATTTAACTAATTGTAATGAACCTTGGTAGACCTATCACTCCAATATTGCTTGCCAATGTTACCAATTTTCAAGTCAACATGATAACCATGACAAAAATTAAAGGGCAAAAATTATCGTCCATCAAACATGACTAAAATATCCACTAAAACTGTGTCCATTCTAAGCAACTCTCAGTGTTCATCTAATACGACACTTGTCCATTAAATGAGCTATGTGTCCATTAAAAAGTTACTTGTCCATTGTATAAGCGATTTGCCCATCAAATCAGCAACTTGTCCATCAAAAAGGCTACTTGTCCATAAATAAGCTATTTGCCCATAAAACAGCTATTTGCCCAAGTCTCTGTGATTCATTTATCCAAAAAGTCAGTCTCAGAACTTGTACATCTCCTCAGTACACTGCAAGTGAACCCTGACAGGCAGAAGGCAATCACACTGTCCGCCTGTACAACTCAGGAGATAGGCAAGTATCTGAAAAAATGGGCAAGTATCTGAAAAAATGGGCAAGCATCTGAAAAAATGGGCAAGCATCTGAAAAAATGGGCAAGCATCTGAAAAAATGGGCAAGTATCTGAAAAAATGGGCAAGCATCTGAAAAAATGGGCAAGTATCTGAAAAAATGGGCAAGTATCTGAAAAAATGGGCAAGAAACTGACTAGGTGAGCAAATAATCAATTTGATGGGCAACTAGGTGGTTTTGTAAAGAAGTAGCCAATTTGATGGACAAGCATCTGATTTGATGGAGAAGTTGCAGACTTAAAGGACATGGAGCTTTTCATTTGCTCGACAACATATCCTTATTTGATGAATGCAAAGTTCGGTTTCAAAAATTATCAGCTTTTTTCAGAACCATCAAAAGAGAAAGATGTATGTGACCCCTGGACAAGGAGAAGCACATGGGTGAGAGGATCATCAGATATGATCAAGTGACATAGAAACGTAATGAAAGTGGTATGTTCATCTTGTCTAGTATCATAGCAAGTGGAGCAACAGCTAGAGGGCTTCTGAGGGAAAATCTTGGTGCTAGTTTCATCTTGGATAAGAAGAGTTTTGTTCAAGATGCCTGACTTCAAACACAGATAATACTGGCTGTTATTCATCGCCAATATAAAGAAACTAATGCCCTCGTGGAATCTATGGTCGAGGTTGTGCATGAGAGCAAGTCAAGGCTGCTTCACCTGTCACAGAAGAGCACGACTGGAAGATCACATACTGAGGTGATGTAGCTTATTTTCATTGGATATTAGAATTACCATAAGGTGAGCCAAATGCGAGCTCGAGATGTCTGTGAAATGGATGCCAGGATATGAGCAGTATGTTACTCAATCGGTTATTACAGTACAGCAAATAAAGTTGACAAGACAAAAATGCCACATGTTGTGCACACGCGCATGCGCAGTGTGGGGTTATTTTGTGTTCTTACTGTACAGTTCGTTGAATGTGTGCTCTACTGTAAAATTTGATGGATCGTACTATGGTGATAAGGTGATCTGGACTGGACTGTGCTCGCGTACTTTGTTGAAATGGTCTGAGTACTCGAATGTCTTGTGTCTCGTCACCTCGCGAACCTCTGTCACTCGTTCTACG
>JAAUXU010099326.1_pt1 | contig 13077 bp, 14 predicted proteins | sample 7278151 | NCBI WGS metagenome assembly JAAUXU01 (sample SAMN14350113, study PRJNA611818) | marine sediment metagenome | isolation source: surface marine sediment (1.8m) | place: French Polynesia: Moorea | collected 2018-08 | reverse complement strand
GGCCTGCCTGGAGGCCGACAGGATTTTTCAACCTGGCAGGCTGGAAATTTGGCCCGGCAGGCTGAAAAAATAGCCGGCCCGCCACTCTAGCCCGTACGTGTAATTCCGCCCCAAGCGCTATCTAGGAGGAGGTAATCTGTGACCATGCAGCGGTCAGCTGAAGGGCTCCTGACAATGAGGAGCCAGTCAATAAAGAGCAGTTGCAGGAGCAACGTCTCCACAAAAGACTATTGTCTACTTCATTCAACATGGCTAGGATAAGGAGAGATGGACGCCTAAGGCAACCCGCTACAGAAGAAGAAGCACGGGGAAAAGAAGAGGCAAGTTTGAAAGCAACAGATGAGACAGTGCCAGCCAGAGTGGAACACCATTTTCTGATGAAGGAGAGAACCTTGCAAGTGGATGCTAAGAGAAGGGTCTGTGGAGACGATCGCTAGAGGGCGCAAGAGCCAAAGAGAGGCTTGCAGAGATTGCTAGAGGGCGCCGGAACCAAGGAGATCTGTAGAGATGACTGCTAGTGGGCATCAAGATCAGTGAACAAGAGTGGTATAGTACTATGATGACGTGTACCAGTAAAGTTATTGGAGTGGCAGTTGTAGTCTGACCCTCGGGGAGGACAGACTTGTCAGTGGAGTCGTTGTCTGGATCTGGACGGTGACAGACGCTGTGTAGTGGGCCCGTGAGGTTATGTGTGTAGACATTGTATGTATATCGGAGCTCCGTAGAGCACACAGTGTACATATGTAGCGTGACCGATGTCTGGGTAGAACACACAGACTGGCAGACGGCCAAGTAGGAGAGTTATATGGAGCTGTGCGCGAGGCCCTCAGTGGAGGACTTGCCTGCATTGTTATAGAGGTAGAAGGTAGGTGTGAAGTGGTGAGCTTAGAGAAGCAAGACGCATTGTAGTTAATCAGGCAGGAGACCCTGTTTGCATTGTTGGAACCGTGCCAAGGGTAGCCTTGGACACTGGCTGTTGAGCAGGGACCAGACCAGTGCGAAGGCAACTGGAGAAGTAAGGTGCGATGTTTTGTACGAGTACCATGTACAGCGTGCGGAAGCAAACAACGGAAAAATCCGGCTGATAACAAACATGGCCAACTTAATCAAGAACAGTATGGAGTAGAAGGTAGCTTTATTACTAAATTGATTAGCTTTAATATTAGCATATTTATTGCTCGAAATGGCCACAGTTTGCCACCACCTTGGCCTCAAGGCGGGGCCGGAAGGTCCGGCACACCTTGCAGACGTACTCTTCTGACATAACAGTCCACTCCCTCTCAACAGAGGCCTTCAGGGTGTCAACATGGGGGCGAGAAACTAAGCAGACCTCGCTCTCGATGAAGCCCCAGATGCCATAGTCGATGGGTGCCGCATCTGGTGAGGATGGGGGCCAGAAGTTGGCCGGCCAGAAGTCAGCCAGATTGTCTTGGCACCACTGCTGGACTCCAACTTTGGCCTTGTGCCCAGGGGCCCCATCCTGCTGCCAGCAGTAGTTGCTATCTGGGTATGTGGTATCCAGCCAAGGCTTAACAGTGTTCTTCATGACCTCGAGATACTCCTTGGCCCCCATTCGGAGGCCCTTGGGAAACCAGAAGGGTGACATCCTCTTGCCGTCAGAGCAGATGACACCCAGCATCATGGCAGATGCGGGGTGCTTGATCTGGTTGACTGGTGGGACCTCCTGGATGCAGTAGGCCAGGTACCAGTCATTCCTGGCATTGCGGCTCCGGTCCACAGTCCAGTTCTTCTTGTCAGAGAAGACCAAGACCACGGATGAGGGCTTCTTCTTCAGCCAGTTGATGAGCTGCTGCCCATGCTCGACCCAGCTGTTTTGGGCTGAGGCAGACAACAGCTGGCGCCTCCGGCGGACATAGCTGAACTGGCCAAGCTGACCCACGGCATTCCTGATGGTCTTCTCATCCATGGCGAGGTCCTTGGCCAGCTTCCTCATGGACCTTGTTGGGTCGGCTTCAATCTCTGGCCCATGAGGAAGTCGTCAGTGATGATCTTGTTGTTGCCACCACTGCCAGGCTTCCTGTCCAAGCTGGCCCCATCATCCAGCTTCTTCTTAGTGTCGTAGACCATGGTTTTGCTGACGCCCACGATGCTCACGATCTCTGGGACACTCACTTGGGCACAGAGAAGATCTGCTACTCGTTGCCTTTTTGCTTCCATCTCAGTAAGTAAACAAGCTACAGTGGTCAGCTGTACCTTGTTTTGACGCTAAGACTCTGAACTGTCTGTAGAAATTCACAGAACCTTACTATCTTGCTTAATAAGTGAGATATGAGCATTTGAAGTTGATTCCGTTTTTGGCTTCCGCACACTGTACAGAGTTGTAATGAATGTAATGAACAGTCAGACCATGTTCTTTAGGGTAGGAGTTAGGGGCAGCCAGAGAATGCGTGTCATCTGATGGCTTAGGTAGGCTTAGAGAGCGAGGGGTGAGACCGGAGCTCTAGTAGAATTACTGCGAATACCAGACTTCCCATAGATGTAGTAAGGAACGTATAGAGTAGGCGAGTGGGACTGATGACTACTGGCCCACATTATCGAATAAGGGACTTGCATGGAAGATATCGGATCAGGCAGTTGAAGATGAAGCATGGCTCTGTTTGAGCCGAACCTGGGCGAACCCGGTGGCATAGGTAGATGGGAACACGTCGTGAGGGAAAAGGGCATGCCTACCGGGTGGGTAGGGATATGATGAGTAGTTACTTTCATTCCATGCCTGATGGTTCAGAATGGAGAAGATCTCAAGAGGCTCTTCAGGACAATAACTTCTCAGCTCTTCAGTTAACTTTGCTGTCATGTCAAAGTATGCATCTTTTGCCCTCAAAAAGTCAGTGTCTTGGCTTAGGAGTGCTTTTCCTGATAGAACCACTGTGAAAGAATTATTGCTCAGAAATTATGCTTTGCCAAAAATGCATCCCCGGCTGTGGTCAGCATGAACAACAGGTTTTTTAACTTTACCTTCTTCATACCTATCAAGGTGCCAAAGTACTGGTTTCAGTTTTGTCTTGCAATGATTGATGACTTAAGAAACTACGGATTTTCAAAGAAGCCACACTGGTGTTAGTAGTAAAGATGAGACCACTTGTGTTTTAGTCACATCTCTGCATGTTCACATCCCTGGTGTTAAGCGAGGTCACCAATGGTGAAAAAAATATAAGGAAAATGTGATCTGTATATTGTGCACTCAGACTTGTACTCAGTAGGGGAAATGAGACCATTTTCGTTTTGCTTCCGTCTCTCTAGTTGGCGAAGATGAGGCTTTGAATGAGTCTGTAGCTTTTACTAATGATATTTCCCTGAAAGAATTTGTCTTGCCAAATGTGGGCCAGATTTGAAAACAGTATTAATATTAGGAAAGCCTGTTTTCTTCTCATGGGTGAATGTGTAACATCATTCGTTTTTTAGTTGAGCCCATACCTTTCAATAATGAATTGTTAATACCTCCCTTAATGGTACTTATTTCACCAAGGCACGTACATACCTATGTCCAGCACTTATTGCGCAACTGCTGTGCAGGAACCACTTCCATGTGATTGAGCTATTCAAGGCAAGTTCATGCACTGTGCAGTACACGTATGTTTTAGTGCAATGACACGGCTAATGTCTTCATGGAAATTATCGAAGCCAGTGTTGGATGAAGTGTAAGCAGAACCTAACTCTCCAAGAGGGATTTTAGCACCAAGTAATCATGATATCCCGTGTAATTGATCAAGATAAAGTTAGCGACACACACACAACTATGAACTGATGCACATGGCACTTGAGTCGGAATTAGCATAGATACATTACAAATGGTCAAGTGACAGATACCGCACAATAGAAGAGGAAGATTTCCCTGGGCAAGTTTCTTGTTCTGCAAAATAAAAATCCTGACGGGTGTCAGGTAGATACTGGAAGTTCACCCGAATGGTGTCTTTTTCTTCACCACGACGAAGGAAACACATCAAGTGTCTCTGCATAAAGTTTCAGTTTTAAGCGTCATCAGCATCAAAAATTACCACAAATGCTGGGTATCCCCGTCCGCTGTTTAAGGTTCGCTCTGGTCTACCGCTACGTAGGCATGTTGCTCCAAAGTGAAGTTCAGACGCTTACGGTAGCAGAAGACAATCACTGAGATGACCAGGACGAGTGTCAGCACTAGACTAGCCATCACAGCAACTAATGACATGATCTCGAAGGTCTTGTCCCGATAACCTGGAAGCTGGCACTCCTTTGCCCAGTTGTTCGGACGTAGCGGTTGCGTCAGTCGGTCAAACTCCTCTAGCGGACACTCTGGGCTGCAGCCGGGCAGTGTAAGGACCCTAGGAGACAAAGGAGAAGTCGAACCAAGTTTATACAGTTGCTTGAAGCATGAAGAAACAGCAAAATTGACCCCGCCCCACCTTGGATCCTTGGTAGAGTCATTCCTATACAAGATCTGGACAAAGAAGTCCCCCTTGCTGCTTTGGAGCAGCTCGAACATGAGCAGAGAAGCATAGGGAGGGGCTATCACTGGGTCGAATATTCCCATTGTATTCATCAGTGCAGAAAGTGTCGTGTCGTGGCCGGAGAACATGATCATCTTCCAGGACACTGTGCCGTTGATCACCAACCTACAAGAGACAGTGATTATATCAAGTGTCCATCGAGATGCACTCGACGAGAGAACCTGAAGCTGTTGACAAGTTCATCGACCAGAGGCCCTCCTCTTAGACGTTTCATTTCGTGGTCCCAAGTGCTAACAGTGAAGCTCAGATCACGGAGATACTGCATCTCGTGGGGAAAGACTTTTCTGTGGATTATAAAGAAGGACAGAGTTACAATGAGTCCATGGGCACACAATACTTTTGAAGAGCTCACTCGGTCCAATCAGGCAGTGTTTTGTTGTACACCTTCTCGATGAAGAGGGTGTCGTAGATGTAGTCAAGCTTAGTTATGTTCTCCACTACCTCGCCCGAGTGCTCTGTCAAATACTGATATACCCACTCATACTTCTTGTTCAAGGCCTTCATCTCCTCGGATTCCATGACCTGCAATAGATACGCGCATCCGAGGTACGATTAGTCTAAACCATACGTACGCACTTACCTCCAGTATCTTTTCCTGAAGTCTGGGGCAGTCCGCATGGCTGGCAATCATGTTGTCCCCCTCAACGGGGACCGTGTGTACCGGAATAGGCTGCCATGCCAAACCTTGACGCCACACCTGTGAAGACCGAGAGACGTTCTGAACATGCGGCTAAAATGATGCTTTTCTGTTGTCCACCTGGTCTCCCTTGGGAGGATAAAGTCCGGCCAAGTTGCTCTGCGCAGACATCAGCGTGCGGTCAATGTCGGAGGATCGCACGTAAATGGACTTTTCGCTGCAGTTAACACCAATTAGTGACTCAGTATAAGATAATCATGCATATAGTGCTGGTCTTCAACCAATGCAGTGGGGTGAAATGAACTCCCCACGCTGTTCAGGCAACATTTAAGAAGGAATCTTCACCTGGCATCGGTCATCCAGGGAGTGCTGGACGCAGCCCCAGCATCACGAGCAACTATGTGATTGCACACTTTGATGCAAGAGTGTTCAAAGTTTGTAATTGCATCATCATTCTGCGGGGCTTAGCCACGAAAAGTATCATTACACCATTAGTACGATCACTGAATCTACCGCAGTTACTCAGGTGTAACCTGCCACCTGTGCCAAGGTTGCAATTAGTCCATCCACTTTTCATAAATTTTAGAATTTCAAATTCTTTTGGGTGCTCCCTTCCTAGGCTCCGCCCCCTTCGCCATGGTGGATTTTCAGAGTATATGATAAGCACAAATGTTTAAAGGAAGCTAGGAGCACACTTAAAAAGCACTTCAAAGGTAGCCTCAATGCAGCACCAGAATAGCTGTATGTCAGGCACAAAAGCTAACTGCCACTATAATAGAACGCTAGCAAAGGAGGTCACACCTATAGACATAGAAGACCCAGGAGTCAATTTCTAGCAGTGTACGTACAGTTTTCGCCACTTCACAAAGCAATTTACCGATACAGCACTTATCAATAACTTATAGTTAATTCCATGTTTTGATTCTACTGGTCAGTAGGATAGCAACACTGAAAAACGGACGTAATTATACCGCTACATGTTCTACAAAGAGGCATGAACATGCAATAGTAGGAGGCAGGATGCTCCGTCCAGGAGTAGGGGACCTTCCTGAAGGACATGGGCCAATGCTATTGCCACCATCTGCAAATTTTGTCATAAAATGTGGTCCTTCTGATCAATAACGTTCTGGTGAGAGCACCATTGGTCGACAGAGTTGACCTTCAGGTGGTGGTCCTTGGCCACCACCTTGCCAATTTTGTGGCACCGTCTCGAGTGGATCAACGGTAGTCTAATGAGGTGAAATTAAAATTTCTTTTCGAAATGTGATGTTTCTGATCAAAGAAGTAAAAACACTTCTTCCTAACTTGAAGTAATAAGGTACCTCACTTTTGGCTATGAGTTTACAACAAAGTATGCTAAAATTAAATTTGTGAAAAAAGTGTGAGTACTTTTTTGGTCAAAAGGACATTTTGTAATGACGTTTTCAAATGGTGACAATAACATTGGCCCATGTCCTTCAGGAAGGTACCAGCTCCAACACCTTGTCAGCCTTTTAGCACCTTCTTTGAGTGGACCAATAGGTGGGACTTCTTTTTCCACACCAGTCGCAACTGCTGAAGAGGGTGCATTTTGAAAAACAACAATCATCTCAAATGACCCACCTTAATGTGCATGCACCATGGGTCCTTCAGTGGCATGAAATAGTCTGAACTTAAAGGTACTATCACCATCCAGCCATCTTCACCTCTATTTGATGTGAACTCCCATTCTACTTGAACAATTATGCTAAGAAATTAACCATCCCCTCTCTAAGTGCAGAAACTGCGTCGCAACCAAGCAATTTTTAACAAAGTATGTGCCTGACTTAATGCGTACCTGATGAAAATTATGTTCCGAACCAACTAAAAACCAAACCACTCAAACATACTGGCACTGTGGTAAATGACTGGTGAATCAATGTCTCCAACCGTAAAAGCACTAAACAGGATGCATAATTTAGTACCTGATCAGCACGGCACCAGGTTTTCTGTCCCCATGAAACATGAGACTTTTTGCCATTCAATGCAAAGTCAAAAGTTCAAAATTACACCTCGGCTGTTTGTTTGTGTGAGGGTTCAACCACGACGTGATTCATATTTGGTGAAAGTTTTTACCCCTTTCTCTTGGTCATCGCACTCAAAACAAAACAAACTTCCCCCCTTTGGCTCATGGTCTGAATCTAAATCAATGAACTTGAGTCGGCTGTTTAAGTAAGGGTTTTTGGTCAGGTTGGAGCGTATGGAATGCATCCATCTGCCCCCTTGCCGATGCCAGGCATTTGCTAGGTGTATAAAATCCTCTTGTTTTTTCCAACAGAAATGACATTCCTGAACTTATGGGGTGCATAACCTGTACAAGTGATAGTTCAGATAGTTATGACCAGTCGAGGTTTGTGTGACCCTCCTATTAAGGGTTCTGGGCAGTTGCAAGGTCAGTAGTCCCAACAGCCTAGGGGTGATCAGCCAGAACATCAATGGTCGACATGTACTGGACCCTTAAGACCGACAATTCCGCTTGTGGTACAGCTTTTTTTTCACAAACTGCAAGAGATATTGGGGCAATCACATTTTGAGCTTTTCCTGACCCCTTTTTTTCAAAGCTTATTTGGTACCTCATCTAAGGTGTAGCCTGTCTGCATGGGCTTTGACCCTGTGCAGTGTAAGTTCGTTGTGAATGCCAAGTTCATTAAGCATGTAGATGCAATGTTCAACAAGCTTCACATTTAAGGTTATCTTGTCAACTGCGCTGACGGCAGCCTGACTATCAGAGAAGAAGTGCTAACTTGAGTTCTTCTGTACCCTCTGAGTGCTTTAGGTTGCTTGCGAGATTCCATGGACTTCATCCATACAATAGCCCATTTTTCTTTATCCATGCAATAACCCATAAAGTAGCTCATTTATCTAGTTTATTTCTTTCAATTCTCTTCCTCGTGAAGACAACTGAGACAGTTAGTTCTCTCTGACCTGAGGCTGTTTGCTTGTCCCAATTTCAGTACCTTGTTTACTGCCTCGGCCTCTAGGGACTAATCTAGTCCTTATACGCACTGTAGCCTAGTGCGTATAAGGACCAGGAGAATGTAATGCAGAGTCTCTCCAGAGTTTCTTTCGGGAGCTTTTTAAGAACCAGCGGTTTGATCCTGTCAGGTCCTTCAGCCTTATTGTCACCAAATTGATAGAACACTCATTCTATCCGTTCTTCAGATAGGAATATCAAAACTGGGCTTTCTTTCCAAACGCACCGATGTTTTAGTTGTCCTCAATGTTCAGTGACTGAACAGTTGATTCAGGAGAACCTCCAATTCTTAACACCCAAATGTCTTCCTTTGCCAATTGGGATTCCAAACCAAACAGACAATTCAGTAGATTTGTGAACAACCCAAAGGGCTTGCATGGAATTTCTGCCTTCTGCCCTGGAGGTGACAAAAAGTTGATCGAACTACAAGAACTTTTCACAACTTGCCCGTGATCTGCATGTTGAAGAAAAACCTGCTGTAGCTCTTTTCACCAGGTTTGGATGCCCGCCGCAGGAAAACCGAATAGACCACGAAGTAACATTTGTACGATAAAAGTTGAAGTTACTCTTACTAATCAAACAGTCATAGCTTTAAAGAAGAGACTGCATGGATTTCCACACAGCCCTTATCGCTGACTCCTCCTGGGCGACTTGGGCTAACCAGAACACCTGTTTACGCGACAGCACCCACTCCCTGTCTACACACCTGTACTCATCTCCTAAGAGGTCTCCATATCGCTCTCTCAAGTACTGGCCGAGAGCAAACTGAAAAGTAAATAAAGACCTCATTGATGCCACGACGAATGGGTACTGCTTCCAGGTGCACCTGTACCTGCATCTGTTTGCCTCTGGAAGTCAACTGTCCGAATCCGACGGGCCTGCGTTGTATAAAACAAGGAATATACACATAAGTGCAATCTCTGTTACGGTAGTTACAACTCTACCTATAACATACCAGTAGCTCTCGTTTCTGTAGGGATCCGTGGGGTAGGGTTTGATCGGTGTACGATCTCCGTGTCTATAAAGCACCGTCACGAACTTGACCATCTTCTCATTCTTGGCCGCGGCCACCACGCTGGCGACCGTAAGGAGTAAGCCCGGGATCGACATCATCTTGGACATGACACAATGACCCGTCCCTCCCTATCTAGGTCAAAAGTTTATCGGCCGCTGGCCATCGTATGGGCAAAGATAAATACTGTTTGTCCACTTGATTCACTTTCTTCTTGTCTTCGGGCGCTAACTCCTAGTTTGTCGGCGCGATGACAGCAGGTACGACGACGGCGAGCCTCAGTTAGATGCAACTACCGAGGGTTGCGACGGCGGCGGCGGTGGCGGCTGCACAAGCTGCAGAGCTCACGGGCAAGGGAAACTTGGGGGCAGATGGTGCGCGGGTTCTACTGGAGACGCTGCTGCCCCAGAGGAGGATTCGGTGCGGTGAGGATCGATTGCCTGAGAGCAACCGCAGATGGTTGCTGTGTGATTGTTCGCACACTTCGGGGGGAGGATGGACTCTTCTCAGAGGGCTTCAAGGGCGCCGCCGTCGTCGCTGTGCGATGCACTCTCGTAAAGTTTAAAGCAAGCAGTGCTTAGTAACACGCAAGCTCTCGCGCTAGTTGTCGGACGTCATCTTAGTGGCCTCACGAGAAGTTCTGCAACTGCGTTGCTTTCTTCTTCACCGAGTGCGCGCTTTGACAGTTGTTTACCATTTAGGGGGGGCAGCTGGGCCTGACCTTAGTGTTTATGCAGCAGTCGCATCAGCAGGCTCGGCTTTACTGGCATAGACACTAGGGATGTCATTCGAGCTTTCTTTTTCGAGCCCAGACAAGCTTTAAATGCTCCTCCTCATGAAGCTGGACAAATTCCTTACAATCTCGTGAAAGCTCGGGCCGGCTCGAGGCCCGACAACAGCCCTAGAATAAACAGCATAACTTGACGGAACGTCTTTCTCTCAACTATCACACAACCTTTGTTTTGGTTCGAGCAGTTGACTCCCGCCAGCCGAGGCTAGTGGAAGAACAGGGCACGACGAAACCATTGGACGAGATCAAGCTCGTGTGTAAGGCCCAGGGTCGGAGCTCCGACCACTGACAGCAACTTCCCGTGATGGTGAGGGATACTCTGGGGAAGGTCGACGACGTGTTCTCCTAAGCTACTCAAGCCATGCGCCTGACGTGCATGCTGCTGGCGCTGCGCCGGCACCCAAAGTCTAAGGACTTTTTGGGTGTGAAATGGACTCGCTGGCCCTTTCCAGGACAGGTACAGCACCAGACTTTCTATCCGGCGACACTTTTGTTGAATTATTCTGTCCGCAGGTTGTGCAGTCGTTATATCGCCGCTTTGGCCCGGCCCCGACCGAGTTGGACGTGACCTACCGCCGCGCCATGCATCACCGACTCGCTTTAGCCTACTTGGGGTGCTCCGTGCTCGCCTTCACGGCCGTCCTCTATATGATGTACACAAATGACGATGTGGAATCAGAGGAACACCATATCAGGACTGTAGCAAACGTCATACACCCCTCCATGATCCCCCAGACAGTGAGACACACCAGGATAGAAGGCTTCACCGTGGTGAGCAACAAAGACGTCGCGCATGACGTCTACGAGTACCACAAGAAACGTATCGGTGCCGAAGCGATGGAGGACATCACTCGGATGAACAAATCATCACAGTTTGGTGGTCTGGTTAAAAGACGGTATCGGCCTCCCAAAGAGGAAATTCAGGAATACTCAGACATAGAGTCCGACAAGAGGGCCGGTGAGGTGAAGATCGAATAGAAGAACCTACAGATGAATTGTTCTTAGTCCGAGTAAATAGACATATTAAATGTATTCCTTGGTGTGACCCATGAACTTGCTGGTGCTCAGGTTTACGGCATGCAACATTGCTACAGGCAGGAGTAGCTAACGCCTCTCAATCATCATGGTCATTGTTCAAAAGACTACGTCAGAACCTGAGGAGGTTTCAAGGACAAATGCGGCATTGTCAACTCCCTCCACCTGTCTTCTACTGCCCGAAAGGGATCCCTCCGACGAACACTTCTTCCTCCTGCTCCTCCTGTCCTCTACAGCCTTGCATACTTTGCTTCGGAGGTCAGACAGAGACTTGCAGCGTGTCTTTTCCTCGTTGGCCTCGCTGGCCTCCTCGGGATCATCTTGCTCGGACAAGCTGAAAGTGGAGCTGGCGGCTGGAGTGATGATGATTTGCTTTTGGGCCCGGGAGACCGAGAGAAGCTGCTTTTGAGTTTGCTGCTTTTCTGCCTCACTTTTCATCGAGAGTTGTCTGGAAGGAGCGGTGACGACGATGTTGAGCCCTTCCCTGAACGAGGCGCTGGGATGAAGGCTGCTGAAGTTAGCCCTTGGTGGCTTCGGCACCACATTTGCAGTGTTCATCTCACCAAGGTTGTCAGGGACAACTTGCTGCTTTCCTTGGAAAATGACAGAGCTCTTGGCAATGAGCTGTCCGTCCACCATAGTCCACACGGTTACGGAGACGCAGCTGTTTTCATCCTCTTCGTCGGCGAAGAAGTTCTGGAATACTTCATTGTAGGCCATCGGTTGCTCGACATTGCCCAGATCCACCCCTCCTGGTTCCGCAGCCCGCCACATCTGTCGGTGGTAGCGGGCGTCTTCGTATCCCACAACCCATAGTTGAGTTAGTCCAGCTCCGTAGACTACCTCGAGGCCGTAGTGGAGGCTGAGCTCTGGAGGCACTGGTGTCAGATAGAGCACTGCGAGGGGATTCGTCCAAGACACAATGAGAGACGTTGGATCGCTCTCGTCTTTGGACACCTCCAGCTTGAAGGGTCGCCAGTGAGAGGCGACATCGGCTTCTAACGAGGCGAGGCAGCGCAGAGCGACGCCAACGCCTCGACGCAACGCCACAAGGTCCAACAGCAGGTGCAGATTGCTGTTGGAGACGTACGGGTTCAGAGATTCCATGACCTGAAAGATATAGGTTACGCCAGTTAAGTAATGCTTCTTTGTATACAGTTCTAACCCTTGCTGGGTGTTTGAACGGCGGCACAGGCACAGTCCTGCCTCTCACGACGTCCAGCTTGTCCGTGGTGTTGGCGTATGTGTCCATCAGTCTTCCCCACAAGCTGCCTCCGTAGATCCACGGCCAAGAGCTGGCGTACAGAAGCGTCAACGTCTGCAGGGACTGCAGCAGGAGGAGGAACCCGACCAAAACATGATAGACTGGCCAAATAACACAATCCTTTTACACACTGCATATAAAGCTGATACGAAAACTCAAATTTTACCCGCATTCGCTACTGGGTCCTCTTCTTCCCCAATGACAGCGAATGCATTGGCAGCCACTACCAGCCCCGTGACAACGGTCACCATTCGCATCCAGTTGTACCCGACGAAGAGTCTTCTGAGGGAAGTCTTGTCAGTGGTGTGGTGTAGCGTGCAGACGAAGAGCAGTCCGTGGCCTTGCACCCCCCCTGAGCCGAGGTCCGAGAGATGCTCGAGGAGGTGGCAGCAAAGTTGCACCAAGTGGAAGTTGTAAAAGAGCCTGAAGAATAACTCCAGGGGAACATTGTGTCCTACTGTTCGCGTGTCAGTGCCTACTTCGAAAAGGACCAGTCCGCGATGATCAAAGCGGTGGCGAGGCAGAGTCCACAGAGCGTCAAGACTACCGGAGTCTCGTGATATTTGCCTGATCTGGCTAGGGTCTTGAGGGTGATGGGTGACCCCTCCTTCAAATCGTCGCCGCCGTCGGAGGAGAGTTGGCGCAAGTGATCGGTGATGGCAATGTCTCCGTTGCCGTTGTTGTTGCTGCTGCTCCTACTGCTACTGTTGCTCGACCCCGTTGCGTATCCGTCGTCATTGGTGCTACTGCTGCCACCGACGCCGGATTCCTGCATGACCAGCTCGCTGGTGCCTTTACTGCTCGTCAAAGCGTGGTAGAGGGCGAACCCTTCGGTGAGGTAG
>JAAUXU010066895.1_pt1 | contig 13079 bp, 11 predicted proteins | sample 7278151 | NCBI WGS metagenome assembly JAAUXU01 (sample SAMN14350113, study PRJNA611818) | marine sediment metagenome | isolation source: surface marine sediment (1.8m) | place: French Polynesia: Moorea | collected 2018-08 | reverse complement strand
GTCGACGACGCCTACTCGCTGGCCATAGGCGATGCTGGCCACGGCGCAGGCAGTGTATCGACCAACACCAGGAAGATCTTTGGCCAATCGCTCTGATGTCCGAGGCATTTGTCCTTCAAGCTGGTCGCAGACCTTCTTGGCCGCCTCCCAGAGTCGCCGCGCTCTTGAGTAGTATCCCAGCCCGGACCAGACCTCGTTCACCTCCTCCAACGTAGCCCCAGCGAGGGACGACGCATCAGGCCAGCGAGCCATCCAGCGCTGTCGGGAGGATTCCAAACACTGCCCAGTCAGTACTGCAGGGTCACTTAGCCCTCCCTGTCCTCGTGCTCACCTTGTAGTAGTCGATAACAGTTGCCACCTGCGTCTGCTGCAGCATGACCTCGGACACCCAGACTGCGTAGCCCCTGCGGTCCAGGTCGTCTTCCTCCTTGGCGATTCTTCTCCAGGGGAGATTGCGCTTGTTGGCATCGTACCAACGAAGTAAAGAATCGCGAAGGAGTTGAAGCTCATCCCCGTCGGCAAAGACGTGGTGAGCGCAAGTCTGTTGGAGCTTCTTGTCCTGGCACTTGGACGCCATGACTTGGCTGGAATAAGAGACGAAAGGCTCCTTATGATTTACTTATCAGAATTAATATACAGTGTATTCAAATCTTCTTTAATACTTAGGTGTCTTATAGTTGTATAATATTAATAATGTTCCTTACTGTAAAGAAGCAATAATGTTGTGAATCTTCTTAATGTGCGGTAGTGATGCACAGTCATACAATATGGTTTGTAATGTTCGAATTACAATTCACGGGTGCGACTTTTAAGAAGGTGACATTTAATCATCGTCGATGAATTCGTCGTCGTCCTCCTCGCTCTTGTCGTCGAGCATGCCCTCGTCGAACTCCTCCTCGCTGGTAGTGTCGTCCTTCTTTTTCCGCCCCCTTGCGGCGGAATGTTGCTGCTGCCTCTTTCGCTTTTCCTCCTCGATCAAGCTGTCCTCGCTGTCAAGATCCTCTGCGTTAAACGAAATCTTCTTCCCGCGCGTGCGCCGCCCGCTGGCAGCTTCGGCGAGAATCTTCTTTCTGCGCTTCACCGCCTTGGACTCGAAGTCGGAGTCCTCCGAATCGTAGGCATTTCGTCCGCGCTTCTTCTTTTTCTTCTTGTTTCGCTTTGCGGACGACTTCTTCTTGGTCCTCCGACCGTAAATTTCGCCATCGTCGGACTCTTCCTCCTCTTTGTCTTCGTCCTCGGAGCCGCTGCCGTCTATCACAAAGTCGTCGTCGTAGAGGACCCTTCTCTGGCGGTTGGACCGGCGCGTCGGTTCTCGATGCGCTCGTCGCCGAGGTTTGTCGTCTTCGTCGTCATCATCGTCTTCGTCTTCCAGTTCAAACTCTAGGTCGTCATCTTCCTCTTCGGCCGAAGTTCCGCCCTCCTCGCTAGCGTGGAAATCGCTGCCGCTGTCGCCGTCGCCGCTCTCAGAATCGGTCAGCTCGTTCAACTTCTTCTTCTTCTTCTTCTTGCCAATGTCCTTCTGTATGGACATGACCAGCGGCTTGGGCTTGATCTCATCATCGGCGTCTCCGTCGTCTTGCTCGTCCTGCGACCTCTTGTCTTCCTCATCAATGGTCTCGTCTTCCTCCTCTTCTTCACCCGCGTTAATTATGTTCGACATGTCCTTGCCCATACCCGCGCCCGACATGCCTATGGCAGACTTTTCGATCTCTTCTCCCTCCGCTTCTTTTTCTTCCGCCTCCTTGGAAGCTTTGATGATGGTGTTAATATCCTTCCCGTGCCCGTCGTTGCCGGCGCCCCTCACTTCCTCCTCTTCGTCGGCGATCGCGGACTTGATCATCTCGTCGTATTCGCGCATGGTGTAGGTAACGTTACGGGCAGCACGACGCCTGGTGAAGCCAATGTCCTTGTCCTCCTGAGGAAATGTAAGTATGTAAAGAACGAGATCCAACTACTTAAGACGTACGGGTGCTGCATGACTCGGTCATCGGACCTCTGCAGTACAAAGTAGGGGGAAGAAACTGTGCTCACCTCGTTAGAGGAAGAAGACCCACTTGACGATGACCCACCCTCACTGCCAGAATTCGAGCTGTCGCTGCCAGACATGGAGGACTCGTCGTCGTCTCCGTCGTTGAACTTCGTCTTGACCTTCTTGACACGCTCCCGCCTCTCGGAACGGGAGTTAGAGACCGGCAACATGTTGGACAGCGACAACGAGACAAATGCTAGACGCTCTTTTCTCTTGGTGTCGGCGTCTCTCTTTTTCAAAACGGCCTCGAACGACTTGAGATTCTCCTCCAATCGCTCCACCAGCTCCGCGTGCTGGCAGTCCGGACAATACCAGCTGCCCTCGGGAATGACCATGAGCGAAGGACGCAGGCAGGAGGCATGCCAGCCGGCGTCGCACTTGTCACACAGCAGGATCCACTCTGGGTGGTCGGACTTGTCGCATTTCTTGCAAGCAAAGTCCTCGTCCTCCTCCTCTTCCACCTCTTCTTCTGAAGACGACTCGATTTTCTTTTTGATGGCCGCTCTCGACCTCCCGGTCTTCTTCTTCTTGGTGGCTGTCCTGGCGTGTTTGATGGGTTGGGCTTCGTCGTCGGGTACGTCGGACTCGCAAGAAAATTCATGATCCGACTTGAACAGGTCCTCGTCATCGTCGTGACCCAGCCTGAAGTGCTCGTCCTCGTCCTCCAAGTCGTCTTCCCCTTCAAGGCCCTCATCGTCATCGCTGCCGGAGGAGAACCTCTCGAACTCCTTTAGATCTCCTCTCTGCTTCTTCTTCTTCTTCTTACGCCGCCGCCGCCGCTTCTTCTCACCGCCATCATCCTTCTCGGCTTCGCCGGCGCTATAGTCCTCATCCGAGAGCTTCTTCTTTCGCTTCTTCTCCTTGCGCGCCGCCCTCTTTGCCATCTCCTTCTCGTAGTCGAGGCCCAACGCGCGGTACTTCTCCATGCGCCTGCGTTCGCGCTCGGACTGCTTCTCCTGCTCTATTTTGTACTGCTGGAGCGCCTCCTCTTCCTCCCGCTGTCTCCGTTCGGCCTCGCGGATGCGGAGGGCGGCGATGCGGCCACTGGTTCGACGTGAAGTCCTGAAAGCAGAGCTGGCAAAGGTTTCATCCTCTTCACCTTCTGCAGCTTTCTTTTCCTCATTTGCAGCCTTGGAACTCCTCCGACTCTTCTTCTTCGGGGACTCTTCTTCCTCCTCCGGTTCCTTTTCGTCCTTTTCTTCGCCTTCGTCAGAAGCCTCCTGCTTTGGACTTCTCTTCCCCTTCCTACCGCGTTTCTGACCTCGACTGTTGGAATTGGAATTTTCTTCCTCTTCACTTCCGTTGTCAGCGTCTTCACCTTTCACGCCATCGTCGCTCTTCGTCACGGGCACGGCCGGGACGTCCTGCGCCAAGTCCTGCTCCTCGCCTTCTTCGGACTGTTGTTCGACGCCATTGGACTTCCCATTCGACGACGATGCCGTGGCAACCTGCGTGTTTCTTGCCTCACATTCTGCGCCAGAGCCACGACCGAAGACGAACAATGTCGGTTCCTCGATGCTCTCACCGGGTCCCAGAAACTCTTCGTCGCCGTCCCTACTGTTGGCGCCATTGTTTTCGGCACCAGAACCCCTGCCCTCCACCACTAGGGTGGGCTCGGTCACCGCCTCGGTCACCGCGCCGGTCACCGGCCCGGTCTCCGCTTTCGTCACGGCCCCGGTCTCCGGCCCGGTCTCCGCTTTGGTCACGGCCCCGGTCTCCGCCCCGGTCTCCGCTTTCGTCACGGCCCCGGTCTCCGCCCCGGTCTCCGCTTTGGTCACGGCCCCGGTCTCCGCTTTGGTCACGGCCCCGGTCTCCGCCCCGGTCTCCGCCCCGGTCTCCGCCCCGGTCTCCGCTTTGGTCACGGCCCCGGTCTCCGCCCCGGTCTCCGCCCCGGTCTCCGCCCCGGTCTCCGCTTTGGTCACGGCCCCGGTCTCCGCTTTGGTCACGGCCCCGGTCTCCGCTTTCGTCACGGCCCCGGTCTCCGCCCCGGTCTCCGCTTTCGTCACGGCCCCGGTCTCCGCTCCGGTCTCCGCTTTGGTCACGGCGCAGGTCACCACTTCGGTAATCGCTTCGGTAGCCGCTGCGGTCGCCGCTTTGCCCGCGTCCTTTTCCTCCAGCTTGGCCCTTTTGGCTGGATCGTCGTCTTTACCCACGACCCCGTCAGGATGCGCTCTCTTGATCGACGACTGAGGAACATCCACTTGCTTCTCAGGTATGTCGGATGGGCCCTTTGTAAGCTCGGGATTGGTTTCCTTTGTCGGGTCATCGGCGATCAATCTGGCTATGCTATGCAGTGGCGGCCTCTTCTTGGTCGAGGTATCAGTGACGCTTTTGTCACTTGTGGCACGTTCAGAGTTAACCTGAGGCGGTTCACTTGCATTGACGTCATGTTTGGACTCTTCCAGCCTTTTATTACTGTCGTTGGTCAACACGCTGTTGTCCTCTGTTGGGCTCGTACCATCATTATGAGTGTGAGGTTCAGTTTGAGCTCTGCTGTCTGTGGCAACACGTTCGGCATCTTTGATCTCACTTTTGGGAAGAACATTTTTCTTCTTGTCCTGATTGCTCTTTCCCCCGACGATGCTGTCGATTGAGAAACCTGGAGGGGGATTTGAGCTCACTTTCTTATTTATTTTTCCCTCTCCAGGAGTCACTTTGGAATCATCAGATACAGCAGGATTTTCTTCAGCACTTGGAGGAGAAGGATCTTTCGGGCTGGACATCCCTTTTGGAATCAGAGCTTTCTCACTGCCTGCAGCAGCTTCTTTCTCAGGTGCAGCAGCTTCTTTCTCAGGTGCAGCAGCTTCTTTCTCAGGTACAGCAGCTTCATCCTCAACGGTTACCGCCGATGAAGACTCTTCGCCAATTGGTTTCAACTTGTCAGTTAACGCCGGTTCGGCGGCCGTTTCATTCTTTGCCGTTCCTTTTTCAGCCTCGTCACTGTCTTTGGAATCCACCTTCTCGGGAGACTTGTCTGTTTTGTCACTCTCTGGCTTCTTCGACTGGATTTCAGGTGTTTCTCCGCCGATTTCGTCTGTCTCCTTCTTTGTAGAGAGCATTTTTTCCTCAAGTGGTTTTTTCGTTTCCCTGACCTCGACCTCAGCCTGGCTCGTCTCGCCGCCGAGTTTCTCGTCTCTTGTACTAAAAATCACCTGTGACTTCTCGCTCGCCCCCTTGGTTGGCGAGGGAAGGACTCCTTTCTGCGACGCAGACTCTTCTCTCTTCACGGTCGGCTCCGGATACGTCGTGGTTGGTATGCCCTTTTCCTTTGCCACGCCAGCATCTTTCAGCTCTCTGGACTTGTCGTGGACCGGAGGCGAGGACTCTTTTTTGGACTCGTCGTCGTCTGAGTTGTCAGCGCTAGGAGCGACACTGGTCACGTTGCTGGCGTCCCCGCTGATAGGCACTGGACCAGTGTCGCGCAGCACATTGGCGTAGTCCATGAGGGAGTCATCCTCTTCCTCAATGCACTCTCTCTCCTCTTCCTTCTTTCTGACGAAGACATCCCCATTCTTGAGCTGCTTCACGAGACCCTCCAGCTCGTCCCTGGTCTGCGCCACGAGTTCCCACGTCTCCTCGTCAGGGTCCTCTTTGTACACCCTCAGATTGGCCGCGTCGTCCGATTGAAACCAGTAAGCATTTCCTAGGCGGTCGCGACCTATGGGTTGAGCGCGCAAGTCGCTGGCCGCTTTCTGGTTGACCTCCTGTTTAAACTTCGGGTTGACATCGAACTGCGCCTCCACCAGGTTTTTAAGCAATCTTAATTTGACTGCTGTCTTGGCTTGCCGGTAGCCGAACCGCTCCAGCTCCCATCCGTCTGTCGCGGAGTACGAGTGGGCGAACTTGACCAGTGCGCGCTCCCACTTGTCCGTCGACACCGACTTCTTCAACTTGCGGAGCAATTTTACCTAGTTTAGAAATAATATAACAAGGGCAGAACTGGAAGTTGATTCACTGCGACCAATGAACTAACGTGACCAATCTTTACCTGGAAGATTATCCATTCGTGCCGCACCTCGCCCTTCGACTCCAGCATGTCCTGCAAGTCCCCTATGTTCGGGCACTGGACTCCGCAGGAGGCGCCGAAGCGCTCGACGAAGGCGCACACCACGGCAAAGTTGGGGTCCGCCGACACCTCCGACTTTGCCGCGGCGGGAGGATCCTCGGCGTCGACTTGGCGGCCTTGGCCCTCGGCCGCCATGACGGAGATAGCTCGCCGCGGATCAGATGAACATGTGCGACAGCCTCAAGCGGCAAAAGGTCGCTATCCACCTTCCTCTCCTTGTTCCCGAGCTTCTTCAGGCTGCCTTTTTTCTTGCCTGGTAAGCGCGTCCTCGCCTCCTTCTCTTTTTCCAAGCTTCGTCTGGTCCGGGCCAGCTTGGCGAGGGCCGCCAAATTTCGCCTCTCCTCACTCAAGTGCATTCCCAAGTTTTGCCTTTCGCTCTCTGCAGTGCAGGCGGCTGCGCCTTGGGCTGCTCTGGCACTGGCAGACACCGGGCTTGCGCGCGGGTGAAAGCGGAGCGCCATGGAAAAGTCTTTACTCCGCCATCGGGAGGGAAGAAGGGAGAAGGGACGTCACCGAGGTGCACTCCGACAGCGTGGCCGGCAGCATGCTGGGTGGGTTCGCGGCCTTGCTGAAGTTATTCACCGGTGTCGTCGGCGCGGGGAAATCTGGGTTGGTCTTTTTTTTTTTCATGGCGTCTTCCCAGTCCCACGGTGTTATTTGTTTTCTCCGGTGTGCGCGTACGTGAGTGTGGTGCAGAGACTGAGCCAGGGAGGTTGCTAAACGTTGAGTTGAACTTAGCTGCGCCGGCGTGTTGGGAGAGTGCTTCTCCGACAGGTCCGACGTGGCCAGGAGGATTCTTCGAGAAGTTCACTCGCCCTCGCCTCCTCTAAGGCCAAGTGGAGGTTATGAGCCTTGGTCAATATGCTCATGGACGCCTGGTGAGAGATCGGCGAAACAGAAGGGTTGCACTTTAGTTCGGTATCGCGATCATGGCCTTCTTCTCGAGAGTGCCCGTAGTGGAAGTGACCAGGGAGAACGTGAACACTCTGTTTCCTGCCGTTGCCGCTGCCGTCGACAGCTCGGACTTCGTCGCCGTCGACTGCGTAAGATTTCACTGTCTCTTCTTCTAATGGTTAGAATGAATTTGCTTGTTTTCCACCAGGAACTGAGCGGCCTGGGCGACCGCCGCGCCCTCGGTTGCCCTTGCATAGAAGAGCGCTTCCGCAACATTTCACGCGTCGCCAAGACCAGAGCAATCATCGCCCTAGGAGTCTCTTGCTTCAGACTCGACAGAACAGACGATGTCGAGGACGACAAGGCCAGGAGATACCTGGTGCAGACCTTCAACGTGATCGTGCTGTGCTCGGAGGACTACATCGTGGAGCCAGGACCGCTCAAGTTTCTCGTCGAACATGGGTTTGACTTCCAGAAGCAGTACTCAAAGGGAGTTCCCTATTACAGGGGAGATGACAAGGTAGAACGTGTACAGGCAAATGACCGGCGTGCTGTTGGCTGTCACAGTCGCCTTCACGATCACTCATTGTCGTCCTTTAATGCTTGCCAGGAGAGTCCGCAGGTGCAAGAACGTCGTCCTAATGGTCATCAGCAATCACAGCAGCAAAATCCTCAAAGGTGCCACCTGAGGGAACTGTTCGCTCTCTTGATCCGCCGCCAGAAGCCCTTGGTCTTGCACAATGGCCTCGTGGATCTGATCTTCCTCTACCAAAACCTTTACGCCCAGCTTCCTCAGACGCTTGGCTCCTTTGTGGCCGACTTAACCGAGATGTTTCCCAGCGGTGTTTACGACACCAAGTACCTTGCCGAGTACGAGGCCAGAGCCTCTGCGTCTTACTTGGAGTTTCTCTTCAGGAAGGAGTAAGTGATATTATGGTCATAGCTACCTTATATCCTCTATCTTTCTTCTTCCTATCCCGTCTAATTTTCTTTTGAAAGCTCTTAATCCTTTTGCAACAGCACGTTCTACAATTCATGAAGTGCATTTTTATGGCATTAAGAAGTAAATAGCGTTTGGTCGTTTCTATGATTGTGTTTTCCAGCTCAGGGACTTGAGTCTTCATAACTGATTGAAAATGACTCCTCTTGGCCATGGTGACGGCCCTCAGTCGCCTCAACTCAACAGCTCTTCTGTCTAATTTCGTGACGCTAACATTGTCCGATATCTGTTCGGACGAACAAATTAACACCTGTAATTAAACCTCACAAATCCAATTCCAAGTACTAATCTGACTCATCTAACTGATTATTTGCCTTTATTACACGCCGTATACGCCCCCGCAGGAGCCAAGCTGTACATAGTGCATGTATGTACAATTTGTACATGGATGGAATTTAATCACAATCTCTCGTTATAGTTCTCTGTGTCCTCCAGTCCTTGTTGTTCTAAAGAAAACAGCTCTCTTAGTTGTTACAGTAGGATGAGACGGGATGCAAACAGTGATGGTTTCTTCATTTCATTTGACTAGAATAGATTCAAATCGTGTCTTGCACGTCATCTAGTATATTTTTGAGATTTAATAAAATGATTTAGCCTAGTAATCATTTGATGATATGCATATAACCATTCATTACAATGTCTCATAGGCAAGGAACCAATCGGGAGAAGGCTGCTGCGAATAGACCTCACGTAGCTGTCAAGTTCGTCGACTACCCAGAAGAAAGTGATTTCGTCCAATGGCGCCAGTGTAGAATGGATGACGACAGGAGTAACGGTCAGGACGCGCTAGGCCAGGACGATGAGGACTCCGCCAGCGTAGTGTGTGACTCTTACATGCATCACGGCCACTGTCCTCAGGGAAACTCTTGCCCCAACTCTCACGACATCGACCTGATCCTGCAGGAGAAGGAGGGGAGGGGAGGCAAGAAAGCCAAGAGGCGAAAGCTCAAAGCTACGGGCCTCAAGGAGTCCTTTGGCGGCCACCGAGCCGGCTTTGACGCCTTTATGACTGGCTTCTACTTCGTCACACACTTAGTCCACCGCACCAAGATGCCTACCAGGCTCGCGTGCGGCGAGGTCTTCACTCCAGAGTCGACCAAGACCGTGAACGAGGTAAACAAGATTTATCTGGTGTCCAAGGACTTCCCCTTGCTTCTGCAGCGGTCGCTGTTCGCCAAGCTCTCGACCGGTCACTACCACAAGCACAAGCGGCTAAAACTGGAGGAGGAGGAGGCGAAGCCGGAGCTCAACGGCAGTCTCACGACTACAGAGAGAGAGATCCTGTGATATCTACGCACTGTACTGTACCTCATAATGCATATGCTCAAGTTCACTTTATTTGCTGCTTGGTGACCTTTTCGACACATGCTGTATGAAGAGAATCTCGTAGCTTTGACTGTTCTTGTTGCTTTTAGAGGCACTTTCTGTAAGTTATATGCGGTATATTTGGTGGTCTTGCGACAATAACATCTTGACTGAAGTTAGCACACTAAAGTTTTGTATAAAAGTTTGATATAGCACCGCGCACTTAGTCGATGTAGCGATAAATGTGTCCTTTTTTTCTTTTTGTTTTTACTAATACTGGACAACAGAAACGTTGATGACTTTCTTCCTGTCGATGTGCCACTGCTGGGAGTTCGGTGAAGTTCGACTACATGAAGAACATGTAGGAAAGAAAAAAAATCACAGCTTCAGTTCTTCATTATCCCTTGCTGTCCTCTCCAGGGCCCAGGAAGGTAACTCAGCGTTTGCCGCCGACTTTAAGGCTTGAGCCCACCTGAAAGAAGACGGAGGTGTGAGTAACGTCGGGCTCCTACTTGACCGAGTATACAATGTGCGTGTGTCTCCCGTGACGCGTGCGACGTGACTGACTCACCACAGTAGCACAACTTTGGCGTGTAGAACAAGAGGGAGGGCTGAGGTGTTGGTGATATTTAGTACTTAGATGGGGTTACTAATAATGACATATGCTATAACATCAGTGAATGCATGTTAGGCACACACACACCATGCTTGTTGGAGACAAGGAAGAACAGGTTTGAAGACAGCAAGAAGTGATAGGAATTGGACGCAAGGACCAACAACAACACGAACAGGATGGCGAACAGTCCGTGTACCTCTGGACCTCCTCCGGCGAGTTGCCGGCGAAGTAGTAGAGCTTTGAGAAGACACTGTTAGCCTTCTCCAGAGCGATCCTGATAGTCTTTTCGCGGTCTCGCTCCGCGACGGCGTCGTCGCCGGACAACTCTGCAGTGCCGCTGGCCACGCTGTAGCCGGGCATCGGTGTGGCGGTGAGAGCGCGACGGTCGCGATCTGACCCGAACGTGTAGAGCACATAGTCAGGGAGAAGCAAGAGCCAGCGCTTGGCCGAGGCCACGCCCCCAAAGTCGTGGCCGCCAACACCGTGGCCGCCGCTGCTCTCACCACCACCTCCGCCCCCTCCACCGCCACCGCCATTGCCGCTGCCGCTACCGCCGCGAGCTCGAATGACCAGATACCCGCTGATGATGCTGTTGGCGCAGTCGGCCGGGACCTGAAGAATGCTTGCATGTTCCACCGTCACCAGGCTACGTACTAGACACAAAACAGTTCGCACTACGAAAGAGTCATGCATCAGCCTACTTGCAGTGCATTCCATCGTAGAGACCGCATAAATAGGTGGTTTTTGATAAGAGTTTTACTTCAAGGTGAAAATGTCAGAATATTGGAATGACCTTAAACAGTAGAAACATAGCTTTTGCCCTTTTCACACTGGCACTGTTCGTCAGGCTCCATTAAACCAAAAAAGGGTGCCAAGTGCCAAAAAACTGCCTTTCAGAGCCTACGAGAAAAGAAGCTCAAATACGAATTTTCTTGGGGCGGCAAAAATGAGGCAGACGTGAACCACCTAAAAATCTGATCTCTGCTAATGACAAAATTGTTTAACTTTTCTCAAAACAATACGATTTTCCTACGTAGTACGAACTCATAGGAAATACTCATGTCTGACACCACTGTTCCATATCAGTGATGGATTTCAGGCCTAAAATGAAAGGCCAAGCCAAGCCGAAGGTCTGGGGCATACGAAAGAAAACAACTTTTTGGCTCAAGATAGGATTGCGCATATGATATTTTGCCCACGCTGCTCCTGGCTTGTCTTGAAAGCAGCCTGAAGTAGGGGTCGGGGTCAAGGGGTGCTTGCGAGCTACGGACTACGGTGCGATTGCATCGTGCGGTGTGTGCGTGTGTCTCTTCTCCTCCCCTCCCGTGTGCTTGCCTATCCAAGGACGACGATGACAACATCCACACCCACCACTGCTACCACTTCTAGAGAGTCACTTACATGGGCAACGTCTCAAACGGTGGTCTGGAGGGTTTAATTTTTTTTTGGGGGGGGGGGGGGAGAGGGGGCAATTCATGTTATGACCTCCAAGCTGCTGGATGGACATCAACTAATGCTGTGTCGCTTGCTTAGTCGCATGCTACGTCTCTGCTGTACGTAGCGCTGAAAAAGGTCAGGCATTAGGGCGCGTTTACACAAGCGAATCTGGTCTTTAAGGGGATAGAAAGCTTTTCCTCTAGAGGAAGTCACTCACCTCAAGCAAGCCTTTGGGTCTGACTGTGGTTGAGTCTTCGTGGTGATGACCTCCGTCGAGGGGGCCGAGGGCGACGACCTCGACAGCCGATTCGGTCACGTCGGCGGTCTCGGGACTGCCGACGCTGCTGCCGTCGAGGTGCTGCTTCTGGTTGAGGATGAGTTGGTGGAAGCAGGCGCGACACACGCGAGAAAGCTTGTTCTCCTCGAAAGACAGGGGAAACTTTTGGCTGGAGCACTTGGCACAGACAACCTAGACAGATGAGGGGAGAGACGTGATCAGGACACTTCTTGGACACAGCAAACACGACGACGAAGAAGAATACGCTCACCTTGCCGCACGCCCTGCAGTTGTGCCTTTTCCTCATCATGGAGAACGCCTGGCCGCACTCCATGCACTTGGCGGTGCCCTCTGAGCGCATCAGTCGAGGTTGCGTCAGTCCCACCTCGCAGTCGGCAGGAGTCAGGCCTACCCTAAGTGAGCTCTTCCGCTCGTACAACTCCTTGATGGTCTGGAACAGCGACTCCAGCCAGGCCTCCTTCTCCTCGCGAGTCCTTTAGGGGTAGAATGGAGCCAAACGTCAGGGTGAAGCCAAGCAAGTTGTCATCATAGTATTCAGTAGCATATTACTTGTACATACTTGTACATTGTAGTGCAGTAATATGCACTACTTTATCGCGTCTTCCTCGCAGTCCAAGCGGTGTCAGTTTACTTACTGTGTATAAAGCTCGACGGACTTGTGGTCGTCCCTGATGTAGAACGTGTTGGCTGTGACTAGGTTATCTCCCTCCAGCACCTGCATGTTGTCGACGTCGAACCTCGCCCTCAGCCTGTACGCGGGGCCGCCGCCGGGCATCACCCTGTTGGTGAGCAGCCTCGATGAGCAGAGCAGCAGGAGATCGCTGAACTGTAGAACAGATTAAGTACGTGAGAGTCAAGCTTGAACAGAAGTTGGTGGAGACGAAACAGCAGCAACAACAACGAAAGGATCAGTGACGCACCAGAAAGAGGTATCTGTCTTGGTGATCGCCGCTCCTTGCCGAGATCTTGACGATCTTGCCCTCCCGGATGAGCTCCCTGGTGGGCGAGACGAGATCGACGACGGTGCCGCCAAGGCTCTCCTGCACCTCGAGCAACTTCTTGAACTTCTCGATTCGACGCATGGCATCGTTGGCGTGAGCGGCGGCGGTGGAGACCAAGTGCAGGGCTTCTAAATAGGGGATGATATGACAGCATGAATACAGTAGTACCGATCATGACCAGTGGTATCAGCTGACGGATCTTAGTAGCAACTACAGAGAATTTTGTCAATTTGCCCGCAAAGTAAGATTATTTCGATGCCTTCTTTGGACTGAGAAGACTACTGAGGTCAGAGCATCGTTCTTGGGAGAAAGAGTTGAAGGTGCTTAGGGAGCTGCTACAATGGGCAATTTTGTCAACTTGACTGATTCATCTTCCTTCAGTCGGTCTTAAGAGGTCTTAAAACGTGGTCGATCAGACACCCGATCCACATTT
>JAAUXU010082555.1_pt1 | contig 13092 bp, 12 predicted proteins | sample 7278151 | NCBI WGS metagenome assembly JAAUXU01 (sample SAMN14350113, study PRJNA611818) | marine sediment metagenome | isolation source: surface marine sediment (1.8m) | place: French Polynesia: Moorea | collected 2018-08 | reverse complement strand
TCTTTCTTCCTTTATGGTGGAAGTTTTCAGGTCGTTGAGCTTTTGTTTGCCTGAGTGAAACGAGTAGGTTCGCACTCAGGGGAGGACGACACCTTTGAACAACAGCAACAGCAACAGAAATATGCTCAGTTATTTGGGCTCATACTGTACAATGTGTTGTTGCCTTTGTGTTTAGTCAGTCTCTTCATAAAAAGAAACATTCATCAACAGTCAGTCGTCCTTGATACCGCACATAGAGTGAACACTCATGCTGGTCATGGTACAGTGGAACCTTCCTAATTGAAGAGGTTTAGACCGAAGGATTTGATTCTTATACTGAGCTTCTTCTTACACTTTCAGTACGAGAAAATTAAAGCAGTTTTAGTCTTTTTTAGTCTTTCACGCGGGGAAGGTTATTTTTGGCGCCACTGTAACTAGCGAAGTGTGTTCAGTCAGTCGGTCGGACGTCGGCCGCTTGTGCACAGCACGTCGAGGTCATGAGAGGTCGGGAGCTGAGGTCATATGTTGCCTGAGGCCTGAATCGACACTGCTGTGCCCTGTGACAGCCAGGGAGCAGTGCGACGCTCGACCACGCAATAGTCTGGATCACTGCGGGCAGACAAAAGCACTGAGGGCAGATTCGTCTGATGCTTCCCTCTCTGTACATCGGGTGTGTACAAGCATCACCACCCCCCGCAGCAACGAACCGTCCTTGTAACTCAGACATGTGGCAACTCTTACTAGAGGGGACTGAAGAAGAGCCTAGGTGCAATCCTGGGACCTCTATTCAAAAACCGCTCATGTAACCTAAGACGTCCTGGTACGTAATATCCTGGTTATGCTGCATGATTTCAGCCCTTTTCCTCACAGCCTCCACGGACTCTTAGGCTTTCTATGGTGTCAGTAGGGGCACATGCATATTTAGATGAATGTTGAATTGGCACCTACGAGGGAATTTAAAAAAGTTCGCCATTTCCTTCGAGGCAATGGCAAAATGGTGATGAAGAGAGCTAAGATTGAGATTTAGTGATCAAGCCCAAATATAAAACCATTGAGACCACGTTAAACCTGAGAGCTCGTAGATGCTGTGAGAAGAAGAAACTACTGAAGTCCATGCAACGCAAGAGAAATAACAGGGTGTTCAACATTTGTAACGTCTCCAGGACACCCTGTACGTGCACTCCTGCTCATGTCATTTATCTTGTTTGGAGTGCACTACAGCATCGAAAGTGTTTTTGGATTTTTTTTCCGTCCTAGTACTTCGTTAAGCTGTGAACACCCAAGGAATTGACACAACTTGAAGCAAAGACCAAATTATGAATCTTGCCAAAAACCATATTATGGAGGATCAGGGTGGTCCAAGAGCTTCCGAAAGAACTGGGTCCAATGTTTGACAGAAATGAAGCTGTGGAGACGAGTATTGGCAAAATAAGTGTCAAGGAAGATATGCTCAACATGCTGTTCAAGAATGCATTGATAAAGCCCCAAAGAATCTGAAAAACTGCATAAACATATTGTCTAAATGGAAGATGTGACCATGAGGAGGAGGATAATTCTGATGTAGATTCAAGTTCCAATGGCTTCTCTGAAAATAAGGAAAGGAGTGGTGAAGGCTATGTTTGTAACTGATAAGACTGTTCGATGTATCATATCGATAGGGAGTAACTTCCAGATCCTTCAGTTTTGCACTTTCGCCATCACTAAATTCTTTATTTTAGGGCATTTTTTTCCCAGTGAGACAGGTGCGTAGTCAACTTTTTAGAGTCAGTTTCATAAGTACCCTGGATGCAGCCTCACTCTGCCAACGCCGAGATCCACGAAACGCCCTCATAGTGAATAGATCACTCTTTTGTCATGTTGACATCGCGATTCACATAACTGCTCTAGGTCAGATGTTCGCCAAACTACAGGGTGTCCTCACCCTAATTGCTAAGCGCAGCTTTCGCTTTTGGGGCCCTGAAATCTCAGAGGGGAATTTGACCCTTCCCACCCTGTACATTTCCATGGAGTTCAGACCAATTCTCTCCAAATCAGGGCTGGAAAGGTGAGAAAAGGAGAAAAGCAGCAGGTATGCACTGATGTCACCACCATGACGAGCTTCGTAGGGGAATGGCTGGAGTCTCGAAATACAGTGTTGAATTTGAAGAAACTATGGACGAAGCATTTACATATTATAATGAAAGATAAACATATTTAGTACCTCACATGTAACTTTGCGCCGTAACCAGCAGATATAATTGAGCCATTGACATAAAAATTTTGCTGACGTAGCTAACTGATGATTATTGTTCGGTTGGGATCAACAGAGAATAAGACCTTGACGTTGTTTCCCGAACGTTTTCCCTCAGGAACTGCGTTTCTTCTACCTACCTACGTAATGTGTAATCACACGCACGGCATGCTGGTACTCGCTCGTCCTAGTGTCGTTCATTCTTAAAACTAGGCTTAAACTGCTAATACAGGGTGTAAACAAAAGCTATCGTTCCTTGAGACGAGTGTGGCAAGGATCTTTCTCATCTTTCGGGAAGACAGACAGAAAAAGACAATCTCGAATTGGTTTTGTTTTTCCTATACTTGGCCTTGGCGCAAAGAGACATGGAAATACCCGCACGCAACGACGGGTTGGCGTGCACTTGCACACTTGTACAGGGTGGCCACGAACATTAACACCCTTACCTCAGGCGAAAGATACGAGGCAGAGCGGAAGGATTAGTAAATGTCGATCAGAACATGCCGTCTTCAGTAAATAAAGAGATCAGGGTTGCCACCTGATCAATATTGAAGAGTTGCACGATTTTTGAAGGGGTGCTACGTCGTGCGTCCCGGACTTCTGTACATGATCACTGTACCTCACGTGTGAGTTACGTCCGTGTCCTGGATGAGGCTCGAGGGGCCAAAAAATGGTCTTTTTTCCATCACCCAAAAAGGGTGCTAATTTCTCCCCAAAACGCCCACTACGGTGCTTCTTGAAAAAAAAGCACCGTTTTGTAACATGCTTTGCATGACGTCTAAAGTTGGTGCAAGATCCCTTGCTGTCACACCCTTTGGTGTTGGAAAGTTAAACATTCACTCTTATGCAACACACGAGGACAGATGTTTATATGATGCTAAGAGAGAGAGAGAAAAAACCACGCTGCTTAGATAAAGCGGGCCGATTTTTTTAGGTCTTGGAGAACCCCCTTTTGGGGCCTCAAGTGTTGATCAGCTTTGTAGTCCCTGGAAAACTTTCGAGGAGAAGTTTTGCGTCAATGGGTAGTAAGAAGAAAGAACTTGCAAAAGTGGACACATAATGGTGAATGTCCTTTCAGTCACCTCCATTGCAAAGCACCCTGCAAAAGCGACGCTCCACATTGCCACATTTGGGCCTGTTCGCCTTGTACAAGGTGATCAGGAAGACGTGCAACTCGTTTTGAAGGTGGAAAGCGACTTTGCCGATCTCCCTCGCCCACACTGGAGTCATACATGTGCGCACACAGGGTGGACTACGGAGATTTGCAATTATTTTACAAAGCAACAAGACTTGCAAAAATCTCCTGTACCCATGACGTTCACAGTCAAGTGTAGCAACCTTCGAAGAACCCGAAGAGGTCGTAGACGTCGTGCCTCTAGTTTGTGACAGCGGCCACGAAACACCTTGTACAGGGACAGAAGTTTGGACTAGAGAAGTATCGAACATGCCTCCTACCTGGCAGTTCCGTACTTGACGATCCCGTTGTACACGTAGCCGTAGTTGCCGCACCCGAGTCGCTTGTCCACGTCGAAATAGATGTCGCAGCGAGGGAATCTCATGAGCTTGGCGTCCACGATCCAGCGAGGCCAAATGAGAGGGGCGGTCTCGCTGTCTGAGAGGTTGTTGTCGCCGACACCGCCGAGCCTCAAGTCGCTCCCATGATTGTCCGTCGTCTAGACATACAGCATATGTTTGAAAATGTGCTTTCTTATACACGTGAGTATTGGCACAAACATAAATAACGTCGACAAGTGAGTAAAGATGAAGTTGACAGAACAAAACAAGTGACTCATGCTCACTTCGTTGAGTGTGAGCTGCCTTTCCACGGACACGGGCATGCGCATGACGGGCCTGACGAGGTCGCACCCATCGAAGCGGCGCATGCTGACGTGACTCAGGATCCGACTGTTGCCTCGACACGGCAGTCCGCAGAAGTAGCAGACACTGAGCAGGGTGATCATAAAGAGGAAGGTGCCGCAGGCGACAAGCCCGAGAACGCCCTTGTCCGTGGTCTCCTTGTCGTCGCCGTCGATGGTGAAAGCGATATCAATGGTGTGCTCAGCCCACCAGGGGTTTCGAATCCGACAGCGCGCCACTAAATGGGACTTACTTCGATTTCTTACCTAAAGTGTCAGGCTTGTGCACACCATTTAACTTATTACGCCGTGGATTATCTTTTTGCTCACCGTCACGTACGTTTCCAGTGTGTCCTTGTCCACGAAGATGTCGCACGCGGGGATGATGTCGTTGGAGCCGACCATGAGTGCGCCGCACTCGTCGGACGACCGTCCGTGACTATAGTCGTCCATGGCGACGTGAACGGCGAGACAACTGTTGAAGGCCGGTGTCAGGGGCAAGGAGAAGTTGCTCTGCGAGCCGAAGTAGCGTTCGACGCCGTCTCCATCGCCTTGACCGTGCACGACAAAAAACTCGGCGCGGACGCCTTGAGCAAAGAGGAGAGCGTAGTGCCCGACCGGGGGAAAGGATTTGCGCGACTCGAATAAGACGTTCGCCTTGGTGTCGTCCCTCAGGACGAACCACGTGTCCAACTCCCCCAGGTTCCGGTCCTCCTGAATCGTCAATTCTATCTCCGAGTTGTCCTCCTCCTCCTCGTCCTCCTTGACGAGCCCGATAGTGCAGTTGGACGGGGACGAGGGCAAAATTCTAGCCTTGACTTCAGTCTCGTACATGCCTTTTTCGTTGTTCTCGTAGTTTTCCGCCATGTGGAAGAAAAGTCCTTTAGTCCACTCCGACGTGTCCAACAAGCACCTCGTTCTCTCCTCCACACACGTGGTCGCGCCGTCGTTGACGGTGCAGCAGTCGCAGGAGCTCAGCAGCAGGAGCTGCAAAGCCGACAGTAACGGCCTCATATAGGCTCTCTCCATCTCATGGTCTTGCCTGTGTCAGTCCACGGCCACCTCTGGGACCTCCCGACTGCAGGATCTGGACGAGTACAGCGCCGACTGCGTCGTTTTGGCCATGACGAAGATCTTCTTTCTCGGTAACTTCAACGTCTTCCAATTTTTCGAAATGAATAGAGAGAACGCATGAAATGTGCTTCCCACTTATCTAAGAATGAAGAATTGTTTCCTGCGATAACACTTTTTCACACGCTCGCACCAGTTCAGGGACATATGAGAAGACAGGACAGTACTGCAGTATAAGTGCACCATAGGGAGGGGTGTCAAGAATAATTGTCAGGGCTCAGCTAAAACACTAAATACTACGTGAAAAATGTGCTGAAGAGTGGAACTGTTAAATTTTGCTTCAATGAATACTCCGTCAACATTTAGCAAAGTAAAAGCTCAAATGAGAGGTTGGACAGTACAGTGGAGCCAGCTTAAGTGAAAGCGAAATTATGCTTTGACCCTTGGGACAAAGCAAAATGTTTTACTTAACGAAGAATTTTACTTTAGGGAATGATGAAGTTGCATGGGAAATACACTGTGCACAGAACAGCAGCGCAGTTTTTTTGACATCGTTGCCGAGTTGACATATGGATATGATGTGAAGATGGCGCTGAAATGCAGCCACCAAGCAGCAAGGATGTGGTGACAGCCACAAGGATTGGAGGAGGAATGACACTCCTCCACCAACGGAACATTGGACCTGCTCAAAAGCTGAATCATGAGGTTCAAAAGTTTGCTGTTTGTAGTGGAAAGCAAGTCACTGCTGATCAACTCTTTATGTTAAAACAAGTCATGAGACCATCAGACGAGAAATTTCACTAGAGCAATGTCCACTTTTACTTACGCAAACGCATTTATGAGCAACGGTGTTGTTTTGTGATGGAGAAATTGTTGACTTAAGCGGCAATTTCGCTTAGGTAACTTAAGCGGGCTCCGCTAAAACTTCATTGATCCTAAGAACCAGTGCCAGCCTTGGCCAGATTGTGTTCAGAGCAGACAAATCAGTTTGTCTTTGCTGTTCGCAGCAGTAACGGCTCAGAAAGTTTGTCATTCCTACCACAACTCACAAGTGTGCTTTTCCGCGTCACGCAACTTTTGGTACACCCTGTACCATATTCACAGAGCCCTCAATTATTCGCACCCCACAGAATTTTGACGTTTTACCTGTCTTCGCAGGTGCCAATTTCCCTGACTCAACTGACGCGTCGTGACTTACAGCGGTAAGAAATGACACAAAACACATTTTCTAAGTTTTTGCAAGCTCTTCTAGTCAGATAAGTCCGCCAGTCCCTCTAGCGGAAGGAGACCCGCAGATGCATCCTGCGTCCTCCCCCATACTTGACTGCAAGGTTGGTGTAAAAAGGCGTAAGAGGCTAACAGAGGCTCAAATGCGCTGCTGTGCTGCGGAGGCACTTTGATGACAGCATTTCACTCGAAACTGCATTTTGCAGTACACAATTTTTGTCCTGTCCCTCCTCCCCCCAGTAGTTGGGATGCGCACTGTATGCGAGGCTTATCAGAAGCGTCTGCAAAAACTTATAAACACTTGACAATTGGCTGTGATTAAGCCTTAAGACACTAATATGTGCTGGAGTGAGAGCAACTTTGGTCATCTCAGTGTCCAACTGACACTCAAGTTCTCAATAATTTTGTTTTATGACATAATGTGTGTCATTTCTTACCTTCGTTCATCGCTATTTTAATCGAAAAAGTTTGCAACTACGAAGAGAAGACCTGCATACACAACTTATGCCTAACGATTTGTGTCCATAGGGAAGCCCTGCCTAAGATTGAAGGCATTTTTCTCTTTTTCGGAGGCACAGAGTGCGTCAACACTGTGTGCCCCAAAAAAGTACCCACATCGTACGTCGTCTCTGCCTCATTCATAGTTCCTTCACCCTCGTCTTTCTCTCTCCGTGCAGCAGTCAAGCTTTGTGTGGCATCTACAGGGTGATCAAATGCAAGTGGCGTCTTCTCTCATTCGGAGTATTGCCCGACCAAGACATTTTGTGACTGATCAGAAATTTGGCAAATGTGTTTTTCAGGTCAGGAAATGCAACCCGAAGCATCCTTTCTTTTACCCAAAGCAAGAAGTAACAAATCATCAAAAAGGGGCTTTATCGTGTAGATCTTTTGGGGGGTTGCACAAAAAAATTTTTGCTCAAGATCACTGAAGCAGTCGGCACAGGTCTGGTTGAGGACGTTGGATCTTCCCTGAAGCAGGATGGAATTTTATGTACAATGGCAATTGAGCCTAAAAGATTCTTAGCTGTCAATGACGTTCATTTTGATCATTGGAGTCATTAAAGAAAATGTCCTTGTTTGGCTTCAACGTGAGCCTTGAGCGAATGGGATCTGCTGATAGTAGGTATGAAATGAACCTCTTAATAAGTTACACTTTGTTTTAACCACCCTGACCTGAGGACGTTCGATTGTCCTTATCAATCAGCGTCGGTTTTCGGTTTTAAGGATGGAAGTACTCGGTTCCCAATTCGGTTATGTCCAGAATGAAAGATTCAACTGTCAAACGCAGAAAAGAGAGCTGTTTTTCTTACCTTCACGGACTCATCAGTCACTTTTCTGTTACTCGGTCATGTTTTGAGAAGTGCAGAAACATTTCAAGCTTGCTCGAATCTCCAGAAGCAATGAAAAACCAGCAGCTGCTCTCATGGGAGGCTAGGAAAGGCAAGCAGATAAACATCAATGACCAATCTTGATCAACCCTAGGCTACAGTCAGTTAACTGATCACTATACCCATAGTATTAGTTGAAATAGTCGTATTAACAAGGCTGACCTTTTAACGTAAGAACTGATGATCGATTAAGCTGCAGGACAGTTACCGAATGTCTTTCAAGACTTTGTGGTAAAATAAAATAGGTGTTTCCATTCTCACCAATTTTTATGGTATATAACTATTAACTCCGTATTGCCTGTCAGTTTTGGAGCACTATATTTTCCGGGTTTTGACTGAGTTGATTTGACCCCTCTGAGGCCTTATGTTCATTGTCCAAGGGGAGAAGGCCGGGGACAAGATGTTTACACAGGCCGAGGACAGGTCAAGTGAGACCTCAGTGAAAAGGAGGAAAATCTCGTGCAAAACACGTTCATGCAATTTGTAATATAATGGAAAATTCATCTTACAAGACTTATGACACTAGGAGAGCAATGCTGCAACTCTTGCTCTTACGTTGGTTCTCACAATAGGGCACAGTTCCTACCTATATTTGAATGGAGTCCTATAGAAAAGTTACACGGCCTCGCAATATACATTAATCGCACTGATCACTGTATTGTGTTGGCTGTACTCATGGTCACTTTTGGGTTACCTGTCAGAAAACAGAATTTGTCTAGTTGTTCCCGCTGATGGAAATGCAGCAAGCACTCTGTAATAGTACAACCTAAAGACTCATGTTCAAGCAAGGCTAAATGTAGCCCTTGGAACCATTGCAGTTTCGTTGCCCTCGGCCAGATTGTGAAAATGCCTTCAGTAGCCCGAGGACAGTGGAATTTCCATAAGAATCCTCTCCATATGAACCTCTCAGAAAGAGAGGTTCCACTGTATTTACGAGTGGGCGTATACACTCAATTGCACGATGCACGCACACGCTGCTTACCAGTGCGTCCAACCGAGGTCAACTTCGAAGGGAGAATGACGAGAGGACGCGCGCCGTCGCTGTCGCCGTTGTCGGCGTCGACCGACATGAGCAGAGCGAAGAGAGGGAAGGACAAGTACAGGATAAGCTAGCTGCACGCAGTGCAGCAGAAGTGCTGGGGGATTCAAACTGCAAAGTTTCAGGCATCCAACTGAGTCTAGAGTGCAGACGTGCTCGTCCTCGCAGACTGAAACATTCAAAATGAAATGTTGTTGCCCCTCATATTGACATTGGTGACGTTTCTTAATGTTGGTCGAGGCCGCTTTCCTCCCCCTTTTCCCCAGTAACGATGTCCTCAATCCGAGAGACAACCTCTTGAGGCCTCCTCGGAGGTCGAGGTTATATGGGTCTCGTCAATTGCTTGCTCTCCCGACGCTAAAGCACTTTATATTGCTGCAATGCATGGTGAGTTAGTGACTTTAGCACTTCAGGAGTCTTTCCTGTGACATTGACACACTCAAATCACTCACGAGTTCTCGTCTCATCCTTCAAGGATTTACGGGGCCACAGAGAGTGACTTACTTGGCAGTAGTCTGTTGCTTCCCCCACCAAAAATCAGTCAGTACCACCCTGATTCCACTTGTACAGCAAGGTGAAATCATCATAAACGACACTTTGTGCAATGACCAGATCAGATCCATTTTCTCTTTACTTTAGAAGGTGGCTGATCATGTTTAGGGGTGGATTCAGGTTTAGCTCTAGCTCTAAAGCTCGATCGCCAACGGCCATTGTTGGCGGCCCGAAAAGTCTGAAGCCCAAAGACTAGCCTGATCTTTGGAGGCCAACTCTGCCGCCAGGCAACGTTTGAAGGGCGAAGTCGATGAAGGAAGACTCGGGCATGTTGTGTGAGGTCCACCACAGTAGACTAACCTGCAGCACCTCTTCCTTTTGAGGACCTTAGGCTGCATCTACTTTGCATTGTTTAAGGAAAGAGTATTAGGGAAGATGTAGCAGATTGGGCCAAGGGGCAGAGATGCACCCAAATTCAACTGTCAGCCCAGATGCACATGTCCAAGCCCACTGCCACACCCTCAACCAGTTGTTCACTGCTGTTGAGGGGTGCCTCGGTGAGGGATTTGCCGTAGCTGGTGAAACACAGGGGTCTAGGAGGATCTTAATGACCTAAAAGAAAGAAAAAAGCGACTTAGGAAAGAAGCGACTCAGAAGGGGGAAAAGGAGGGAGCCCCCAACATCAACCCCCTCGGTACATGCAAAAATGCTAAAACTAGGACCACTTCCCCATCCAGTTTCACATGGTGAAATTGAGGTGTCCCAAGGGAAAAGTCAGGTAGTAGTAAGACTTGTGCCAGGATCTCAGTGAGGCAGGGTCATGGGCCCCCTGACATGGGGCAATGCATGATATGGGCCTCTTCACACAGTCTGGATGAGCTTTGATTTCCCATGGAGCTTGAGATTATCCAGAATTGCCAATACAGAAAGAGCAACAATGGTGGAAAAAACTGACAAAGGATATGCAGAACAGCATCTTCAATGCAACATCCAGCACCACCTTGGTGCCATTTGGGAAAAGGCAGGGATTCTGCTGATGGACAATTATTCAGTGGATACCAAGTTGGGGAGAAAGATTGCTGCAGTGGACACCCCAGTTGGAAAGTGGAATGCTGATCAGCGACAGGACAAAGCTCTTGTGTCAAGGATGCATGACAGTTTGAACTTTGGCTTTGGCATAGAATCGAGCAACTGCTTCAAGTGCTTGCCAGTCAAAGTATCCTGCGAGGAATTCAGGTTCATTTTGTGCACCTGCTCAGCAAAAATTCCTGAGTCTGCACGAAAGTTCTATTATGATCAGAGATAGTTCAAAGGCTTTTTTGAGGAAGGTACTGAGACATGACTCAGACTCCACAGAAGGACATGAACTTGAAAGGTCATTCAGTTCTCTGTCACTGAGTCCCTCTTCAACTCTGTTTATGCCTCCACCGTCTTTGTCTCCTCCTACAAGTCCTGCCTTGGGACCAGACACACACCAATCTAATGTGACAGAATTTTGAAACCAGGTTGAGGCCCTTGAGCGCCTCGGCATATCTGCATGTGCTGGAGCAGCAGTAGTAGCATGCAGTTTGCTAAAAGACGAGGGGTTTACAACAGCAGATAATCTCATCTGCAAAAGCACACTCATAACAAAATGCACACTTATGTGGCAGAACAGGCAATATCTCAAAAGTTCACCCAGAAAGGAAACATCTTTTGTCTGAAATTTGATGGGAAGCATGATGCCACACTCCAGGCTGATGGACAATCCACCAAAATTGATGAGATCTCGATCTCATCGATTGATGAGACTGTGATCTCGGAACCAAGAGCGTCTTATGTGGACCATATGACCCGGTCAGATGACAAAGGGAGTAGTACAATTGCATACGAGCTGCATGACCTTCTGCTTGAATTTTTAGTCAGGTGAGATAATCGAGGCAGTTGGTGCAGATGGCACACCTGCAAACACTGGTTGGCATCCAGGGGCCATTTGGTGGCTTCAATTGCATTTTTGCCAACCCTTGCACTGGATTGTATGCATGCATTATTGGAATGAACTCCCCTTTAGGAATACGTTTTGTTTCCGTCAGGGTTCTACAACTGGACCAAACACTTACTCTGGCCCAATTGGTAAATAGATCGAGAAATGCATAGTGCTAAGAGATCGATTTTGTGTGTGTGTGGGTGAGTGTGTGTGTGTGGGGGTGTGTGTGTGGGTGTGACAGAGACAATAGTAGAGGACAACAGTTAACTACAAAAAATAGTCGTAACGTTCCAGACACCAAAGATAGATCAATTTCAATGTTAGCTCTCTGATCGACAACATCAACTGCAATTATTAGCAGAGTTTCACACACCTAAAGGCTTAACCTTTGGGAAAAAATATTCTGGTAATTTCTTGTGTTGGTTTTCGTATAGGTGGGTTTTAAAAATGGGGACAGGCTTATCATAGAGAATGAAGAGTGTTAAGACAGGTGTCTTAAGTAATAAGTCTTCCCCTTTACATTCTAGGGACTCCAGAAATTTTGACGGAAACAATTCCAAGAATTCTTTCTTATTTTTCATCTTGCTGCACGCCTGTGCTGAAGTGCAGCAGACATCTCCCGGTTTATGTACGATTGGTGCGGCTCCAACAACCTCGGTGTCTTGTAAGTTAGGCCCTCGAAACGCTCGGAACGAGACTTTGAACAACCTTCTTGTTTGCAATCTTTGGGCTAAGCGGAGAAAGAAGTCGTCACTTTCTGGTACGGTCGAGATGTACGTACAGAGGTGTCCAAAAGTGGTGACTCGTTTGGAAAATGAATCGTTTATGAAAAGTCGCGCAATGAAACTCGATTGCATCCATGCAAGGGCTTGAATGGCACAGTTGAGGTAGAAAGTTTGCCTGCACCCGAGGAAAGTCCTTTTTGTCTTCGTGACAAAACTGAGCAGTGATGCCGAGTTATACCACAGCCCATGCCAGGACAAATGAAGTAGTAGTGTTCATTCAAATAACATTGAAACATGAATGAAGTGTGTTTTTTCCTTCCAACCGTATGCAAACTTTGACGTTAAGTGTAGATAGCATAATGCTTTCCCACTCTATAACCATTCTTGGCATGAAGGGGAGAAATCAGCCAAGCCAACTTATTGTGCACTACCGGACTACGTGACCGCGCAAGTCATGGTCACAAAGGGCAGGATGAAGGGATCTCGCAATCTCCCTGGTCAAGCCTTCCTCTGCGTGAACAACTACAATGAATGCGTCGTCATCCCCCCCCCCCCCCGCCTCCGTCCCAAGAGATCACGAAGAGGCAGCACGTCGAGATTTTCCCCGAAGAAGTCTCGAAACCTTTCCGAATCGCCTGTGCTCCTTCTGAGCACGAACGAAAGCTTTTGCACGATCTTCGGCTAACTTCATGGACGTGATCCATAACGTAGGAATCTGTATAAGTCATAGATCCAGTGAGTATTTGGTGTATGGAACCATAAGTTATGGTATGACGATGGCATAAGTGCTCTTGTCGATTACCCTCCTTTTTTGCCGAGCCTTTCTCAATCACAGCATTTCCAGGCGCAAATTTTCAGTCCAACTCTCATTGGACGCAGCCAACTGCGTCATAACCCTTTTCAGTCACAGATATCTTGAGTTACCAAATGTTTCAGAAGCAGGGATTTACTACCACTGCCATAGAGTATTATTAAGAAGTTTCACTACCTGTTTTTCCTCAACTTGTCAGCGTATAAATGTTGTGGCGAGCCAGGATTGGTGTTTTTAGATCCATCTTTTCCATTAGATTCCAGTGGCCCATGTTTTTAGCCTGGAGTGGGAGCAAGAAGAATCTCTGG
>JAAUXU010097928.1_pt1 | contig 13094 bp, 21 predicted proteins | sample 7278151 | NCBI WGS metagenome assembly JAAUXU01 (sample SAMN14350113, study PRJNA611818) | marine sediment metagenome | isolation source: surface marine sediment (1.8m) | place: French Polynesia: Moorea | collected 2018-08 | reverse complement strand
CTCTCTAGGTGGCCTCCTTTTGAGAACAGTGACATCAAAATGGGCAGGCCCAATAATGAAGCTCTGTACTCAACATTGTGCCTGAGTATCATAGCTACATATTCCACATCAAAATTCCATCTCAAAATGTCCCAGTGTAGTGTGTGAGGTGTCGTCATGCCCATGGCCAATCTTTACACCAAGGACTGTAGATGTGAATGACTACAGAGATGGGGACTACAGAGGCATGGGGCACAGACTACAGGGACACAGACTACGGAATCAGTGACTTTGTAGTTGGTGGCTTCATTGGAACTACCAGCAAAGCTGGTCAGATCTGCTAGTCACAGATAAAGGGATTCCTCAGAGCACAACTATCAGACACTATTTGTTTCATTGTGACTGTCTCTTATGCATGCAACTACATGTGCGAGCTATTATAGGCAGCAATGGCACACAGCAGTTGACTGGGATATTTGGGATGATCTTGCTTTTGCTTGTACCAGGAACATGTTCTCTTGAAGTCTGCATGGACACTTTCAGATGCCTGCTCTGAGTAGGACCCAAGACTCTTTCCAGTTTCTGTGCAAAACTCCCTAACATGGTCAAACACCACATGAATCTTTGGAGTTATGGTTAGAGACAGGTCCTGGTAATTTTGCTTGAATCTGTCAATGCAGTCTCCACAGTTTGGCTTCAAGATCTGTCCAAAACAGCTGTCTCTGACATCATTAAAGCTGTTCAGCATCAAGGCAAACTGCTTGAGGTGCCAAGGGAGTTCTTTGCACAGGAGAGGGGCTTTAAACAAGACTTGCCTACATTGGCTGCCCTCCAGGCATCCTCCATAGTACTCTGCCTTTGCAATTCCATTCCTCTGTGCCCACTGATGGGCCTTATTGTTGCCCCAAGCTTTGTTGACCGCTTCAAAGATTTTATTCATGACTCCTAGCATTAGGTGGAGCTCTGGGGGAGGGATAAGGGACAGGATTTTCTCCTCATCTTCACGTGAAAACAGTGGCATGTTGATGCAATTCTTGTACTTCTTGGCTCTTGCCCATGGTCTTCCTTTCCTGTTGAATTCTGCTGCATAGTGACAGATGCTTCCAAGTGTTCTGGGCTTTTCCTTGACATCCCAAGGGGATGACCCTTCACACCAGCAGCAGGGATGAGTACTTGCATGAGATTGCAATCCACATATGACACTTGCAAGCTATAAGTCCACAGCAGCAGTGAAAGAAATGAAGGAAAGCTGCAATTCTGTCAGGAAAGTCTGCATGTTGTCATACATTTCTGGGACTTCCTCAACCAGGCCAACAATGAGCAATTTTTTAACCCCTGATTCCAAGCATATCCTTCCAAGATTAGGTTTTTTCTTAGCTGGCATGATGAGGCTCTCTTTCCCATCTCCCTGAGGCACAATGTTTACACATGCTTTTAAAAAACATCCACCACCATCAAGTCCAACTTTCACATCATGAAATGGGTCTGTCAGAGCTCAGAAACATGTGACACCAGTCCTTGTAGATTGTAGAGAGCTTGTAGAGAACATTTCTAGTGGCTTTTTCCTCTCCCCTTCTGGAAAGAGAAGGTGAGTGTCCTAACCTCATATAATGGTGCTAAGGCATTCTTTTGCTCAGTGAGGATTTTTTAAACATTTGCCTGAAACAGTGTGCTTGAAGTTCCTTGTCTTGCCACATGCACCAGGGCCTTGGTCTGAGTCATGCTGAGATTTCCAGCAGTCTGCACAGCTTTTACTGTCTCATGAGACATCTGCTCAACATTGAGTCTCTTCTTGGCTCTTGTTCCCCCAGTAGTGGTTGTAGAAACAACTTGCTCCGGTGTCCTCCAACCTTGGGAAAGATGTTCGTCCTCAGCCCTCCATTCTCCTCTTTCTGATGTTACCTCCTGTGATTTTGTCCTTGGTTGTGGGGGACAGACTCTGTTGCAGATTCATCAGGCTAGTCTTAGGGGAGCAATAATGAGCTTTTCCTTTGCCCAATTGGCTGAGACATAAGGAGCAAGCTACTGTTGGGGAGTCTTCCCTGTATTTTGAGGGCTGTCCATGTCCTTGAACACCTCCACCTGCAAGGAAGTACTTGTTTGTCTCCACCCTCACTGCCTTTGTGCTGGATGTGGAGCTAGCCAATCTACAAATTTCACAATGGCAGTTGGGATTGTTTCTTGTGGCCCTGCTGATCTTCTGCATGTCCTTGGCCATCTGACTGTAATTCAAATGAATTCGGAAAGCTTGAGAACTGGTCCCATTGAATGAAGTCAGCCTGATGCCACAGCCATTGCACAGTCCAGATGGGAGAACACAGCTGGAATAGCCTTGGAAGACATAGGCCTGGATAAGCCTCTCCTGAGATGGGGTGACAGTCCTATCAGCTTTTCTTAGGCACAAACAGCAGACAATCTGCAATTTCCCCTCATGAGACTTCTTAGGGTGAGGCATGCTGCTGTTCTCCTTCCCTTCCTTCTAAATGCACTTAATTTCCCACATATTGAATAACCCAGCATATGAATTTTTGCATGTCCATACATTCTTCTTACAGTAAATAAATGTTTTTGCCTGTCAGTTTTGAAGCCAAAGTGGTAGGATTTCATGGTTTTCTTACCTACAATCATTTTCTGTCAGCTTTTCAATAGTGTAGAGGTCTTTTACGGTAATTTTTGGTCGGCAAGATGTCATTATTTCAGGGCTGTGGAGGCCGTTTTGTACTCTCAGTGCATATGTATCTGTCAAGTTGTGGGCATTCCGACCGCTGCACCGATTGTCCCAAAACTTGACCTTTCTTCTCACTGTAATAAACATAGCACTTCAGAGACCTTTTCAAGGCTGAAACTGAGTCATAGAATTTGGTCACTCCCAATCAGGAATACGTCCAGCATCGGTATCTAATATCAGTGGCTGCCCAAGGCGGGGAGGACAGGAGGGAGTGTCATGGGTAGGGCAATCGCAGCAATGACTTCGAGGGTGATGATAGCGTGGACGGCGAGTTCGGAGACCACTGATCTAGAGGTGGGAGACGCGTACTAACAAAGTGGCTCATACTTTTGCCACTTTCACCCCCATCAATGTACGGCAAGTCCACTACAATGACATACAGTATGGCAAGCAAAAATTTAGACAAAGTTTGTAACAACGATACGTAGCCTGCAGTGAATTTCATTCAAGTTAGGCAGTCACAATCTGTCGTGACACCTCCACAGCATTTTTTGTACAACAAAAAGTTTTTCGTAAACAACCCAGATCCCATGGAATATGAAAAACGAATTGAGGTCCGTGCACTCCTTCGCGCCCAGCTGCACCCAACAGGATAGCAGAACTCATCAGGTGCTCTCAAGCGACTGTTTTTAACATGAAGAAGACCGTAGAAGCTGGAGAGGACCACAAGAGAAAGAAACACAGTCCTAAAACCAACCGACTTGTTGATGATGTCTTTTTGGATGTACTTGTTGCCGAAATCTCCAATGATCCAGGAAAATCAATGAGAGAGATCGCGCGCAGTGTTGGGGTGTCCCACACAACAATCATGACTGCCATTGCCATTGCTAGCCTGGGGATCAAATCCAACGTTCAGCATGTCAGGCACATCCTGACACTGACAACAATGGCCAACCATGTGCTCCAGATGAAGAAGCTCCTCAGCTGCCTTCACAAAGTGCCACCATCAACTGTTCGGATCTTCTCAGACAAGATACTCCAGACAGTTGACCAAGTCCACAACAGCAGGTTTGACTGGGTCCTTGCCTTCTCCCCAGAAGATGTGCCTGCGGTGCTCCAATCAAAGCACCCTGTGTCCCGCATGCAGTTTGGCATGGTCACCAGCAACGGATGCTTCAACGGAGTTTTCAGTTTGGCTTCCCTGCAGCCTCAAGATTGGCACCAAGGAGTATATAAAGCTGCCGAAAATCCATGTGAGGCCATGGCTTGAGGCCAACTAGCCAGCTGGAAACTATGTGTTCCAGCAGGATAGTGCACCTGGCCACAAGGCCAAGGCCACTCAAAAATGGCTCCACAGGCACTTTGCCGACTTCTGGGCTTCCTCACTTTGGCCCCCCTCAAGCCCCAACACCAACCCAATGGACTATGCTGTGTGGGGCATTCTAAAGGGGAGGGCCTACAGACACCACCATGCAACAGTGGAGTCACTTGTGCACTCCTTGGATGAGGCCTGGGACAACATGTCGGCTGACCCCATCATCAAATTTTGAGGTCATCTGGAGGCCTTTGTTAAGGCCAATGGGGGACATATTGAGGCACAGGCCAAGGGATAGTTGAAGAAGTAAGTTCACAATATAAAAATTGGGAATAAATCCTTCCTCCTATGTCCTACATACCAATCTTCTGCTCGTTGTTTGCAGTCTAAATTTTTGCTTGCCATACTGTACGTCACTAGTGCTTTCGCGCCTCCCACTTTGTTGGGCAGAAGGAATGACAGAACAATACAGTGCCACGTGTTTTGTCGCTCTGTCTGTATCTTGCACCTCACTCTTCGCTCTAACCACACAATTGGTTACGCAACCGCTGCGCAAAACCTAGAAATCTGCTGCAGACAGGCAGACCCACAGACGAAACTAACCCAATCACGCACACAGCACTGTGCAAAAGCCGGAAAAGCAGCCGCGAAATTGCTTGATCCACGTTCTTTTACGAAATCGGCCGCAAAAATCGGCCGCAAAGATCAGTCGGGCAAAATCAGCCAACCAAAACCCACGAAAATGCCGGAGATCAGCCGCGGAGATCAGCCGCGGAGATCAGCCGCGGAGATCAGCCGCGGAGATCAGCCGCGGACAGACAGACAGACGCATACACACGAGCCTGTCGCTTTATATCTATACAGATTGGGTGTGATAATTCAGTGGACAGCTGGTTTCGACAACGGCTGTGGTCTTCTCAATCTTTCCCGGGAGGAGTGATGTGGCCATGAGGTCACATTTGAATTTACGCAGGTGATAGTCGACACTTCAGGTCATAGTGCAAGCAGTCCCTTCTTTGTGTCGACAGCAGGATGTGACACCTGTAACAAGTCTCCCTTGACGCTGATCAAGGACTGCGTCCAACACCTTCGATGGCCTTGACAGGCGCCACCCATTTTTGCCACATCCACGAACTCGACCGGCTCGTCCGTTTGAAGGTCCAGGGTGGTAGCAGCACTGAGCTCCGAAGCTCTTGCGGGGTCATAACATTCAACTTGCTGACAACTCCCGAGCAGATTGGCATTGGCCTATGGTGTGCCAAAGTGCCAATGCCAGTGACTTGAGCTTTGAAATCGTGGCAGGAGGACATCGCCAGTGACTTCTGCGGGACCAAGTAGTAAACATTTTCTTCTTCTTTGAAGGCCTTCCATTGTCTGAGGTTGACTGACTGACTTTGTACGTGGTTGTTGAGTGATGATGGCTTCTTGGCTGCACTGTAGTTGTCCTCCACCAATCCGGTGAAGATGGTCAGCTTTCGCTGGTATCTGACGGTCTCGTGGCCGAGTTGGAATTCTGTCCTCTTCAAGACATGTCTATCAGTTGATGTGAGAAAATATTTCAAGTATGGAAGTATTTCTCTCTTGAAGTCGAGGCAGGCATTTCCATCAAATTTGGACATCAGATGATGATGACCTCTTCATGGTCTTTCATCTTTGATGCGTCCCTCTACACTTCTGGGTTTGATGAATTTCTCACCTTGATAATTTCCATAATCTTCCACCAATGCTTTTGTTCTGTCGAAGAGTATGTTTGCATCGCCGTAAGAGGGGGGTGTATAGAAGTGATTTAATTTAAAGTTCATTGCCTTTGATCAAGTAATTGTAAATGTTGCTCTGAGTGTTAGACAACAGACAGACAGACTTTGCACTTGAGCTTGTTCACAAAAAACGGGGCACAGCCGGATACGACTTCGGCCAGTACTCGTCACAATGATGGTTGCAATAAAACATAAGCATAAATAACGAATCACTACTGACTAAAAAGTGTTGAGGCCAAAAATCCCAATTTCCCGATTGAGGAAATGTCGCATGTCACAATGTCACCCTTAAATTAGCAAGTTCTTGTAAAATCGCGAGGTCTGGGAGTACTGTTGCACATGATGACAGAGCGAATCGCAATGAAGTGACGAGAGCTGTACGGCGCTACATCATATCTTTTCATAAAAGCAGAAATGAGACCTTCTGACTGACACCAATTCTGACTCACTTTGTTCGTCCACACCCACTTCATATTTAACGACAATGTCTGTTTCTGTGTGCAAAGCTGTGGTCCAGCCTGGCTTGATTATTCTGGCTACCCTATTTACCTTCTCATCGCTGGCTTTGTCATCCCGTTGACAATCATCACCCTGTCTACGATCCACCTAGTCATCAAATTAAAGAGGGTACGTATATCGTACGCGTATGTACAAGACTGTGAGATATTGAAAAAGTATCGCATCGACATATTCATCCACAAGTATCACCCGATACGCGACACGCACACACACACACACACATACGCGCACACACACATGCAGTGAACAGTGGACTCCGCTTGCAGTGACACTCAGTAACAGTTTCGACTTGGACCTGTTCATAGAGTGTAGTTATTGCAGTAGACTTCGCCAACAGTGACAGTTTTGCCCGACGGAGGGGAGTCACTACAAGCGAGGTCAACTGCATCCCCTTTCTGCCGTATTATGCAGTGCCTCTCTTGCAGCATCAGGAGCATCACCATGGACAGGACTTCCGCTTGATTCGTCTCATCCTGGTCATGGCCATCTCGTTCCTGGCCACGTGGACACCATACGCAGTCTTGGCTATCACATTTATTGCGGGACATGGACGGAATCAGTTCGTGACGAGCATCGTATCCACTGCGGCGATCGTGTGCGCCAAAATGTCCACATTCACGAACCCAGTCATCTACATCTTTTTTAACAAGCAGGTATGTAAAGCATGACGTGACACATAAACTTCGGGAGTCGTCTGTAAAATGTAGATTATGACTGCGGAGCACAAGTCGTGCCAAAATCGAAAATTTTCTTTACTTTGCTAATCATGTCCAAAAGTAAAGCTATTGCAAAACTGCTTTGGTCTCAAGCTTTCCAACGGTGCAAGCAGATTTTGCGTACCTGCAGTAGTCAGGGCGTTACACGCTTCACAAAAGTAGCAAAATGGATGTACAAAATGATCGGTGCTGCCTTTTATAGTCATTGTCATCCCAAGTAAAGTAAATAACTTGAACTGCCAAAGCTTCAAGCTTCCCAACGATGTCAATAGATTTTGTGTAGCTCCTGCATTGAGGAAGTTATGGTGCTCGGATTAGGGGGCGAATACTTCTGCACACTTTGGAAAACATGTTGACCACACCTGTTGCACTCGGGGGAGGCAGTGGTGGCGGCGAGTCTGAGGCTTCCCCCCTTCCCTCCCAGTAAGAAATTTTGAGAGTTTGCTTCTCGAAATCGTACGAAAATGATCACTTCTCGTAGCTGCAGCGATAGGGGGGAAGGAATACTTATGAAGGGCACTGTAAATACTCCTGAAATTGGTTTGCCTCACAGTACAAAGTCCCTGTCTGAAGGAGATTGCGTTTTGTGCCGACTTCGAAGAAACTCGAGTCAATTTGCCCTTTCCGAGACACATTTTTTCTTCTGCATCTATCATGAGGGAGAAGAAGACGTAAAACACTTAGGCCAAATGTGAATCACACATGACAACAGGTGCTGGTCACTGAAAAACTGAAATTTGACAGGTATGTTCAGTCTTGAAACTTTCCCTTAAGTGAAACTGCAAGGGACAGGTACCATATTTTACATTTAAATGTAAATGAGGGAGTTCGTAGCAAGAAAAATTATGCATTTATTTTCAGCAACTAAGTAGCTATGACTAATTTTGACAGAAATGTTATTTTTGTTTCCTTGGCCTTCGAGTTCATTTAGTCTGGCCCTTTGACTTGACCTTATTACATGCATTCTGAAGGAGATTCTGAACATCTTCTGATGTGACAGCAACTCCAAATTCAATGGGATTTTTCTCCTGGCGTTTTGTTGTATCTGATGGGGATTTGTCAGATTGCAAAACTTCAATCAAGGATTCAGAGACAGCAGTTTTTATTTGCTGTTTGCTCAACATAATAGAAGCGCCATAAGGTCGGTTCTGCATCAGTTGGCCAAATCCAAGCTTTATGAAATGTTGATTGAAGGTTCTGTTGGAGATTTGGCGTCATCCCAGTAGCAGCCATGGGAAGCAGCCTTGGAAATTCACTTTTTGGTAGGGTGGTGGCTCTTTCCCCTTTGCTGCACATCCAGGTCACGAGAATTTTCCTCCAGGCAGTCTTTAAAGACCCCAACATCTAATGGCTTGGTGAGATGAATGCTCTTGGGTGGCAGCAGTATGAATCGTATTTTCAATTAATTGCACTTCATGATGACATAAGGGGAGATACCTGCGAGCAAATGGAACAATGACTTTGTCAGAGCATGCATTGAAAGCGGACATATTCATCCAACGAATTTCTGTTGTCCTGAACATGGCATTTGTTGGGTCTCCCTCACACCAGGTTGTGTAGAGATGCGTTGCTTTGTACACGGGCAACATTTCAAATGGTGTGGCTACAACCATGGTTGTGGTTCCACTCTTGGAAAAATTAACGCAGACTTCAATGTGCTACGCTCTCCGAGGGACTTTCACAGGCTTTTATTTGGGGGGGGGGGCACCTTGCACGTTTGTCTCATCATGGTTTAAGATGCATTCACCAAGGACCCCATCCAAGGACTTCTCCAGATTTTCAATGAAGGACATGATCTCCTTTTCGCCAAGCTGGGCTTGAGTGGGCTTGATATTGGTAGCCTTTCGTACTTTGAGTCAATCCTTGTGTCTTTCGACTAACCCAAAGCACCAATTGTGACCTGGCAAGTTGTCACAGAACATAGGTTCGGAGCAATGCAGTTGATTCAGATAACCTTGGGCCATGTGCCTAATCTCCATGGGCCCAAGGGGAAACCCAAGGGCTGCCAGAGCCAAACAGTGGTCCACAAAGATCTCTTCTTCCTTAGGGGGTGAAAACTGTTGGATGTCCCAGTTTGGAGGAAAATGCCTTTCCATGGACATGTCCGAAATTGTCAGTTGATTTGACATTCTTGAAACGACATGGAGAATAAATGCTTGCCTCTTTCTCTGCCTCTGTCAAAGTGCAGCATGCAGTGTTAGTATCATGGTTGTCTCGCAAAAGAGAATTGAGCCTAGAAATCTGGCTGAGTTGCTCTGTCCAGGTCAAGATGTAAGAGCAATATTGACCTGAATATATTCATGCTTGCTTCAAAGCTAACAATGATCATAATCTTACTTCATACTGACATTAATTGTCTCGTTCAAAGCATGCCATTTTCACTTGGCTTCACAAGCTTCATTTTTGGCATTTGGCAGTTGGGGTGTCATTACATCTCAAAAACTTTGAATAACTTGGTTATTAGAGTGATTCAATTTGACCTGATATCCCTAATTATTGGACTTTTCATTTCATCTCCCAATAGTGAGAACTGCATATAAATATCAATCAAACTTTTTTCAAAATCCGTCTCGCATTAGGTACAATGTTATCAATCATTAGGCAGCTTGACGGTACCTTTTCTGCCTAACCTGGCCATCTGGCTGGGGAGTGCCCCAGTCAGCAAAAATCATTGCAGAAGAGAAGTCGAGAGGTTCCCTAAGTCCTCAGGCTCTATCGGAGGACGCTGCGATCGTTCTCAATAACTTGTGAGTGAAAGTACACTAGGCATTGAACAAGTCGCAGTGCCAATATCATCCTTCCATGAGTAGAGTAAGTTGGAGTAAAGCCGGTCTCAAGTTGTTTCCGACCTCTGATGCAATACACTCCATATAAAAAGGAACTTTTTCAGTTAGACGGGCTCTTGCGTACATTGGACGAGTTCAGAGAAGACTCAGAGAAGCGTACAGGTGATGCTAGACAATGGACACTACTTCATCAGAATTACATTGACGTCTTGCAAATGCCAGCAGGAGATAGGTTGAAATTGAAAGAAAAAGGGGAGCTTCTTACTTGACATGCTTGGAATCGTTGGGTGGAATACGTGGAATACGCCTAAAAGAATCTGAAGGCCGCATTCAAGACCGTCGAGAATTTATGCAAATCCTTGGGGGTTCAGCCTGGAGCAGAATCAAAGCCTGGACTGGTGAGTTCATTCTGAAGCCAGAATTTCTGGTAGAACAGAGGAAAAGGGCACTTTTAGACAGTGCAGTAAGTGATAGACAAACTCAAACGTCTGTAATGCTCAAGGTCAGGTTAGAACGCTGGAGGGATGTATTCAATGAGCTGCATTGGTCTTAATGTGTGAATGCAACTTACTTTTAATGTGATGTCATCAATGCTATAGCTGATTATTCTGTTTTAGTTCCAACAGTCTTTTCAACGCGTCATTTTGAGAGAAGAGCCCAACACTGGTGAAACAGAGATGGCAAGAACAGCGATCCCGATTCAGGAAAAGGTGGCAACCGTGGACCAGACAGGAAATGGAGGAGGCAATGTGATCTGCGCCACAGCTCTTTGACAGTTTCCTGAGCTGTTCGGTGTTGACATGTGCAAAATTTAATTTCCTGTCCAACGCTTCAACTGCCTTTAGCATTGCTGAACTGTGAACTCTTGCACCACGACCAAATGGAGCAAGTACAAGCTTTATGCTGAGGCCGTCGGAAGTTTCACGGTGCAAAACATAACTTCATGTTAAAAATCCTTTTCGTGCTGTGGGAACTACATGGGACCTCAGCTGACCCAGTTTTGATTGATTTTTTAGGAAATGTAGGTAAAACATCAACAAGGACAAATATCGTGGCTCTTATGCAAATGTTGAGCAATTTTATTGTCTTTGACACCCGTGACTAGTTTGCTACATGAAATGACCACATGAGTTCTGTTTTGAGCTGTGATTAGACGGGTCTGGCCCTTATAAGCATGTCCCTCCTCTGTACTGTGTTAGGACATAGAAATGAGTTCACCTGCATATCATGTCTTGTACCCTGCTTCACTATTAAAACATAGCGACTTGAACAGCTCTTGCAGCACCCTGTAGGTCTCCCCCTCCCAATTAACAAATTAGCAGCGTGATCTGTAGCCTCATTTTTGCAACTATGTGATAGATGACTCTTCCTTCGACCGGAAGCTGTAGAAGGCAGGAACATCCTGAATGACTGCCTAAATTTATCTGGCTGCTTCTCCTCCAATTCGTTGTACAGTGGCACGTCAGCACCTCGAGACTATACCCAATCCTGGATCCTGAGTGATGATTTTTGTGCTGTAGCGTTTTTTGACAGTTCGCACAGCCCGAAGGGGTTCCAGTGAATCTCCGGTTCCTCAGTGACCTCACTGGGATCACTGTTGGCACTCAGCGGAAAAGTTGACTTTCAATGAACTGCTTTCAATTGACTTTGGTGACTTTGTAGTCCGACTCTGTGCAGAATAGTGAGAAAATGTCTATCTGCTTGGCCAGGTAACATTCCTCTCTGCAGAGCATAACTATTTCTCACCGTCGTCAAGTTCAGCAGTCCAGAAACGCAAGCAAGAACTCCAGAACAGTTTTCCCCTGACAAGTGAAGTGAGACTAGTGATGCCACGCTGTTCATGCGTATTGCACTCTTTTAAGAATGTGCGATATTACCGAGTTCGCCAAAACATCTCACACACTTTCAAGCAACTTTTTCCTGATCAACTTCGCCAACATGGTAAATGCAATGAGGAGACTTCTTTTAGTAAAAGTTTTTGGGAAATGATCGACCTTTTATTTCTCAAAGACTCCACCCCAGTCAGTCAGTCACATCTTAATGCGCTTGCCGAATGACTTCACGGAGGCCATGAGGTTGTCATCAGACATCTGGGCCCACTCGAGCTTGACAGTGGCCTCGAGGGGGGGGGGGACACAAGGTTGGGAGACCATGAGCACATGTCTTAGTCTCAACCTGCGTCGACACATGGCCACACCGTCTTCAACCAGAATCCCCTTGACCCCAGTCGGTTCTCCAGGAACTTCTGCATGGCCTTGCATGCGTGGCAGGGTGCCCCATCCTGCTTGAGCCTGTAGTTCCCAACCCTGTAGTCCCTGTCAAGGGTTGGGAAGGTGGTCTTGTCGAGCAACTTGATGTAGCACTCGCTGTTCAGGGAGACATCAATCCAGACTGGTTCCCTGGTACATCCGTCAGTTCCAACCAAGCCAAAGCATGTTCCAGTTCTTTCCACCTGTAAAGCCAATCATTCGGCCTTGATCTGACTTCACCCAGTTGAGGATTATCTGGCAACAGGCAATCCTCTCCTACCTCCAGATGGCCGTGAGTGGCTGGCACGTCTCCTTGGCCCTGGACTTCAAGTTCAAATCATCCTTCGTGAGCTGCTGCATCGACGTGAGCGAGATCATCTCCTTGGCCAGCTGTCGAAGTGATTGAACTGGGTTGGCCTTATCTTTGTTCCGGATATTTGCTATCACGACCGAAGTCCGAGCCGAGCAAGGCTGACCACCACGGGCCCATTTAAAGAAGCCCCCAGTCTTGTATTAGATCTTCTTGGCCCTGTACGCGATCTGGCGGCCGCAGCCAGACCTCTCGGAGATCTCCGTCGGCATGTCTCCAGCCTCGAGCCGGCGACGATTTTTCCCCCCAGTTTTTCCCCCCTGTCAATGTCCATTGATTCGACCTATGGCAATGTCCAATCAATGCACTGTAACAACAAAACAGTAGTTGACGAATGGCACTCTTACTTTAAAGAGTAACTCGTGAAACCTCAAAGAAGTGCCTCAAAATATGAATAACGAAGCATTTAAAAAGTGTATGAGATGTTCTAGCGCACCCGTGCACAAGAGCATTATGGTCATACAACAAGCGCACTCTAGGTCCACTTGAGGACAGACTTAGTACAGGTAGTTACACCCAGATGTCCAGCGTGGCAGAGCCATCTATTGGATCCCTGATAGGCAGCTTGGAGGCAGAAGGACAGCTTGAGTAGTGATGTTGAGGGTCTGAGTTTTCAAATCTGGGTACTTTAGGATATTCCACTGTCAATAACGGAGGACTGCTCATCTCTACCACGGACAACTTGCATGCATCCCTATTGCTCACCCCTCCTTCTCCTCCCTCCCCTCAAGCTGT
>JAAUXU010051082.1_pt1 | contig 13097 bp, 19 predicted proteins | sample 7278151 | NCBI WGS metagenome assembly JAAUXU01 (sample SAMN14350113, study PRJNA611818) | marine sediment metagenome | isolation source: surface marine sediment (1.8m) | place: French Polynesia: Moorea | collected 2018-08 | reverse complement strand
TCCCTCTGTAGTTGCCATGACCTCACAGGGGCAGAGAAGATTTGGGACTTATAATGCACTTTAGTAGACACTACCACTTTGGACGTCAATTTTGTCATTTAAACAGCTCTGCTTCACCCTTAACCTTCCTGTTCTTCAGTGTGTGAAAACTGGTGCCTATTGATAAAGTTCAGAAACAATCACTCCAGCAGTGGGAGCACCAACCTTGTGACAGCTGTCAAGCAATGGTGCTTAACAGCTGCCAGTTGGGTCTTAACTCGCAACACCGGGTACCTTGGCCAGTTTTGAATAAAGGAGTTATCCTAGGGCCAAAGTCCACATCAGTTTAGTGTGGGGGGGAGCTCCTTAGCTTTCCATAGAGTGGCAAACCATTTCTGTAGCTCGAGCCAGTCAAAAGTTATGGCCGTGCGAAGTTGGCCACATTGGGAGAAATATGGTCTGCTTGCTGTGAGAGCAATTGTACAGTAAATGAGGGTCCTCCCAACCACCTTCACAGAAGTCCTGGTGTGAAAACCAAAGATCTCAGTGAAACCTCTGGGCACTTCTTCTTCAAGAGATTCAAGTGCATGTCAGTAATGTCAAGTAAAACCAGGTCAAAGACATTGAAAACTTTACTAGGAGAGCATTGAGCGATATTTTGGGCTCTGGTCTCCTCCACCATATGGCGAGAAAATAGACAATCCTCGAACAGAAAAGTAAGTCAAGTTTGATTTTGGAGAGGAGCCTAAGCTTTCCATGCTGAGCGAACCATTTCTGGCCGACCAATCCAGTCAAAAGTTATGCATGACGTTTGGCATCTTGGTCGCTTCTGTCCGCACGTGGAGCCTTTGACTTTCTTTTCTATCACATCATCTTGTTAGTCGCACACCGATGCCCGCCTGTACTTCTTGGTGCACATGGTGCGTCCTCGACGGGTCCGTTATTTCTAGTCGTCCGTTGATAACATTTTTGCCACACAACAACAATAACCATAAAGATGAGAGTGCTGACTAACATCCCCTCCGTCGTCTTCGTCGGCAACATTTACTGATTTCACTTCTGATGCGCGTAGGCGAAGAGGAGCAAGAAGAGCAAGGGGGAGGAGGCGAAAGAAGCTATATTTTCCCGGACGCAATGCGCCAAGAAATGGGCACTGTGAGATGGGGCAAACAGTGGGTGCCACTTGTACTACCCACCCACCCACCCACCCTTTTTTTTAAATCAGCGAAATCTCCCTTGGGTGGTGGTGGAAGGAGACAGAGAGAGAGGTGCCATTTCTTCTGACCATCGTCGCAGCCTCGGCGTTATCGTTCTGGAAGATGTTGTGGTTTAGGGGCCAAACTTTATTGTGCTGAAGAAGGCGGCGAACACTGTTGTCATTTCTTTGGCTGGCAATGGAGCGTGCGGAACCCATACGGGCGTGCCCTCAGCAGAAAATTTTGCGGGACACACAACATCGAGCCTTTTTCCTCTATTGAAGGGAGTCTGGAAAAGTGTCCACAGCCTAACCGATATGGACTCGTTCACGCCGCACGTGTGCATAAAGTGGACGCGCGTTCCGTGGCCCTCAGTAAACAGGCCCATCATTAGGGCTGCTCCTACAAAAAGGCCCATTGTATCGAAGTGTTTGATCAGGAGGTGAGGAAGTAGTTTGGGGCGATGATTGGGGGCTACTCAAAAAAAAAGAGAAACGTCGGCCAGAAGTGGAAACAAGTTTTGGGTTCAACGAGAACCAACTAACTTTTGGGGCTGACGAGGAAGAAGTTTCCCCCCCCCCCCCCATGGGGGTCAACTCGATCGGGTCGAGGCCGGTCTCGTCTGCTCACCGACAGGAGTCATTTGAGAACAGTGCTGACAGAATCCGCGTACGTTTGTCTGTCCGCGAGTTCACGGACGTAAGAAGAGTTTCTCCTTCTTGCGGCAGCCAAGAATTCAATATACAGAGACGTAGGCGGGAAATAAATAAATAAGGAGTCAGAGGAGGAAGCGAGGAGGAAAAAAGTGAGATTTATCGGTGGATTTGGTGCCAAGAGACGCTCTGGCTTCCTGTTAGCACATGCTGTAATTCATCATGTTTGGCTTTCTGCTCCTCCGTACGGACGTAAACTGCTCCGTCACAACCATTTGGAGACACTTTTTGGCCGAATCGCTGTGATTCCAACTCACCCACACACATTTTTTTTACCAGATTTTAGGCACAAAAAAATACCAAAAGATCCTTTAAAAAAAAGCTTCATTGGAGAGCTTCTGGGGCATCACTGAGTCCGAGCTATTTACCTACCGCTGCTTCTTTTAGGGGAGTTTCCTGATCTCATTTTTTTTCTCGCCCCTCTTAAGGGGAAAAGGTCGTCACCGTCTCGGAGATTGATGATGGCCGAGACCGTGGCCCCCGTCAATCCATTCATCTGACTCCGCCATAGGGGGGTTCTTGCGAAAATTGGGTTATTTATGAACAAATACGAGCCTAACAACAAAAAAGTTTATCATCGCGTCATCCTGACTGAAAAAAAAAGTGGGCGACCAATTTGTCAAATCGCATCCACCCACCTCCTTAGTACCCTTGACAACAAAAGAACGCGGCATTGAAAAATTGCTCCCTTCCTCCGCGCTCTCATATGATGCGCCCCCCCCCCCCTACGATCTGGGGCCTGTCCCGGAGAGGGGGGCTGAAGGCACCGTTGATATTTCAGCTGATTACGTGCACCAGACTGCACTTGGAATTATGCACTGAGCACCAGGACTGAAACATGGAGAGTGAAAACGTCTCCATTTTATGCCGGAAGGGGGGGGGAGAAGGAAGGGGTTCTCTCTTGTTCAGGCGTCTCGGGACAATATCGGTCGTGGAGATGTCATTTCTAATCTGTGTGTGAAAGACGTGCCAGAGATAGAGGGGGAGAAAAGTAGGAAAGAAAACCTCTGCCAGACACATCACAGACTTTAGCCAAGTGCTGAAAAGAGCGTCTCGACAAGTCGGGTGGAGCCGGAGGGTGCTTGCGTCTGGTGGAGAGGGTGGCTGGTCTGTTGGCTGCTGCCCAAAAAAAAAATGTTTTTTGGGTCAGCTTCATTTTATAGTGTAGAGAGTTGAATGGACCCATTTCCATGAAATTCATGAGTCGAAAAATCATGGGCCAGTCGGGTACCCATAGAGGGAGAAAAAATCCGCATCCTACAACTCTGAATCATCTTAAGAGGATCTCCTTTCTTCTTGCCACAATAAAAGAATTGTCATAGTCAGGTTCAAGTTGACACAACACTGTGCTAAGTGTCCCCGAGGCTGCCGTGCCAAAAGATTGCGTCCTCGGCCGGCCTCCACAGCTGTAGTTTGCATATCGCTGTTGTGGCCATCTTTGGAGGGCTCTGAAGCAGAAACACCAATTGTGTCCTCTTTCATGTCCTGGGAAAGCAGCAGATAATCGTACACTTTTTCCGTTAAAAGCCGTGGATGCGACCTCATTTTTCTGACCCCGACGACGATGGCAAAAGGCGTTCACCGGGTCTTTTCAGCCGGGAATTTCGCACATGAAAGACAAGTACGCAGAAAGTCACTCCTCCAGCTGCCTCGCAAGTTCTCTGTGCCAGGCGTTTTAGAGGCAATTTGAGGGCAATTTTCATGCTGTTCTTCATCTCGGAGGAAAAAAAAGTGCATCCTTTCCTCGCTTCTTATCAGTTCTCCCCCTCCCCCTTCTTATGTCACCTCTTTAAATGAGATGCCAGGCATTTCCTCTTCTTTTAAAAAGGATAAATCCCCCCCCTGAGCGCCAAAGCTATATAGGGAAGGGGGGGGGCATTATGGTCTCTCTACAGAAATGGGCCTTTTGCTGGCTCTACAGACTCTTCTCTGCCAGACAAGATCAGTGAAGAGTACAAAGAAATGAGCAGTACAGGATGGCATCATTGCCAGTGCAAAGTCCTGCCATTAGCTCAGCATATTGAAGTGGTCCGCAGTGGATAGTGCAGGACTCTCTCTGACTGAGGTCCTTATCTGGTGGAGAGTCCTTCCTGTGTACTGCTCACTTTTGGCTCCAGAACTGAGTGCGTGCAAAATTGTTTCCATCAACGAAAAGGACTTCGGGAAGGGAAAAAGAGCTTGTTGTGAAAGCACTCGGTGGTGGAAGAAAATATGTCCTGCTGAAGAGGGGGGAGGGACAACGTGCAGAAAAGAGGATGCAAAGAAATGGAAAGAAAAATTCTCTCTCAGATCAAGGAAGGAAGAGTAGTAGCGTTGAGGAGAGGATCAGGGTTGTTGCTGACCGTTTCAAGGCCAAAGCAGTGGCTGCACATCCATTTGTTCACGAAAGGGGGGGGGGAGGCAAAAGACCCCCTCCCTGGTGCAATTGCCCATGAGCAAGTTGCGCCCCTGACTAACAGCTATCAGTGTATTCTGTGCAGTCCCAACGGTAATGGACGTCGTTGTCATTCACATTCTGTCACGCCCGCGCGCACAAAGGACAACCCAAGTGACAATGACATCTTGGCATTTTGGCATTGCTGCTCTGGTCCAGGCGCTACTATTAACTCACATGGACGCGATGTCGTCCTCACAACCAATGAGATGGCGACGTCAAAAGATCCGAGTGGGGGAGTATGTGGAATAAATAACCATGATGGACTCCTAACCTTTTTGCTCGCTCTCTCTCTCTCTGAACGCACCGTACAGTGTGACTCAGTGTGAGTAGTCCCTGTCAAATGAATAAGTCTCCCCGTGCCTGCCTTTCAAACGTATACGTACAGTGTGACACGAAAGTTTCTCTGCACCTACAAAGCTCATCCTAGCGTAGAAATGCGCACCATTTTGGAATCCTATGTAGTGGAGTCCATTTCCATGACTCTTTGCCTCCTGCGAGGCTTTCTGGGAAGGAGATTGCTCAAAAACTGTGGATCAAGGGACTCCCATTTCTGCTCCAGTGCATCAGGGCTGATTATTCTTCCAACTGCTGCTTCAGGGCTGACCTGATGTTTTCCATCACTCACATGAACATCAAGGCCTGAAGAGACGGGTTCCCCTTGAATAAAAGCTGACAATTAGGGAAAGGATTCGGGTGAAAAAACCTTTTGTGCCACACTGTATGTTCATCTCGCTGTAGACTGCGTTGCTTCTATGTTAACAGACAATGAGTGCAGCTATGGGAGAGACAAATAAAATACATTCGCATTATAATTCGTATTATTCCGGTCATTTGTCTCAGTTGTGTCCATTAGTGGTATCGGAGTCAAATTATGTTACATCGTTAAGAGCAACTTCTTGTCACAAGTGTATTTGGTTACACTACCATAGGTCTTTAGGTGATAAGCTTAAAGTTACATCAGTTTGGTGGTAATGCAGAAGCACAGATAGCGCCGCCGGGATCAACCCGGGGGCTCGATCCGGTGGGAGGAGGCAGCGAAAGCCTGTATAACACTGATGTGATGATATATAAACGCTTGTTGTCTCCATTCTTGTGTGTCTGCGTTAGGTGGCCTGTTCGACTTGTCCGACACCGGTCAGGAGGTCGCCTTCCGCTTCGCCGTCGACCACGTCAACGCCGACAGAAGCGTCCTGCCCAACACCAGACTTACCGCACAAATTGACAGGATTCCTCAGCAGGACTCATTCTATGCAGCCAAACAAGGTAACAGCGATAAAACGTTATGTTGGCCCTACAGAGTGCGTCCTATTTATCTTCGCCACCATAACTGCTTCTCTGCAACAAATGGCGGTGAAAGAAGAGAATGAAAGCTTTACTCGCAACAATTTTAAGGTCACTCACTTGGAAAAGTTTCACTTAAAAGACATTTTATAATGTCAGTTCACTTTTGTCAACCTCTCACCTCTATGGTCAGTGCCTTTTTACTGTCGAATCAGAGTACCACTGATACTTCTCCTTCCAACGTTGCCATCGCATTGAAGGAGTGGCATTTGGATCGCGGACTTTTTTGAAAGTACTGTTGTTCTTGTCCACATCTGAGTTCCACGCCTCGTTCGCCTGGACAAGGTGACACCAATGTGGGTGCTCAGGATGCCTGCCTGATGACGTCACCAGGAAGTCCAATAAGACTGTGGCACACAGGCCTGGAAAACAGCGCTGAATTTTCGTCGAAAGCAAGATCGACGTCGTCTGGCAAAGTCCAGCCGAGCCAAGGACCAATATTCCCTCTCATTTCCATCTCAGTGTGCCCCGGTCGCCACTTTTTCCACTCTCGTATGTTGTTCTGCCCCCGGAAGAGCAGGGACGAGAGCGAGGGGAAATTTAATCAAAGAGGGGAAGCCAGGACCAAGAAGGAGGTGGCACTCGACGACTCATTAATTATTCGTGAATAATAATCACTCCTGCCTGTTCGTTGCCCTCCGCCCGAGGAGGGAGCGCAACAATCCGGGTGCTGCTGCTGCGTGCTGTGATGCGTGCGCAATCGAACCCGGTGCTGCTGCTGATGCAAATTGCTTTCTGCTCTCCGAAGCTTTTTCTCTCTGCTTCGGCTTTAAAGTCACGCCAAGGACTGCATTAGAAGGCGCCAAAACTACTCATAGCTTAGATTGTACAATCAAAGTCTCCCCGCAGTTTGTCGGGCTCTGGAGACCAGAGTCGCCGCTCTCTTTGGGCCCCAGAGCGGCGGGACCTCCAGCCACGTGCAGTCGATCTGCGACACCCTGGAGGTGCCGCACGTGGAGACCAGATGGGACTACAAGCTGGTGCGGGAGGACTACTCGCTCAATCTCTACCCGCATCCAAAGGCCATCGGAGAGGTGAAGTATGACCTGTCGTCATGTCAGATGCCTTCATGCCTACGCGATAGAGGTGGGTTCAAGCCCGAACCGAGCCGCAGCAAACACTTGGGGTCGGGTCGAGTTCAGCCTGGCTCGCATCTGTACAAGCTCGGCTCGTTTCAGGTTGGGAGGCTCATTTAGGGCTAGAAGACAAGCTCACGTAAGTTTTGTCAGTTTGTAAGGTTATGCATACTTCTGGCAGCTGTTGATATTGATGAAACGCCGACCAGGATTGTTATGGCTCGAGCAAAAAAGCTCAAAGGAGCACGGCAATTCAGTTAAGTGAATTTTATTCAGTGTGCTCAGCTTTTCCTCCCAGCCTTTGAAATGGGCTCTTTTCCCCAACTTTGAAAGAGCTTTATTTCGAGCCTTAAATGAGCCTTAAAACCCCTTCTGTTCAGTACTAAACGAGCTGAGCCCACGTCGAGCTAAGCTCACACACCTACACACTATTTGGACTCAGTTGGGCTCGACCTTTTGGGCTCGAACTCCATCTCTACTAAGCCACCACTTTACGTAGTGACTTCCTGGATCATCGAGATTAACCTGCCGCTGTGCCGATAAGAGTGATACAAGCAACCTCAAAACACGTTGAGACAGTAGAGTGGGCCTAAAAGGCCTACTCTCATGGGCATTTCCTCAAGCGAGAAATATTGTCGACGGCCTCCCTTGGCCTCACTTATCTTCACCATCCTCACTGCTCTTATGTCAATGTCGAGCACTTGGATCTTGTCATGATCAAGAGGCTCTCGAGATGCAGGTGCCATTTGACGAGTGAGCAACTAAAAGTCACCTGGACCTGCCCAACGCGCTCTCATCCATGCTGTTCTCTCGTCCTTTCAGGCGTTTGCGGACATGATCTTGTCCATGGAGTGGACGTCGTGCGTGCTGCTTTACGAAGAGGGCGAGGGCCTCATCAGACTGCAAGAGGTTCTCAAGCTCAGTCCCAAGAAGAAGGAGATGAAGATCTTGATCAGGCAGCTGGAACCTGGACCGGACAACGATTACAGGTGTTTTTTTTTTTCTTCTGAGTGTCTTCATGTTATTAAGTGAATCCCGTGGGTGATAATGACTTAAAGTCGTTTCTTTCTCTTGATCACCCGAGCGCGCCTTGCGCAGGGTCCGAACGGCGAATCACGGCCTCGACGGCTGATAAAGTCTTAAGCGCCCGTTTGATCTCCTTGCTCGCCTTGCCGGTGATTCCCAAGGATTCTCCAGAAGCATCTCACTGGAACACTTTTCTTGACAGGTCCTTGCTGAAGGACATCAAGTCTGTGGGGGAGAACCACATCCTCTTGGACTGCCGCACCGAGAATATCCACGAGATCCTGACGCAGGCTCAGCAGGTCGGACTCTTGTCCGCGTACAAGTCGCTGTTCATCACAAGTCTGGTAAAAAGTTGTGCCTTCACGTCTCTGACTGCACTTCAGTGATATCTTATGCATCAACAAATGTCTCGTCAGGACCTCCAAATGGTCGATCTGTCAGACTTCAAGCACGGCGGTACCAACATCACGGGCCTACGCCTGGTGGATCCGAACCGTGAGGACGTGCAGAGGGTTGTGGACGAGTGGATCAGGGTGGAGGCTCGGCTGGGCAGGAATCTCTTGGGCTTGGACAAGAGACAGACCATAAAGGTAAGATGCGTACAGTACGTGGTAACCAGTGAGTGCGAGTCTCCGACTGCTTTATGAAATGTCCGCATACTTGTACGGTAACATCGGAAGCCACAAATATCCTAGGACATACATACTGCAGTACTCCAATATCCACCCAATCAGGAGATCCCACTCGTAGCATACCTAAACAGCATTTCCACTATGCATAACAGATCTCCTACAACAACACAGTTCATCCGTATTCTTTATCGGTAAGTCTGACATACGAAACTTAAACGCAGACATGCTACTTGGCATCCTCACAGCTTGTAGTACTGCACTCAACACCTGCTACAGGGGCCGCTGATGCTACCAGACGTTCTGTACATGTACTTCACTAGTAGCTTCAGTTTTTGAAGTACTTCACACACTATACGAATGTTCTCATGTGGACTTGATGCAACATTTCTTGCTCTTTCGTGCTACTGTACGTACGCTCGCACTATACCCTATGCGTCTCGACCATGAACATATAAAAAGAACCGACGTCCTTTCTTTGTCAGACCGAGACCGCGTTGATGTACGACGCGGTCCAGGTGTTCGCCAAGGCCCTCACCAACCTCGACACCAGCCAGGAGGTAGATCTGGCGCCTCTCAGCTGTGGCGGCTCCCTCACCTGGAAGCATGGGAACTCCCTCGTCAACTACATGAAAATGGTAACGGGTGTCTGTGCAATAATTACGGTTCTTAGCGGACTGATTCTTCCTTTTCTTTTTGTGCACTGTCTGGTCCTTCGACCCAAGTACAAAGCGGCTGAAATGTTGACCGTGATGGCTTTTTTTTGTCCTGGCAAAACTAGCGCATTCATCCATCATGATACATCCAAAGTCAACTACCCAGTGCAGTTTTGAAGGACCAGGGAAAAATATACAACATGCACGCATCTCAAGTTTTCCTCACCAAGTTGCGCTTCTCTCCTCCTCTCTTTACTTATGTCATGTCAGAGATGAAGTAGTGATCTGCTTTTTACTAATGTCCTTTGTACTTCTTCATCTTCCAGCACAGTGAGCCTACGCACTGTGCAGCGCTGAACATTTGCAGCAATGCAGATCATTAGGCCACTTATCACCTGTCTGAAAATTACCCTCATTAAGCGCGAGTGACGTGACCAAAAGCTTGTGAGTGTGGCCTGAATGTGTACATGTGGGTGTGGCGTATGTAGTGCCAGCACTGTATGTACCGCATGCATGCGTGTGTGTAGAATATCATTACATGAGCGTAGTACATGCATGTATTGCGAGGACTTTCTACAGTATCTCCTGCAGTTTTTACCCACCAGCAAGAAAAGGAGCTGAGAGGAGGGACGGGGAGGTCTGTGATCGACGAAGGGGAGGAAATTGCACAAGGAAAAACATTGAAGCTGAAGAGAGACAGAAAAAAAGAGAGGAGTTTTGTTGCTTTTGGCATGTGATGTCAACGGCAGTAACAACTTGGACCACACTGAGGCGTGTGGAATTGCTGCCATCACGGAGACTCAATGCCAAACCGAGAGCTTCCTATCATCCGTAGCAAAAGCAAGGTTTCATTCTCTTGTGTTGCTCTCAGATTCGCATGGACGGCCTCACCGGCTCCATCCAGTTCGACCCTCACGGCTTCAGGACCGACTTCGTGCTGGACATCATGGAGCTTCAGAAGGAAGGACTCGTTAAGGTGTGACTTTCTGCAGGAGAAGTGATGAGTCATCATGACAAGACGGATTCTTCTATTTGGCAGGTGGGCGAATGGTCGCACGCCATCGGCACTAACTACACCAGGAATCACACCGAGACGTACACGGAGTTCATAGAGAGCTTGCACAACAGGACCCTGGTGGTCACGACCATCCTGGTACGCAGTACTGCAGTACAGGGCAGTACAGGCATTTTGTTCATATTCTACGATGATTCTTTAGGCTGAGCCTTACACCATGTACAAGGAGAACAAGGAGGTGCTGACCGGAAACGACCAGTACGAGGGCTACAACATCGACCTCATCCAGCATATATCAGAGATCCTGGGTAATTCTGTGTCTGTGACATGCGATTCCGCCAGTGATACTGAAAGATGACCTGACCGCGTTTCCAGGATTCAACTACACCATCCGAATTGTGGAGGACGGCGCCCATGGCAGCTACAACAAGAAGACGAAGAAGTGGAACGGCATGATAGGAGAGCTGCTCTCTGGGGTATCGGGTTGAAAGCATCACATTGGGTTTGTCACAGTTACAAGAAGTCTGATACTTTTAGAAAGCCGATCTGGCAGTGGCAGACCTGACAATCACGTACGAGAGAGAGCAGGGAGTCGACTTCACCATGCCGTTCATGAACCTGGGTAAGGCGCGCACTCGAAGTTGCAGTTGTTGATCGTAGCAGTGATGACCATGAACGGATCAATGCATGTGCCAGGCATCACCATTCTGTACACGAAGCCCACTGCCAAAGATCCGAAGCTCTTCTCGTTCTTGTCGCCGTTGTCCCTTGGGGTGTGGATCTACATGGCCACCGCCTACTTGGCAGTCTCTCTCTTACTCTACGTCTTAGCTAGGTATTTGAGTGTCACGCACTACGTGTATTCTCCCTCATATCCACATGGACGCGATTTCAGAATTTCCCCTTATGAGACTGGCGGCTTGGGCGGTTTCTTGTTCACCGCATCCTCGCCCCCCACCCACGGCCCAGATGTGACCGCCGGCAACTGCCTGGACGAGAAGGGCGCGCGCCTGGCGAGGCCGGACCCGCTGTACGAGAGCCTCTTCCCGGGAGGTAAGAGGCAGCGACAACAGCAGCAGCAGCCACAGTTTCGTGTCGAGTTGCCACCGCCACCGCCTCCAGCGGCTCCGGCAGCGCCCGAGGAGGAGACAACGTTCACGCTCCTCAACTCCTTCTGGTTCATGATTGCGTCGCTGCTTCAGCAAGGAACAGATTTGTTGCCCAGGTGATGATTCATGGAGCCCGGGCACACGTCGGTCTCCACGTACTGACGAACGCTACTCATTTCCCAAGGGCCGTGTCCACCCGCATGGTGGCCGGCATGTGGTGGTTCTTCACCCTCATCATGATCTCCTCCTACACTGCCAACCTGGCTGCCTTCCTGACCGTGGAGCGAATGGTGTCCCCGATCCAGTCCGCGGACGACCTCTCCCAACAGAGTACGATCAAATACGGGTGCCTGGAGGGAGGGTCCACGGCATCGTTCTTCAGGGTATTTGCAGTGCTTCAAGTTTGTGTCAGGTTGGAATTTTCTCGCCAAGTCGCGCAACCTCTCTTTAGGACTCTGAGATCGATCCATATTCGCGTATGTGGGTGTTCATGGACTCAGACAAGTCCAATTTCGTCTCGTCGAACGCTTTGGGCGTGGCCAGGGTGCTCAAAGACGACGGCAAGTACGCCTTTCTCATGGAGTCCACCTCCGTCGAGTACACGATCGAGCGCAACTGCGAACTCACGCAGATTGGAGGACTGCTGGACTCCAAAGGCTACGGCATTGCTCTGCCGCCCAGTGAGTAACAGTGCCAATAACGCCTGCTCTGAGCAAAATTTCACGTAGGTCCACGTTAACGCGCATCCACTGTACCGACAGCACACGACAATGTTGGCTTTTTCCTGCTGCATGCACTTGTACAGCCGTGAGGTCCACGGAACATACAAAACTATGTTCAAGACTGGGCTACTCATAGTGAAATACAAGACCCGCACAGGTCTTAACCAAACTTTATTATCCTCTTTTGCACACGCGATTTGACGATGACGAAAGTGCACAGATTTTTTGTCAAAAATGTAACCTTCTTTAACTGATCAACTTTTTTAATCACTATGGCCATGGCTGTGAAGAGTAGAAACACATTGTGAGGCACGTACAGTCAGGTACTGATTTCCTAGGCAAATTGACCCTTTGAAGAAAAATTCAGTTTGGAAGCTTGAAGTTGGTGCCCTTTCATGATTTTGAAGGTTTTAAAAATCCGGGAGGAATAGTAGAAAATGAATGAAAAATAGTACATTCCATGCATTTGGCAAAGTAGCATTGTACAAACCCGAGGTCTCTGCAGCCCGAAAGTTTGAGGGGTGCAGAGACTGAGGGTTTGTAAAATGCTGCTTGCCGAATGAACGTACGGTTTTTTCGTTACATTGTCCATTTGCATTTACTTCGTTTGAACTGAGGAGGTCTAGAAAAGAACTACTTTACAGCATACCTTATGTACTGGGAGCGCGTCGTAATAATTACATGTATATACCTCGGGCCCCCGCCCTCGGGTCGTCAACTGTGCCTCTCGAGCTGCAAAATCTGAAATCATGTGCATTGTGCTTCTTTACGAGAATGATGTTTGTAGTTCAACATGGCAGTTTTATTTCCCTTGTTTGGCTGCCCCAAACATTTAATTTCTGTGGGTTCTGCAGTTCTGTAGCTTGTGGTAAAGTACTTTACCAACGTTTTTTCACACTTTACAAACGTTTTTAACTCAAGCATGTGGTAAAGCATCATTTGATCCCGCGCTCGCAGTAAATAAAACAGGTTAGTAAACAAAAAATGCCATGCTAATGTCTTTACAGAGCATAAGGTATGCTGTAAAGTTGTTTCTTACGACACGCTTCCAATACATAAGGTGTGCTGTATAGTACAGACTGTACTATACAGTGCTTGCTGCAAATAATGTCGCTTGGTACATATCGATGCCAGATGCAGCCTGGGGATGTTTCCGAGTGGAATTTCAACCTATACTCGATTGTTCAGACACTGGGAC
>JAAUXU010114887.1_pt1 | contig 13104 bp, 17 predicted proteins | sample 7278151 | NCBI WGS metagenome assembly JAAUXU01 (sample SAMN14350113, study PRJNA611818) | marine sediment metagenome | isolation source: surface marine sediment (1.8m) | place: French Polynesia: Moorea | collected 2018-08 | reverse complement strand
TGCTACACGGTACAAAGCTTCCAGAAAGAAGGAGGAAGAATTTCCATTTCCTCTCTTTGCTCACTAACCCATATTTCAAAAGGCTACCCCAACCACCTTTTTTGCGCAAAGACTTTTTTCACAGTCAGTGCTCCTACGTTTACTTTACAGTACCCGACGACCCCCCGCGCGGAAACTGTGGTGAAACTGTAGGTGTCCGTAAGGATTTCTAGGGGACGGCACCATATTATCGGTGGACACATTTTTTTTTTTTGATTTACAGGTCTGTGCGGCCGTAAACACCAACGAGGGTGTCCATGGCGCGCAAAGCGAGCTTCCCTTGTCTATAATTTAGCAATTGATCTTGGTGTCTGTTGCGTAACCGTACGGAAACTACACGGAAACCGCGAAAAAAAAAGAGACACCGGATCTATATTACGTTTTTTTTGCTGTCAGGCAAAACTGGGATGGAAAACGTACGGAAACCGTTCTGAATGTAGATATTTGTTAATAAAGGCACAAACTATGTCGTTTTCGGTTAACTCATATAAATCATTCCCTCCTACAACTATCGAAAGACCACGGGTACGCCTGACAACATTTATTGCATAAGTAACGATATCAATAAATGTAACCGGTTTTAAACGGAAACCTTACGGAATCCGACAAGTAAAAACTGCACAAAAATACATTGATGTTGATTTACATTTCCTAGGAATCCGTACGGAATCTCATCGTCACTTAATAATCCTTTTTGCTGCCTCCAATCCACTCTTTCCTCCATTCTGTCATGATTTTCCCGCACACCATGGCCTTGCCGGTGATCTTGCTGCGTTTGACGCGAACACGGCGGTCGTAGTTGATGCCGTCGTACCTGCCGAGAAAATTGAATGTTAAACGCATGACGGAAAATTCACGGAAAGCGTAAGGTATCCTCACTTTACTGCACCAACAAGGTGCCAGGGCAGTTTTACTCCGAGAAAGGACGTGTCCAGCCTTTCCACGTTCACAGGGTGGCATACAACATGGTCCTCCTCCTCCTCGACGACCGCACGGAATCCCTGCCGATTCACCACGAGATTGTCGGCCACTCTGCTGTTTCTCGGGTTGGAGGGACCCACGACGAGTTGTTTTTCCCCCTTGCACAGGTGCTTAGACCTTAAAGAAGAAATTCAAAGAGGATTCCGTGCGGATTCCGTGTTAAATATTAATAACACTTACATGTCCCTCATGTAAAAGTTCTCCAGACACTGCTTGCTCGTATTAGTGGTTCCCGCGTGATAACACCGTCTCAGTACGCCATACAGGCTCTCAAAGTCTTCCGCGCTGAATCTCCACAAAGGGCCGGTTCTCTTTCTTTGCTCCTCCAGATGGCTAAAGGTGTGGACGTTAATGAATGGCTTCTCCGCCGGTTTGATGCAGAATCCTTGTTGATACTCCTCATAAAAGGCAAGATGTAGCTTCTCCAGACTGCTTCCCTCCCTTTCCAGCTCCTCCTCTGCCTGCGCAAGGACGTCGTCTTCGTAATTGTACAGGCGGGTAAGAAACACCAAGTACAGGATGGCCTTTTTGCAGTGGTACCTATAACAAATTAAATACTTGGTTTCCCCACGGATTCCTTACCGAAATTAAGTTACCAGTGGCTTTGCTCCGACACGTCCTTCAGCACCTTCAACGCAAACGGAATCAGGACGGAAAGTGTAAGGAGTCCGTATTCATGTCCTTTTAAAGATGACAGCAGTAGAGGCCGTGCTGCTCGCGGAGTCTCCGAGAAGACGCGGGTAGCTTGGTACATCTCTGACAAGGCGCGGTGAAACCCCCTAGCTTCCGCACTGCTTGAGCCTACGAACATGCGCTTCATCATCTCCTTGACGATGCCCTCGAAGATGAGGTGAAACTGGTCGACTGGAAGGCCCCAGACAATGTTGAAGGCGGAGATGAGGTCGAACAATGGGGAAAACCTGATGATTCCTTGCCGTTCCTCTATGCCCTCGCGCATGGCTCCGAGGCCGAGCCTGCAAAAAGAAATGGTGGATTTTCTTTACGAGCTCCAAACAAACACGGAAATCACACAGAAATAACACGGATACCTGGCAATTCCCTCCATTTCGTCGTGATCTCGAAGGGGGCATTTCCAGTACTTTGGGCAGGGCCAAGAAATCCCGCCGCCCGTGTCTCCACGCCCTTTGCAAAATTCACAAGAACATCGTCCCTGGATGGCGATGAGTCCCCTCAATGTGTGCCTCTCAGGCATGTCCGCCACAATGTAGCGCACCTTGATGTCGTGGTCCAGGTTCAGCTCTTGCACAATAGGTCTGGAAACAAACGGGAACAGTAAGGAAACCATATTGAAAACTTCTCATATGAAACTACAGGAAGGGGAATAATTTTTCATTTTTAATATGTAGATTTTTCACGGAATCCGTGCGGAATCTTACCCCATTACTGTCTCTGTTTTTATCTTTGCAGCCTCATGAGCGATGAGTAGGTCGTACACCTTGTAGGGGTAGATGCACTCTCCAATCTTGATGGAGGCAACGTGGAACTTTTTCAACCCAGACTTGGACTCCTCTACCCCATCCAAACTAAGCATGCAGTTTCCGTACTGTTTCCGTATTTCTTCCAATGTCATTCCTTTCTGGAGATGTACTCGTTCATGGTGCTTCTTAATGTCCTCTAGGCTTACCGAGGATTCCTCACGGATTATGCGCATTTGGCTCGTGTTGGACAGGCTCCTGTACTCGTCGGGTATCGCGGCCAGTCCCTCCACGCGCTTGTACTCCACCCCTCCCTCCGTTGTCCTTTCCTCCAACAACAAGTCCGTCAGTACCTTTGGGATGAACTTCCCCGCAATACGCCTCAAGTACTTGCTGAATGTCTTCTTAGTGCTGCGGTTTCTTCGTAGTTTCCGTACCGTTTCCATGTGCTTAAATACGACAGAAAGGGTTTTGTCCAGGGCAGCGTTGGAGGCATTGCTGGAACCTCTAACGCCCGCCATTGCAATGGCAAGCTTCTCCATCTCAGACACGTTCTCGATTTTTCGCCGTAGAAGTGCTTCCTCTTGGGCAAGGTTTCCGCCTGGAATCCGTGCTTCGTCCTCTTCAACCTGCAAGTTTCCTTCCTGTTCAGTGTTTCTGTTGTTGAAAGTGTCACGGTTTCCGCCTTCATTCCGTGCAGTCTCGTTATCGCCGCCTTCTTCCATCTGTCTCTCGTCCTGCTGTCCGGCTCCAGCGGAGTCGCACTCCCCCTCCCCTGCCGTACTGTCCAGGTCGAAGTCGTCTGCCGCATCTGGAATCGACGAGGAATCCCCACGGTTTCCCCACCACATAGAATGGACAGCTTGTTCTTCCGCCTCGTCACTTCCCTCACTTTCAAGCTCGCTGCTACCAGCAACGTCGGGCACTACACTGGTTATCTCACGGAAAGGCCGACCAATTGGCCTTCCCGCAGCAACGACTCTTTCATGCAATCTGTTGTGTGCCGCCTCATCAAACATGTAGATTCTTCCAGCAGGATTCCCCTGGGTTTCCGCGACAAAGTCGTCTCCTGAGGTGGAAGGAGAATTCTGATTCCCGTGTCGCACCAGGGGGGGGAGATCGGCCCTCTTCCTCCTTTTTCTAATCTTACACTTTACGCGCCTCTCCTCAAGGAACTCCCGTTTCCTTTTTCTCGAAGGGAATGAGCTGGGAATCGGTGGGGAATCCGTGTCGTTGCTGTCCATTGCAGGGGTTTTGGAGAAGTAGAATTACTTATTTTGTCGTGGGCACACGAATTTCTTATAGTTACGGGGGAATCTCTCCTGCCGCCTTTTGCGCCTTTCGTTGTTTAGGATTTTTAAACCACCGTTTCAGCTGATTTCCCCCGGCGACTTTTCCGTGGAGAATCCGCGCCGTTCCAGTGCAGTGTTTATTGTTTTGCTTTCAGCTGCTGTCAACTGTTCTTCCTTTTCCGTTCAACGTTTCTTCTTTAAAGCAGCGCAACAATTCTACGCCGCGGATTTATCGCCGAAACTGCGGGGAATCATGTCTTCGGCGGCGGACGCCAGGGCCAAGGAGAGGAACCGCGTCAAGTCCGGGTCCATGAACGGCCTGGGCCGTCTGCTGATCTACAGGGACAAGGCACAGAAACCGGAGGGAAGGCCTGACGATGAGGCGACACATTGGTCTCAGGTGAACATGAAGTCCCTGGAGCATGTCCCCCCGGGTGTGGAAGCCGGGCTCCGGATGACCAAGGCGATGAGGAAGTCCAGGGTGCTCCTGAAGGAGAAAGGCTTCGTCCCCATGAAAGCCTTCGTTTTCTGCAGGGTCGAGGAAGGTTCGTATTTTCCTTAAAGAAACCCTGTCATTCCTTTCCCTTTATTTTTACCCACTTATTCGTTTTAAATAAATGCTGAACCGAAAATACCAGGAAAAGACACCATTTCCGTATTTTTTCCCCAAGGTGTCACGACGGAGGATCTGCACAGAGTCTTCACCCACCAGATCGGTCAGAGCTTTGTCGACCTCCTGCACGGCAAGGAGGACAACTCACGCAACCGCAGCCGCGCCTACTGCGAGTTGGTCAGGATCTACCCAGAGGGCCTCTTCAAGGGCTTCTCCTACCCAAACCTGGCGAAGAAGGAAGACTACACGCTACAGGTACTCTCTGGAAAGTGTGGGGAAGCCGCGTGCATCAGCGTCGCGGAGAGCGAGAACGCCAATTCCGATGAGGAGGAGCTGGACTTGGGTTCGGAGGCCGAGAGCGAGAACGACAGTGTCCCTGTGGCGGAAAGTCAGAGTATGGTAAGGTTTCCGTGAACTTACCGTTTACATTTGCGTAACTGTTCTTTTCATAACTCTGCCCTCATTTCCAGAGCCTCATCCCCGCAACTCCTCCTCTGGCAACTGGGGTGAATCCCCAAGGAAACCTTGAGTCGACGCCACGCAAGAAGAAAAGTGACACAAGCTCCGGGGCCCCTGACAAGGCAGCGCCCCCCACCACCTCAACAGTCATCCTCGGCACCAACGCGTCGCTGTCGCAAGACTTCCCCACGGATCCCTCGCAGATTCCAGGGCCTTCCTCGCAAACTCTTGCATCAGCAGCCTGCACTCCCTCCAAGGAGAAAAACAGCGACAGCCGGCCGGCGCTGCGCCTGAACACCCCGGTTCCCCCTGCAGTTGCAGCTGCTGTTGCCCGCATTTACGGTGTCAACTCGCCGCCCAAGGAACGCGCAAAGAAACCGCATCCAACCACCCAGCAACTCATGGAAGATCCCTTCATTGGAGTCAAGCCTGGGTTCCCCATGCAGGGCCGGAAGACAATCGCTGCCAAGGTACTGGATTCCCCAATGTTTCCTAGTTATTTCCGTGACGTCTTCTTTTATGTTAAATCCAGCGCTCCCTCAACCGTCCTCTGGCGGCCAGCAAGAAGGACGCCAACAACAACAGGAAGGGAAAGAAGAGAGGCCCGACCATGACAGAGGTACATTTTCAATACGGATTCCGTGAGGAACCGACTATGTAACGTGCCAATACTTTCCAGGAAGATGGCGTCAACATGCTTGTGTCCTTGGATGATGTAGGCAACAGCAGCGACGAGTTCGTTCAAGTAAATATCAAAATACCTGGGAATCCGTGCAGTTTCCGTACAGTTTCATTTGCAGGAGGAAGACAGCGACTCGGAGATGCCTAAGAAGGGCAAGAGAAGCGCCATGACTATGGATGACATGGGCCCGGCAAGGAAGGTGAGTACTTGCTTTAAATATTTTGATGCGGTATCTTAAATCCAAACGGTAACTGTGCGGCTTCCTTAACATTTCAGAGCAAGCACCGGTGCAGCGACGACTGTGATTGCGTTCAACTGGACAGGGGGACACTTCGTAAGAGGCTCAGCACAAACCCAGAGGGACACATGAGGGAGAATCTGCGATGTGAGTTTTTTATGCAATTGAAACGCCACGGATTCTGTACGGTATCTCTTTTCTCCATAGACCTGGACTTCAGACAGATTCTAAAAGGCTTTACGGACATGCGCCACCACCTGAACAGGGTGGAACAGAAGTTGGACGCCATCAGCAGCGGCAACACTGCGGTTGCAGAGCTGGCCGAGGTACAAATAATCCACACAGTTTCCGCGACGTTTCCGTTAAAGCAGACTCTTTCTTTGGCAGAAAGTGGTGGACGCCAAGGAGACAGAGGCTGCCCTCGCTGACGAGAGAGGGAAAATCGGTGCACCATGGGGGAGCATCGAGGCAATCGAGGAGGCGCTGGAGGACCCTGTTAAGGAACAGGTGACGTATACAGGGGAAAGGAAGGAAATTCCGTAATGTTTCGTCTTTCTTTCCGTAGTTCGCCTACCGCCTTCTAAAGACGGTGTCCCAGGACCAAACCCACTTCCCCAGAGAGGCAACGAGGCTCCTCCTGCGCAGCCACCTACGCCACCGGGTCTACATGAAGAGGCCGACAAAGTAACTAATTAAATATTGAATTTAGCAAGGTTTCCTTACGGTATCCGTTTCATTTCAGAAACCCGGATGCCATCATCCGCTACGGGCAGGAGTACGTGGTGTACCCGCCATGTTTCAATGAACTTATGGTGAACTACATGTCCGAGCAAGTCGTGGGCCTCAAGGGCGTGCCCAAGGCTGACGCAAAGTGGCAGGCCCACTTCAACGACACACGAAAGACCGCTAAGAAGGAAATGGAGGTGAATCCTCACGGTTTCCCTTTTTTTCCTTTACCATGCCATTTTTTGCCTTTCTTCATAGGCTCTGTTCAAACGCAAGGAGAACCGCAACAACGAGCTCTACGCCCTGTGCTATAGGGACACGAAGGCAAAGCTGTACAAGATCACCGAGCCTGCTCCCCTGAAGCCGCCCAGGGAGAAGGAGAAGCTGCCAGAGTACGAGGAGAAGAAGGCCAAGTTCATCGAGCGCTGGAAGCCGATCGTTGATGCAGCGTATGCGGAAGCAAAGAAGAAGGTATGGTGCAATCACCCTTGAATCCGCACGGAAACCGTGGAGAATCTAAATGTTGTGTTGTATTGTTTTATTCTTTAGGCCCGCGACGACCTCGACTCGGACTGAAGAAAATACTGGAATTCAAGCTCTAAACTGGAGCCAAGAGGGACGCAATTAAATAGAAACTGTTACTGCCAAATTTCACAATTTACCCTTTGTTTCCTTGACACAAGTGTTGTACGTGCGATATTGGTAAAAGATAAGATTTCGTTTAAATTTGTGTTTTTGGAGTCGGTCGAATCAGATATGTGTTTACCGTGGTGAAACTGTTACGTTTCCGTTCATGATTAAATGTCGTGTTAATGTATTGACTGTAATGTTGTGCTTAAGATATGTGGATGTTAAAATAACAAGTCCCTCTTTTTACGTACGTGCCGTAGGTTTCCAATCAATTCCTTGCGGTTTCCGTCCGAAAACGAATTTGAATTTGAATTTCCCGCGCTTTCAAAAGACGTAAAGACAGATAACAGGTTCAAGCAAGAAACGGTATAGTTTCTGTGCCGTTCCCGCGGTGGCGTCAGCTGCAACAGTGTCAGCTGCTTTTCCTTCTTCCCCTTCCGGTTTTCAAAAGCAAAAGAAGAAGAAGTCGTGTTAACAACGCCCGCGTTAACTTGTGTCCGGTTTAAGTGTTCCAACGCCGACATGTGCTACGGGAGGCGTGTGGAATCCCCGGGGTCCCCCCCCACCTCCTTGGGCCTGTTCAGGCCCACGGCCAAGCCCGGCTGGGAGGACTTCGTGTCGGCCGTGGCGGGGAAGGTGAGCAAGTTGAATCGACACGGAAACAACGCCGTTTGCAGCACTTTTCTTTGCAACAAGGTGGCTGGCGGCACGCCCAGGGCGGGGGAGACCTCCGAGGGCATGCTGGCGGGCACGGCCGGGGACTGCCCCTGGACGATGGAGGGGATGAGGCCGGATGTCAAACAGGTACTGCAAATCATGCACTTTCCCCAGTGATTCCGTAACAGTTCCGTGCAATATTAAACTTTGTAGGATACGGACCATGCACACAAGTGCCCCAGGAAGGCGCCGGCGAAGAAGTCCAAGGAGGCCAACAAGGGAAGCTCGAGTTCCAGCAGCAGCGGGAGCCCCTCGGGTTCCGCGCCGAGTCCGTCCTCGCCGTCTGCGGGCTCCGGTGGAGCCGGCGCGGGAGCCCCGGGCGGGCCGCCTCCTCCGGGCAAGGGGCCTGACAAGACTCCGGCTGATGCGGTAAAACAATGCTTTGATTCCGTACGGAAACCCTGCGGAAACATTATTGTTCCTTTGCAGACTGGACCTTCTCCGAGGAAGCGCCGTCGCCGCACCAGGTCGTCCGGCAAGGAGCCTGAGGAGTCGGTGTCTGCCGCCACTGAGACCGCCGACGAGGCTGCAGCGGCCTTGTCCGCATTGGAGGTAAGAAAAGGAAACGGGATGGGTACGGAATCCACAAGGAATTAGTGTTTTTTCCTTTTACAGAAAAGCCCATCCTCCAGCATGGCGACCCTGAAGACGACCCGTCAGGTGCGCGCAGATGCGGCTGCTGCAAGGAAGAAGAAGAGGGAAGAGCTGGCAAAGAAGGTAAAAACACAGTATTCCGTGCAGTTTCCGTGCAGAACCTTACCAATAACTACATTGCAGGCCAAGGAGGATGCCGCTGCCGCGGCTGCCGCTGCCGCGACTGCGGCCGCCCAGGGGACGCCCCAGCCGCCAGCCTTTCAAAAGCCGACAGTGAGTTGTTACGCAAGGGAATTTAAGTGGAGATTCCAAGCGTTTTCCTTTACATACAGGCATCCTCTATCTCCAAGGCCGCCACTCGCGCGGTCTCAACCGCGTCTGCCACTGCTGCTGCGCCAAGCAGACCTTCTGTGAGTACGATTTCATACGGAAAACGTGCGGAAATCACTGTTTTTCTTTGCAGGGTTTTCCTCAATACCTGTGCCACCCGGACTGCACCTGCAACCAAATGGGCCGAGAGAAGCTGAGGGAGAAGGTGTCAACGGGGGGAACGGAGCTGGATCACCAGAGGGAGAACCTCGACTGTGAGTAAAATTCATGATTTCCGCACCGTTTCCAACAAATCACCATTTCCTTTGCTGCACATGTTTGAATTTGTACGGAAACTGTACGGAAACCAATTACTTTGTTTCAGTCATGAGATGGGTGCAGCTGAGGCGCGACAACGCTGAGATCAAGGAGCAGCTGAGGACCAACAATGCGCTTCTGACGTCCCAGAACGAGATGCTGAAGGAGATCTTGGAGAACGCAAAGGTAAACATCCCGTGTTTCCGTACGGTTTCCTTAGCATTTCCGCACAACATTAATTGCGAACCACAGGAAGCTGCTACTGTGCGCGCCAGCGTGGACCTGGCCGCGGACGACAAGGGAGAGTTGGGCATGCCATGGACCGACATGGACCAGTCTGTGGCTGCGTTCTCGACCATGGCCAAGAGACAGGTAAAAAACATTGAGGATTCCGTGCATATTCCGCGTGATAATTTTTCCGTTCCTTGTCCAGATGCTCTACCGCATCCTGCACCGCATCGTATGCAAGGAGTGCCACTTCCCCCGTATGGCGATGCTCGAGATGTTTGCCCCCCCTCTCCAGCAGAGGGTCTACCCGATCGCGAAGCCGGCCACGTAAGAATCTTTATAGTTTCTCTGCAAATTCCGTGTTACTTTTTTTGGCAATAAAAAGGAGGAATTCCTTTATTAAATATTAAATAAAAGTATTAATATTACCGTATGGTTTCCTTGTTGTTTCAGTCACAGCAAGAGGAACACCCCGTGGAGGTATGGGAAGCGCTACCACATCCTGCCCAAGGTCACATTGGACTTCATCTCCTTCGTGATGTCCAAGAAGTACGGCAAGACCTCCGACATCTACGCCAAGGAGGTGAAAGATCACCTGAATGATGCTCGTGACACTGCTGCTGGAGAGGACAAGGTAAGCTTTCCGTGAGGTTTCCGCATGATTTCCGTGTTGTTAAGGATTAAAAGATAGAATATTGACTTTTTTTATGTCTTTGACCGCTCTTAGCTATATTAACAGTTTCACCAAGGTTTCCGTTCATTTTCTAGGCCACGTTCTACGGCAAGCTCGACGAGCCCATCTACCTCCTGGTGTGGCGCGACAGCGACGCCAAGGTCTACGTCATCGAGGAAACCCCTCCCTTCGACGGCGACGACGAGGCCAAGGACGCCTTCGTCGCCCGCTGGCAGGATGCCGTGGACGAGGCCATCGCCGACAAGCATCCAAATGTAAGTGATTCCGTGGTGATTCCGCATCATTTCTGCATTGTTAAATGGACATCCAATGTATTTTCAGGGCTTCCATCACAAGAACCCCCCGAGAGAGTAGTGGAGAGAAGAGAGAAGAAACATCGGAAGGATAAGGAAACACCAAGGAATCAAAGAAAATCACTGTGCACGAAAATACCCCTTTTACTACACTTTTTTGTTGTTACACAAAATCAGTTGTTTCCGTACGTTTTCCGCGATATTTCCGTGACACGTGTCGTAGAAAATTTTTCGTTTTACCTGCTTTTTAACCCAAACAATCAAAGAATACCCTCACAAACATAGAAAATTGTTCCCCCAAAATAACAGTTGTTCCCATGCTACAGTATTTAAAAGCGTTTCCGCAAGGAATCCGCACCGTTTCAAAGTAACAAAAGAGGTATACGTCATGTCAAGTGCCTAGAATAAAAAGGCAGAATCCTTTAAAAATCCGTGCAATTTCCGCGGTAGTTCATTTGCATTTGTTTGGTTTCACCACGGTTTCCGCGCAATTTCCCAGGTACACTCTTTGTTGGCAGGCAATTATTTCCACTTTCCTTATATTTTCCTCTAAAGTTTTCGCGTGAATGCCAAAAACAATAATACGTTTACAACAGTTTTCCGTAAGGAATCCGCGACATTTCAGTGACACAATACGGCGTAATTTCACACAATGACACCCAACCAGTTGGTGGGATTCCTCTAGGAAAAATGTATGAAAGGGACATACATTATAGGTCCAAGGAAAACTAGGGAAAACCAATGGACAGATTTCACACGGAATCTGCACGGAAAGTAGTAGGAATGTCCGCAGTTAAGGATTGTTTCCGCTTACTTTCCTTGAATTTTCCGCAAGGAAAAAAGGGAACTGTCAGCCAAGAAACGGCAGTGTTTCCGCTTCCATTCCTTGATATGTGGGTCGTCGGGCCTCTCGGATTCCGAAGATGAAAGAGAGCCGCACCGTTCGCATAAAAAATGCTTGGCCATGAAAAAGAAAAACCTTTTGTTCTGATATTCTGGATTGCTTGCTGGATTGTTTGCCAATCGAAAAAGATGGAATTAAAAGGCTCGTTTTAAAAAGTAGAATGATGAAATATGTTTGTCAAATTTGCCATTTTTTCAGACGTCGTTGAATGCGTTTCTACGGGCGGGAAGTGGATAGAGCTGGATACCTTAAGAGAAGTACAGAACACGGCTATTACAAAATTACAGAAATACGGCAAATGTGTGCATTGTTTTGCTAAAAAAAGGAATCTTTCGACGCGAAAAACGCCATGTCGTCCTCGAAATACATCGTGACAACTTGCCGGATGTGCGCCTTCAAGTTCATCCCGGACGAGGGGAAGAAGGAGCCGAGTAAGAATAGAGTCAAACTGTGTTTTCCTTCGTAATGCTGCAACAATAAAATGCGTGAAATTTTTTTAGACCTCTACAACAAAGTGAAACTTGGATGCGCCAGCGAGGTTTTCGAAAAAAAATATTCGAAATTGTAACTTAACCAAAAGCACGTTAACACTTCCAGGAGGAAGTGCAAGACGGCCAGAGGGGCTTCGAAAACGGGGAGTGCCGCGAGAGAGGGGATCGCGGGACGGAGGGGGCGGCCAGGGCGGCCATTTGCCTGTGCAAGACGACGGACAGGGCGTGCGTTCAAGTCACCATTAAACCAACTGGACAAATCTTTTAAGCTTTTCTCCCCAAAAGCTGCAATAACCTCCTGGCCAAGTCCCCTTCCAGCTCCGAGTTCCGTTTCGGCGACGACGGGCGGTGCCTCATGGGCGGGTCGCTCGCCTTCGTCATGTCCCTCTGCAGGGGGAACTCAAAGATACCAAAGCTGGAGAAGGAGGACCCAACGAGTAATGCGCCATATTTCGCACAAATTGAAAAAAAATCTTTCCTGTATCGCAGAGGGTACCTGCCTAGTGGCCAACAGAAAGAGAGTTGGAGACTTCAAAGAGGTAAAAAGTTAACCCTGCATTTTTACTGGGCGAATAATTGAACTGTTCCCCTGCGTGGCGAGGAAGATGGTCAAGTACATCGACTTTGTTGCCCCGACGGTTCGCTGCCCGGGAGGAAAGTGTCTCATCCTGAGCGAGGAGGAGGTCGTACTGGACAAATACGGTTTAAGTCACAACAAATATCTTGTTCAAAATTTGGGAAAAAACTATGCTTTGACATGCAATAGGACATATCAAGACCAAAGTGACGAAACCGATCTTCACCATGGGCTGCGGTGCATTCTCTCCGGGGGACCTCAAGAATAAAGGAAATTGCGTCGAAAACAGGTGTTGGTGCAATATAAAAAATACATCGATGTTTTCAATCATGTTTCGAAAATCCATGAAGGAAAAAGATTCCTTCGGAGAAATACATGCTGACTAAGACGTGCTACTGCAAGAATAGGAAGTGGTAAAAAAGAGGATGGATTAAGCTCAATTTTGAATTTAAGAACGAAACAATTTTATTTTTAAGGTGCAACAACCTTTGGGACCACTTCAAATTGGACTCGTGCAAGGCGGGCTCCGAGAAGTTCAAGAGGACCTTTTGCCACGGCAGGCTCTCGGGGGACAACTCTCCAGTGCCGCCAGACGTGCCGGTGATTCTGAATATACTCCACTCTGCTTTTTTTTTGTTCGTGTCTTGTATGTAGAATGTATTTTTTAGGAGACAACGACAGAATCTTTTGACGCCGCTGCCCTCTGCGAAAGAGTGGAAGGGGATATGGCGACAATCGTGATGGTCGCGATCCTGCTGCGAATTTCGAGCCTTTCTCAGTAGAAGCCATTAGCATAGAGGGCTTCTTCTACTCTAAAAATGCACCAGCAACTCGATTGTTGCCGCTACCGATCGAAATTGAAAACGAGATGCGTTTTTTATTG
>JAAUXU010160177.1_pt1 | contig 13105 bp, 14 predicted proteins | sample 7278151 | NCBI WGS metagenome assembly JAAUXU01 (sample SAMN14350113, study PRJNA611818) | marine sediment metagenome | isolation source: surface marine sediment (1.8m) | place: French Polynesia: Moorea | collected 2018-08 | reverse complement strand
GACTAGTTGAGCAGCCTGCTTGCACTGCAAGAGGAACTGTCCTCAGTCCCAGTTAGACTAGTTGAGCAGCCTGCTTGCACTGCAAGAGGAACTGTCCTCAGTCCCAGTTGGACTAGTTGAGCAGCCTGCTTGCACTGCAAGAGGAACTGTCCTCAGTCCCAGTTAGACTAGTTGAGCAGCCTGCTTGCACTGCAAGAGGAACTGTCCTCAGTCCCAGTTAGACTAGTTGAGCAGCCTGCATGCACTGAACAAAGGATAGTCCACAACAATAGCTAGACCACTTAAGCATTGCACGTGTACTAAACAAAGAACCGTCCGCAATACTAGTTAGATCTTTTCTGTGCGGTCGCTTTGAAGACTTAGTGACTGTCTATAATTGGCTCTGGCCCCTCTGGCCTTCCAGACCCTCCTCGTCCGTCAACTGAGACGAAAATCCCTCACTAATCTGTACGGGGAATTAAGCTGATGCCTTTTCCACATGGACGCCTCAGGATTTCTTCTGCCGCTACTCGGGGATAAAGAAAGGAGAACAGAGCGGGAAAGACGTCGTTTTTAGGACCGCAGTCGAAAAGCCGCACCTTCTATTTCCTCTTGTGGAGTTTCCGCTACTCAAATTACCCACCCAGCCCACGTCAGATTTCGGCGCAAATGAAAAAAGCAACTGAAGTGACAAATGAAAGCAATTTCCCCAAAATGCATTTTATGACGGATGACTTTTCATTTCGTCCTCGCCAACAACAACACCCTTTGGCCTCGATATTTCATCATCGCCGGTTAAGCGCAGGGGGGGGGGGAGAGGGAGGGAGGGAGGGAGGGGAACACTTATTGTGTGAGTGTGCAGAGGAAGGGGTGAAATGGGGAGGGAGTGTTTGAAATTTCATAAATCTGAGAAGTGCCACCAAAGTGTAACTGTCGGGGATTCGCGGAAACTTCACTGCTTTACGTACCTCTTTAGGAGCCTAGAGCTACACTCTTCTAAATTACGTACATTCACACAGTGCGGCGATAGTTGCAGCAACTTCTTACTGCTGCTCCGCAGTGCATACGTAGTGTGTGGTGAAAAGTTTGAGGTTGCCGCAACTACCGCACTCGTGCGACCAGCTTTAAAGAGACCAAGGCATTTGCCTTAAGAAATAAGGAAGGGAGCTGCGAAATTCCCGCGGGAATGAAAAGACTCTGTTGAAGAGAAAAACAAACAGACGGTTGGGAGAGAGAGAGGGATAGAGGATTTGTGCATCTCTGCGGGATAAGCGGCCTCCTGGCCTTCATTTGCATCAGATCCCCACTGGCTTAACTGCAAAGCCAGTCAGTAAAGAGGGGATTTCCAAACGCTCCGCTCTATGAAGCAAGAAAACGAATTAATTATACACAAATGCACCCTCACGGACATCGAGTTTGCCCCGGTTGCCACGCTGCAAAACTTGTGAAGGCTCCGGGGCGAGGACATTCGACTCCATTCTTATCTGACTCGGCGACCTCGCCCGGGCACACAATAGACTTATTAACTCACCGGTGTGCTAGCAATTAAGGTACCTGCCAGCCCAAGGACATCTTATCAGATCTGGAGACATTAGAGCGGACTCGGCAACCTTTTCTCTGTGGGTCAGAGAATTTTGCTTTCTCAGTAAAGGCTGCTGGGGGGCGGACACGGACAGACACACAGACAGGTGCGCGGGCGTCCACCAGGGCTTCAAACTATTGCCAGTAATTTCGCATGTGTTGCATGCGCCAGAAATGGCCAAAAATAGCTGTTTTGACCAGCTTACGTCCCGGCCAAAAGTTCTCCCCTCCACTCCAGTAAAGTGTTTTTATCGACGCTGTGGCATGTGACTTTAATTGTGGGTCATTAGTGCCCATTACCCGGCTTCTGATTCTAGAGGGATAGAAGAAAGAGACTTTCCCAGAGGCATTATACTGGTTGTTGTAATAATGCAGCAGAGACACGCAATGTTTTTGAAAACTGTGCTAATCCGTGGGGAAGCATTTAGGATTTCGCATTGAAAGTACCTACAGTTGCGAAGGAAATAATTTCGCTCGGGAGAGAAAGGTTTTCTAATAGCTGTGTTCCAAGACCGAGATTGCGTGCTTGGGTGTTCAAAGAGGGAGGGGGCAGAAAGAGTAAACCAGCTCCAGAGCAATCAGGAGAGATCTCATTTCCCCAAAGTTTGAATTTTGCACAAGGCAAAAGCTGCAGTGACTTTGAAAGGGGTTGTGAGGGGGGGGGAAGAGCTTTTATATATATATATATTGAGGCTGAAGCAGCGCGTGAGATTGACCACTCTACTTGCTGTTTCTTCCAAGTAAACACGACATCTCCAAAGGGAGGCTCGAGTAGGCCCTAATAGGGTTTTAAAGGGTGGGGGAGCTGAAGAAAGCGAAAGCTGAAATCTTGATGTACGTACCGGCTAGCAACTCATGTAAAATTCAAGCCTGTATCGTGCTTTCCAGCACCAAATCCGGAGCAGTTGCCTCGCAGTGCAGTTTCTTATTCGTATTTGATGACTTTCTCTTATTCCTCATCCCATCAATCAAGAGGCATAAAGGTTTACTTACCTACAAATCGGAGCTCTTAGCATTGAAAATCTATCAGCGATTTGCCAGCTGTAGCCTTTCTATTTCCTCTCCGGTGCAATTCTTTTTCCCTCCCCGTGATGCAAAAACAGAGAAGCAAATGGAAGAGAGGCAAAAAATCTTTCTGTTATGGCTTCTTTCGCTCGCCTGGAAAAAAGCTCCTTTTTGTCTGCTGTGTACTACTACCCTGATGCTTTTTATTGGATGCCAGCAGCAAGACAATGAATATAAAGGCCTCTCTCCTTTCTCCTGTGGAATGGCTTTGGAGAGAGGCATAACGAGGCTCAAGTGGGAAAGAACGGAGAGAAGAAAGAACAAGGAATTTCAAAGGATGCGCTGATCTTTGCAAAAATGCGACGCTCATGTCAGGGGGCAGCAGAAAGTACGAAAATGACGTTGCTCAGACGAGGGCAACATCTTTTACTTGGCAAAGATGTTTCCTCTTCCTTTCACAAAAGATTTGGGCCAGTTTATTGCCCAGAGGCATTTCCCATTCAAACAAGACTCCCCAGGAGGGGGGGGGGGAAGGATGGTGCCTACCACAACGAACTATTTGTGGCGAACCTATTCAGTAGTCCTCCAAGTACGGGGTGGCACTGAGGTTTGCCAGGGGGAAGGCATAGGCAGGATAGAACCTCCTTTTTTTGGGTGAGGGCTGTGGCGAAGGCAATCTAGATTTAGAGCGACGGACCGGATACACGCACAAAGAGCTGTGGAATCACACGCACACACATATATATGTGCGCGCGCTCTCTCTTATGCTCGTACAGGCCTCTCTCTACCTTTCCTTGGCTGCAGAATATGGGAACAACGGTGGCTTCTCTTTTTAAACGCCTCGCAGAAGAGAAGAAGAAAAGAAGTTAGGCCCGGTAGGCATTATATTTCCAGCAGTGCGATCGTGCATTGTGCGATCGGACAAAAGGCTGGGGGAAAAGGGAGGGGGGGAAAAAAAGAAGACGCTGGAAAGGCATACGAAGAAAAGAGATTTTTGTCAGAAGAGACCTCGAAACTTTGCGGAATAACGGAAAGGAGAAGAAAAGGAAATTGAATTGCGAGACGCTTGTCTGATTTAGCGTCTTACTTCTCCTCTGTGTTTGCACTGATAACATTCCCGGCCAGGAGTCTGATGCTGCGCTGCAGTCTGACGTGGCGAACGCAGGTGCAAAGCAAACAAAACATTGGGCTGGAGGCATTTAGAACACAAGCCTTCGTGACACGTTTGATAAATTACTGCTGATGATCAGCATGCTGGAGGAGCTGCAGCATGTGCTGGTGGGATCGCGAGGACATCGACCGCAGCAGCGTCAATGACTCAGTCCCCGCTAATGATCCCCAAGCCCGCCAATGGCAGTATAATCACTGCATGCTCCACAAACTGCAGCCGCTGCAGTTGCCACGTCTCATTGAGCATGCACGAGTTAATGCTCCCTCCCTCTCTCCCCCCCCATCTTGTGCACTCAAAGTTGCTGCCGTCGAGTCCGACGCCTCTCCCTGGAGGGCGGGGTAGTTTGCCGACGCGACCGCCGCCGCCTCCGACGTCACCCTAATCAATACTCACGGCGATATCTGCTGAAACAATGACCTGTTTCTGTCTAGCGCAGCTGACTAAATTACCTCCTTCTAACCCTTCCGCTACGCATGCGCTTTTCGCCGAAAATGTTTAGTCTTCGCTTTGGTAACCTGATACGCGTTGCCAGCCAGCTCTCTCCTCCCCGCCTTTTCACACCTCCCCCAAGTCCAAGTTCCACCTGTCCCTCACGTCAGTGGCGTGGAAGTTTGTTCTGCCGGCGCAGAGCTCGGCAGGTGTTGCGTTCTGGTTGCAGACCCCGCCTGGAAATGAGCTCGCCGTGCATACGTCAGTCAGTGCTCCTAAGCATGAATCACACGGAGTTGTCCCCGATACCCGCGCCCGAGGTTGACGTTACTTCGGTACTTCTGGTGGCCGCCGGGGTGCCACTTTAAGCAGTCGCCCTCGTCGCTCTGCTTTCGTCTGGGGGTCACGCCTACTTGCATGTCGGAGTCGTCGACGTCGGAGTCGCTGTTGCGCCCTCTTTCTTCCAAAAGCAAGCAGATGATATTGTTTTCACGCCAACATTCGCTCCCTACCTATCGTTTTTTTCTTTCTTCCTACTGCTCTCCTATGAAGTAAGTTTTTTTTCTTGAGCTCCAACCGACTCATGCCTGAGAATTGTGAAAGTTGTTGTTGGGAAGGGGGAGAATAAAAAAAAGTGAAAGAGCAAAGTTCAATAAACAAAAATTTGACATTTTCTTCAGGAGACAACTTTGTTGAGGAAACAATGTTTTTTTTTTTCACTTGAGGCTGCACTGAGTTTGCTTTATGTATCCTCGAGGCCAAAACTTCACTTTGACACCGCAGGAGGAAGAATTTGATAGATGGTCACTAAGCAAAGCTTGTAGGGAATCCTCTATGTTGACAGGGTCAGATCAGGCCTTGAAGGCCATAGAAATGCCTCCTCCTCTTTTGTTGCAGAACAATTGTACTTTCCTCGGCTCATGACGCGCAATAAATAAGTCTGGCAATGACTAAGTCATCACTCATCAGTCACGTGTTCGGTGACCGTGTAATATGATTGAGCCTACCTAATGTAAGCATGGATGCATGCAGCAAGTTTCTCCCCATGCTTAGCTTTTCCACTCAATAAAAACCCACGCACACTTTACTAACAGTAAAGCTCATCAGACTCCAAATAGAAATTGGCTGCCCAGCTGAAGTCGGCATCAGTTACGTGGAAGCCACAAAGCGGATCTTTCTCGAACTGTTTGACTCTTCCCAGAAGCTTATACGTGACTCTTTGTGCAGCCTTCGTACAAAGGCAATATTTGCTTCTTTCCACGATCTTTGCTGCGTCACATGAGGACTTCTTGTGATTCTTCCCCATGCTCTGAAACATTTCCCCTTCATCGTTTGTTGAAGTTGTTCTCCGCTTATTAGTTGGGTTGCATGGTGTGTCGACCCGGGTGCCCAACTATCCGGAGGAATTTCAATTATATAGTACTCGAGTAGTTTTTCGTCGGATAATGACAGGCGTACAGTAGAACGAAGATTTAGCACACTTCTTCCATTAGTGCCGAAACAAAGCATGTTAATAGTCTAATGCCAAACTGGGTGCGTACGCAGGCAGATTCCGTACCTAAATGCCAAACTGGGTGCGTGCCCGGGCAGATTCCTTGCCTCAATGCCAAACTGGGTGCGTGCCCGGACAGATTCCGTGCCTCAATGCCAAACTGGGTGCGCACCCCGGCAGATTCCGTACCTAAATGCCAAACTGGGTGCCTACCCGCACAAATTTCATACCCGCGCAACCAAATTGGGTGGCTAAATGCACATGGCTTGTCTGGAAACAAAGCAAGATGCTAACGTCTCAACTTTGCCACATTAAGTTCATGTGTGTAGTGTAAATTTGGATGCGTATTCCCCAGCCATTTGCACCAAGTGGGCTCGGCTGTCACGTGTCGAGCCACAGGCCTTTGAAGAATGTCTGCTCTGGTTCTTAAACTGAACGCTCACTTTTTTTTTGTCACTCTGCCGTTCGGAATTGTGACAGCTGATGACATATTTGAGCCGATGGAAGAAGAGGGGGAAAAAGAGTTACAGAGGGAGGGGGGGGGGGAAACACTCAGTAGAGGGGACGGACGGATATCCAGTGAAGCATGAAACTGCAAGTCTGCAAAAAAAATCGTTGTTGTTACAAGTAGCAGACACAACCTAGTAAACCAATCGAGCTGGTTGTTCCACAACCGAGGTAGAACGCACAGTAAATAGCTCAGTAACATAATTCACGTTGTGGCAGAGGCTGGAGACGAATGAAAAGTTTGCCAGCATCGTAAACGACGAATGCAGAATTGCAGCGGAGTCGCTGCCAGAGACAATCTAATCCACGGATATTGTACGACTCCTACAGAAGTTGGTAGGAACAAGCGAGTTCGTGACAGTGGTACAAATATTGGCAGGACCTTGAGAATGCATCCTCGGCATCCTCGTCCTCCGTGATGCAGTTAGCGAGGACTTCAACCCTTTCGACGGAAATGATTCGTCAATTAAACAGAGGAGGAGCCAAGCACATCTCTCCGTGCTCACCCAACCAGGTCAAATCCGTTGCGCAAATAGCAGAAAAGTGGAATGGCCTCGATAGTGATAGCAGCATAAGGCCAATCAAAGCAAGAACCTTTTAGTCCTTGCAGCAAATGCATTGGCTTTCTCAGAGAATTGTTTCTTTCTCTCTCAGGAGAGATTCACTTATCTCTTTCTCTGCTACACTGACCTCGGCGATAGGTCGAATGGATGGAAGCAATGCTGCTGCTATCAGCGAGCTTGTCCCCCGCGAGGTGCTCCTCGGGCGGTGTCCAGTACAGAATCTGCTGCATGCGTGACAGCTCTTCCTTCTCGGAGACGGCACGGGTACTTAAGTACGTCGAAGGACTGTTCGAGGCGCGTCACTCCAGTATTGGCAGCAAACTTCCTCGGGATTGTCTGGCGGAGTTGATCCCCCCCCACCCCCCCCACCCTTTCCCTGATATCAGCGCAGGCCACGCACGATTTATCGTCGAAGCTCTCTTTTTTTTGCGTGTCGTCTTCGTCCTTTACGCCACCTTGGGTCATTGGAGAAGAAAAGAAGACGCTCTTGTTGCGATTTCATGCTTTCGCACAAGCACGTATGTAACGCTGCTATCTCTCTTTCACCAAATGCACACACACTAATGCAGACCTAAGGGAAATGTCATGCGCTTTTCTCGCCCGGACAAAGCCACCCTCATTTGTTTCGACCCCTCCTCTGTTCGGAGGGGAGGGGGTCAAGATAAAGTGACACCGGGTCATCATTTATTTGGTGCCGGAGAGAGGAGGGGGGGGGGGGAGAAGAAAAATCATCGTCCGGTGCAATTCGAGTCCCTTTCAGAAACCGAACAAAAAGAGAGAGAAAACCGACCCCCCCGATGCTTGTAATGATATCATTGTCGTCGGGAAGTAGAAAATCGATAGTGCCGGCTCCAATCGGGGATGGCGACGTTTGCAAAAACAACGAACCTTGGGCTGTTCCACTCGACACCGTTGTAGTTCCGAGGCAACCTGGCAAAAGTCTCTGGAGAGAGAAAAAAAAAAGTCGACTGAAGCACGATCGAACAGAAAATTGCTGTTTCCCCTTCTTTTCGGCACATGCAATCATCATTACCGCGCTCTCTGATTGTTATTTTCGCCTCTCACACATCACGCGATCGAGATATTTTGTTACCGTGTGGCTGACAAAAGTCTGACTTTTTTTATGGGACGCAAAATAGGTCGGTCCTGTCCGGAAATCTCGCAGATGTCTCAAAGTTGGAAAAATTTGCTTCCTGGAGTCGGCCAGAGACGCACGTCTGCGTCTTTGCTGATGAGAAACGACGTCTCTTTTTTGCCGAAGAATTTATGCATCCCCGCACACTTTCGCGTGTTGGCGGCTGCCGCATGGAATGAGATATCCCGATATCGCCAAGGAACACAAAGGAGTAGCAGACACGTATTTTCCCTCTCTCGTACGCACGCACTGTGAAGCAGAGTAGAAAGCAAATAATACAAAACCGCGCAGAGGTTTTTGTTAGCTCATGTGTTCTCCCAAGAGAGAGAAGTGGCAGATGATGGATGTGTCTTGCGTTTTTTTTCCACGCCAAAGTTGGCACAGGCAAAAAAAAAAAAAAAGTGGAAGGGGCCAAACCCCCACTGGCATCTGAAATGGCAGAGTGGCACGCGAAAAATTGCCAAACACCAGCGCCGCAGGAGGCAGAAATCGCGAGCACGTACATATGTAGAGCGCGACGTTTTGCACATGATTCATGCTCGGCATTTCCACCAACAACCTCGTGGAATTATATCATATCCTTTCCTCCGCAGCCAAGGCTATAAAGGTACGAAAGGCCAAAGGTCTTTTCTGCGTGTAATGGTATTTGGCCTTTCTCTCTCTCTCTCTCTCCGAGATAGCGAGGAGAAGAAGAAGAATGGGGCTGTGTGGACCAACCCTTTCCTTGATCGTATGCGCAGTTGGGATAGGGAGCAATAGGGTTAATCATATTCCGAAGCTGTTACGCACCAGAGCTCCGTTACAGCTCCACCAGACGCGATCCAAGGATAGCCAAATGCGCTCCTTCGTCCGGCGGAGATACCAAGATTTCTCTCTGGTCTCAAGTCATCAACATTCAGAGCTCAGCTTACTTCTGGCAATCGAGAGAGAGAGAGAGAGAGAGAGAGAGTGAAAAAAAACAAACAAATTACAACTGGGGCCCTCGCGTGAAAGCAATGTGAAGGTCGCTGTTGCTGCTGCATTGTTAAAAAAAAAAAAAGGCCTCCTCTATCCCTCCTCCTCTTGCGGCCTCGGCCTCAGCTGAAAAATGGGAGAGAGCACACGAACAAACACAATTCATTAGTGGAGGAAGTTTCTGCTTGTTGCCATACAGAAGTAGAGGTCGGTTTATCGCACGTACGTGTACAGTATAATGTATATATAGAGAGAGACATAACTACCGTGCCCAGCAACGAATCAAGCATGATGCAGCAAGGCCTATCCTGCCATACGTGTTGTTCTTCTTGTACGGACGTCACCCTGGCACTGTCCACAAGTGCAGTCTGGAGATGGTTGCTCTACGTACGTACGTGGCATGACCTAATCTTCAGGGAAGACACTTGTGGACTGGAACACTCAAAGCATCCACCTCCTTGGCCACGCTGTCACTTGTTTGCCATGAGCTCAACACTCATGTCAGTAACACCGGTGACAGATACACAGAATGCCCCAAGTGTTCTTTATTGCCGCCCTCTTCCTTCTCCATCTGGGACCTCCTCACTTATTCTTTGTTTTTCTCACCAACTCCCCCTCAGTTTTTTGTCTGTGGTTGGTGACAGAAGTTTTCTGATTCTTCTGAAGAAGCAATCCAGGTGTTCACATTATGGCTCTTCTTCCCTGACTCAACTTTTCCCTCCAAACCGTTCTTCTTCACATTGAAGCCTCGGGTGCCGCCAGATGCAACCTCGATGTAGTGAGGCTGGGAATGACTACATCGAACTTCTGCACTATATCGAGGATGCTTATGCAATAAATGGGTCAATGGTGGAGTACATAAGAAGCACCTTGTTGGTGTTTCCTCCCTCCCTTCATGACAAGCCCTACTAGCAACGGCTCCGGCGTGTTGTGTGCATGTAGATAGCACATGAGTCAGCCGAATTTTGAGCTCCGCAACCCTCTGATACTTTAGCCTAGATGTGCAATGTCCTTAAGTGCATTGTTCTCTGGTGAAAGCCTGCATTATACCCACCAGCACCATATGGTTCAACTTTTCATCTTCACATATTGTCTCAACAGGCCCCTATGGGCCTTGATCCTCATATTTATGGCGAAATTATGCACTGCCGCTGTTGCTGCTACGGCTCGATGAAAGTAAGTTACGACTTTTTTTTGGTGGTGAGAAGGGGGGAGGGGGGCGAAACCGCATTGATTTACTGGAGAGGACGTCCCTATCCCCCTTAACGTGCAGGCCCATTTAATCGGGCCTCCGACTTGGAGAAGGTGACCTCTTGACTGACTATGTTATTTGAGCAGTTCTGGCCTTCGTTTGAAGATATCGTACATTATCACTGCGGTTGTGAAGGCCTCTTTGGCCGCTCATCTTTCCATGACATGATGACAACACTACTCCATGAGTTGAGCCGGTATTTTCACGGATGCTGTGACAAGGCTTATTTGGGCCCGTTCGACTGAGAGCAAGACAAAAAAAAAAAGAAACTTTGACTACTTCAACGTGTCTGCCTCCGGTAGGGGGATGAAGCTTTGCAGCTTCAAGATCAACCGTCTTACCCCGCGCACAAAAAGGTACCCACATTGTTACTGCTCTAGCGCGCTCTTAGGCCCACCTCTCCCCGGAGAAGTCCAGCCTCCGGGTGTGCGCGGAAGAAGGCGCGAAAAATTACTGGTCTCTTCTTATGTCCCTGTAGCCGGAGGGCGGCCTCAGCTTTGGGTGCTGCCAAAGTAAACTTGAGAAGACGCGGCAACGAAAGCGATAGCATAGGAATCTTCGCTATAAAGGTTAAAGAAACCGTGAGGCTCGGAGAATGTGAAGACGACATTGCTGGGCCGAGTTGTAGTTGCGTGACAAAAGAAATTCAACGATGTCTTGTGTCAATGATAAATACGATTCACAGAGTGGAGACTGGAGACAGTGTAGCCACTGGAACCACCGCTTTCGTGCGACCTTTTGTTGTCCAGTACGAGCCACAAAGTCAGAAAAATGGGGCTGGAGAAGTCAGAAAAGTCCTCCAAGGAGAACCGTGGAGTAACAGAAGCATTGGCTCTGTCCCCTTATGTGTCATCGATCACTTGACCTTGGAGAATTCGTTCAAAGGGAAGGACCCGCCGTCGTCGTCCACTCGTGAGGCTGTTTTGTCCAAAATTGTTACTGTTTTTACATAACTGGCGGACTCGACCAGCTTCGCTGGCACCATGTCCGTAGTCCTTGCGTACAGCACAGTACAGACACACAGACACGCACGAACAGACGCGGACGGAGTTACTGCTTTATGTATCAGATTTGCTATTGCTCAATTCATTGTTACTATGTTCACCGGACATGTCGAGCAGCACCGGTAAAAGTGGGTCCCACTGTATCGATCCAATTTTGCGAGACACCCTGTCAAAGGTGACCCTGGACAAGTGGTCGACAGTGCAAAAAAGATGCATCAACGCAGCATAACTTTTCCAGCTGGCTTTAAACAGTCGACGGAAGTTTCTCGCCCATCACATTCGCTGAGGTCAAGGGGGAAAATCGATATCGTCCTAAGAACGTTATGGATGAGGAAGAATCCGTCATGTTCGTCCATGGTCTTGTTGTTCCCAGAACTTACCTAGTCAACGGGTGCAGCAGCGGGCAGAACTTCACCTGCTGCTGCGACACATCTTCATCCGCGGCCTCGTTTCGAGGACAAGCGGAAACTGAGGTCGCAGCTCGGTTCTACCTCCCGCCGGCAGAGTTGCCAGTAACGCGATCCCATCTGCGTGAACGGATGTTTCCTTATCAAATTGCTCAACAAAGTTATAACGTTACAAGACACATTTGCTCTCAAGGAGTGGTTAATGCGTTTAAGCTCCTGGTGGATTTGTCATTTTTCGCCATGTTGACAGGTAGAGGAGACTTCCCTATTCAGGGGGACCACTACGCCTTGCCAAAGTTTGCTGTGGGACAGACTGTCTTAAAGGTTCCCTCTTTAAGTGAAAGTTGGAGAGCACGTTCACCCATTCCCGACAAGTTTGTTTTCTTTAGCCAGGCGCGGCCAATCCTATCCTAAGCGGTTCCAACCTTTGCTTTGGCACTGCCCAGAGTGGAGGCAAAGGAGAAAAAAAGTACGAGTTGAACAGCATCATCGCTCTTAGACCGATTCTGGGGCTTCTCCTGCTTGAAGTGACAAAATGCTGCATGGGTGCGTGGACATTAGGCTAGTTGGAAAAGGGACTTTCTTGGAAGACGAGATTTTTTTGCCTTTGGACAAAAAAATAAGATTTTTGCCAAAAACCTTTTTCCTTTTAAGGGCTATTTACTAGGGCACTTTAAACTCAAAGTTTTATAACATACTGTATGTAGTAAGTGTAGTGCACACTTCCATTTTCAGCCATAACTTTTGACTGGATGGGGCTACACAAGTGGTTCACCCCTGTGTGGAAAGCTTAGAAGCTCCTCTAAAACTGAACTGATATGCACTTTTGCTCCAGGACCACCCAGTTCTTTTCACAATGCAGTCAAGTTCTATATGGTACACTCTGTAGTTAATTTGCATCTTGGAGTTCAACATAGTAAACGGCCCTTCAGAAAGAAACATTTTTAGAAAAACCTTGACATTTTTTAGCCGAAGGCCCACCTCCCCACACGGACCCGCAAAAAGTGAAATTTCCGAACTCGTGGACATGTGACTCTATAGCTGAGGAAGGTATTGACAGTGCTAACTGTCCCCCTAAGGCTGAAAACTTCTTCTGTAAGGACTGTTGTCCCTCCAAGTTGCCTGGTGTCCGAATGTCACACCGATGACGAGTCGCTGGAGAAAAAGGCAGCCACGTCTTAGACTGCAGGAAACTCTTACTCTGTGTGGTAAAACCCTTTTATAAGATCACGAAGGAGCAGGGGGGAAATCTCTCTTTTGCGAGATGCAACCTTAAGGATCATTGATTTTTTCCCCCACAGCTCAAGCCCGTATGCTTTCGTAAGACTTTCTCCGATGAAGCCAATGATGATGACTCACGCAGCGCATTGAGCATGATGCACATTGAGAGGACATGAGGTCTGCCAATACGTGGAGTCGTTGTGCTCATTACTTTCTCCATTCATCACTTCCTATATTTCCAAGAAAATCATGGCTGCGCCAAGCCCACATTATTGAGGTCCTCCTCGTCTTCTTCTGAAGCATGCGGCCTTCACCATAACGTAGATTGTAACCATAGGCACTTGGACGCCACAGCACAGTATAGGGTAGCAATGTGACTGATAGGCCATACCCGTCACTAGGCAT
>JAAUXU010073502.1_pt1 | contig 13105 bp, 12 predicted proteins | sample 7278151 | NCBI WGS metagenome assembly JAAUXU01 (sample SAMN14350113, study PRJNA611818) | marine sediment metagenome | isolation source: surface marine sediment (1.8m) | place: French Polynesia: Moorea | collected 2018-08 | reverse complement strand
TTTATCAGTGGTTGCGAAAAAACCCATGTGGGTGTTGATTGTCTTTGGTGTTGGCACCAGTTTTGATACATACTTGGTGTTTACATTACAAATGATTCAGACACTTTGTCTCTCTCTCTCTCTCTCTCTCTCTCTCTCTCTCTCTCTCTCTCTGTCTCTCGGGCCAGCAACTTTCCCTCACTACAATATAACAATACTGCAAGCAGCTTTTGTGCCCGGCTTCGCCTTGGATTGGGCCGGACAAAGGTGAGGAAAGAACGCATGATATTTTTCTCTCGAACATCCCCAATTGTGAGCATCTCGCCTCGCTCGGGTCCGACTCCTCATCCGTTTTGTGTGCGCACGTTCACTTCTTTTTGTCTGTGAGCGCTTTGTCTGTCCGGAGTGAGGTCAATTTTTGGCATTTTCACCAAGTTGCTCCTTTCACCTTACTAACCGACGACGGCGAGGACGACGCGTGCCAACAATAAGCAGACGGGGATGAGGGAAGAAGATGACTCCTCTTTCTCCACGCAAGCCATTGTCCAAGCACTGAAGACGAAGAAGAGAGAAACTACCACACTGAGCATGTCTTCTGGCAACAGGGAGAAACAAAGAAGTCCCGACAAATTTGGACTGTCCGTACAGAGAGTCCGGCCAACACCATTGAGTTTTAATTACTGTAATCACCTCTCCCACTCGGCCTGGACGCGTTTTTTGAGAGATCCCATCAAAAGCTCATCACTGGCATATGCTCGGCGAGCAGCTTCAAACGCTTCAAACGCACGACGAATGATCTCGAAGCCTGCATTAATACCTGTCAGCTCTTAGGAACCCACTTTCTGTAAATAGTAACGTATATAAACCGTAGGAAGGAGGGAGAAAACAAGTTGAGGGCGAGAGAAAACAGGAAGAAGGGGGGAAAGAAGACAGCGCCTTTCCTGTTCTCAGGAAAATATGGTTCGTTTTGCAGAGGAGTCGGTCGGGCTGGCATGTTGGCCCTTAATGGGACTTCAGTCTTGTTTGTAATTAGCTACTGTTGTAGGCCACGACTTCTGCGTGGCACCAGAGGAGGCCGATCCGAGTCAAGTGTAAAATAAGCCGACCGACGTGGTGGCAAAGGTCAGCCTGCAGGCACTGGTGAAGGGTGGGGAAGGAAGATCCCATTGTTCACGCTCGTTTGATGCCCTTTTCTACCTTGACCGTTTGCTGGTGGTATTTTCAACGGGCCAGTAAAGATCGAATTGAAGACAATTTGTGAGGGCACTAAGAAAAGCTGTTAAGTACTGACTGAGTGACGGGACTCGGCGAAATCTCCGCGGTAACGAACTAGCACGTCTTTCACGATCCAGAAGGATTGTCCATGAAGAACAAAGACATGGTCCACTGGCATCGGCGGCGACTTGGCCCTGGTTCCCCCCACGGTTCCACTGCGCCAACACCGGTCACCGCCGTCCGTGCTGTACCGCTGCTACTACTAATACAACTGCACATTTTGCCGCTCAAACTGCACGCAAGAGAGTGGTTTGTAAAAGGAGAGCCCTGAGTGCAAAAGCGGTCGGGGTGGGCTGCACGTTGCTTGTTGGGAGGAGCAAGATTTATAAGGGATTGTCGACACCAAGCCTGAAGGATTCTCTTAGTCCTCACGTGCTTGGAGAAGGACCTGCCTCGCCGAAACATTGCCCTTAACCCCAAACTTCAAGCCCCAGCAGCCTCTTAAGACTTTGAATGGTCGGCAATTAGGAAATGAGGTAGTAAAACCACCTGGCCACTTCACTAAAGATGAATGGACGAAGAGACGGAGTGGAAGGGGAGACCGGAGTCAGGCTGGCTTCTGGTCAAAGTATCTGCTCGTCCCTGCCAGCGTTTTCTTCGCACAGGTGGATCATTCTTGAGGTCGGTTCATATGGACTGGTGGTGGGCAGTGCAACAGCCACATCTGGCTAACCTCGTACGTACAGTGGGGCCCAATTGATAGAGTACGGTCTGAAAGTGCGTTTGTAAATGACATCTGAGTGTGCATTTCTGTATGCAGTGGCCCGATCAACACGTGTTCGTTAACTGGCTTCTGCGGTAGGAAGTATCCATGTGGCATTTTCGTGGCGGAAGTTGATTACCAGAGGAGCACCAAGAGTTGCGGCTTCCAAACTAGAGCGAGCATTGGAGAATATCGTGGAAAAGTCGTCCATGGCTCCGAAGCTCACTCACAATGGTTGCTGAGAACCGCGCAAAAATTGTCATTGAGCCATTTAATAACTTGCACGTGGACTTTGCTTCGCCTCATCAAAGGACCTACTCCCAGTATCTTACAGTACTGAGTACAGCGCACATTCGTGCGTCCGAAAGTGAGCATGAGCACTGAGAAGAAGTTATGTTTTAAGAGAAAGAAGAGACATGCAAAATTAGGTCACCTTTTAGTGGTTAACAACTAGCAGTAAAAAGTGGATAACAACGACGAGTACAGCAAAGCGCAAACTGCAAGGGCCGCTTCTTGCCCGTTGCTCCCACCCAACGTGAAGAAAGAACACCTCCGAGGTGTTAAGTGACCTATTTTTTAATTTTTATTGTCCCCTATTTTACGCTGCCTGCAGTACAGTACCTGTTAAACGTACCTACCTCTGCGCGTACATTGTACCACTCTTACTGCTCCTATTCTGGGTATTGTGCGAGTCTCGTCTGCCTTTTTTACTACTCCAGTTCAGCAGAGATTTCGTTTCCATGGCGAGTGCGACTGTCGCTTAACGCACGCATATATAACATTAGAATGTTCCCACAAAACAGGACCGGCACTTCTGCGCTTACGTTCGGACACCACGTACAAGGGCCCCGCGCTGCTTAAGGCGGCCGTGGGGATCGCGTGTGCTCTCCGCATTATGTTCTACACACACATACACAGCATATCAGACTTTTGTCGGGAGCTTCTTGTTCACATCCATTAAGGCAGTCGCTACTTCATGTCAGCATTTTTCTCTCAAAAATCTCCTCCTTCGACCTTGTTTCACGCGAGTTCCACGGTGGTCCTCCCAGACCCGCACCGGCTCCTTTGATCAGCGGTCAAATCCATTACATCAACAAATTATTTTTCATCTCGTTCCAGGGAGATTGATTTTTGCCTCCTCGTGTGCAAGAATGTGGCTGAGGAAAAATGGACCAAGCCTCCGTGGAATGAGAGCGCAGCGGACGCGCGACACCTTTGTCAGACCCACAGAAATCCAGCCATTTTCCCCCGGGAAAACCCTCTTACTGGGGACGAGTCCTCACCGTCATATTTGTTGGGTCTTATTTTGGCGGGAAACTCTTTTTTTCTATCTCTCTTCGTTTCTTCTTCTTGTTCAGTGCGCGCGCGCCCAGGTGAGAACGAAGGCGCTTTGGTACGGAGCAGAATTTATGGGTTGTGCGTGACGACGTTACGGTGCTGCTGCAGCAAAAAAATGGAGGCATGAAGACACTTTTGCCACCTCAGTGTGTCTGGTGGCAACGCTGACACATCTCTCCGGGAAAACGAGCAGCAAAAACGTCATCGTTGCGGTTTGTCGTCCACCCACCCGCCCGTTCTCTCCGGTGGAAACGGGATAATTACAGAGCAGAGGAGCTTCGCACTCTAAATTAATTGTTTGACTACTTCTGAGAAATGATGGCTAATTTGTCAGAACCAAAATGGAAGCGCGGTAATCGCTTCACAGCCATTGATACTTCCCCAAACTTTGTACTACTTCATACGTGGATCCGTCGCGTTATGGTGTGGAGGAGATTTTTCAAACTGTTCTGTGGAGGGGAAAGAAGCTGAAGTCTTAAAGTATGGAGGAGGGGAAGAAAAACCATTACTTTGTGCTGCACTGAAAAAAAAAAAAAGCCCAGAAGTACGAGCAACGGCCAGAGTGGCCAATGCACTGACTGCCGGTGAAGCCAAAACGAAAGCTTGGCACACGCACGAGTACATACTCGTTGCACTGCACAGGCTCCACTGTACGTGCACGAAACACAGGGCTGTGACGAAACTTGCGTGGGGGAGAATTTTACTTACCTCATCAGTGATTCCAGCAGCGACGCCTCCCCGGTCGTATCGACAACTCGGTGCAAAAATGGGGCTCTTGAGGGCGCTCACCAAAGTGGGGAGTTGAGCGAGTATATTGAGCATTGTGTGAACATCAAAGATGATAGCTTTACTCCTTGCAAAGACTTTCCTTTCCCCAGGCTGCGTATATTTAACCAATCTCAAGTAATGACAGTGAAGGCGAACACAGCAAATGACTCACATCAGGTTGCCACCAGCATCAGCTGAACTCCCCCCCCCCCCAAGTACTTACGCGCCGAGATGCACACACGCACACCCCGTTCGCTTACCGGTCCACACCTAAGTCACCGAAGCACCAACCCTAACTTTTTTTTTCTTACCCACCGCCGCGGAGTGGCTCATTTCAAATTCAATCTGCACTGTTTGGATCCAAGTCTTTACCCCCTTTGCCGTAACAATATCCCCCCCCCTCTTCCTCGATTCACCTCGCTCACATCTGCTCGTCTCGCCATTGGCGGAGCCGTTGGAATCGCTTTTTTGCGCCAGCAATTTGTGGCCTGAGAGCAGCAGCAGCAGCAGGAGTAGCAGTAGGTGATATTCAGGGGTTTAGCTGACAGTTTTCTAAGCAGCTGAGTGCGCATAACATTCTACTGGTGACTCCAATTTATGCTGGAAATGACTTTTTCTTCTCTCTCCCAGTGTTCTATGCACGTTCAATCTGAAGGATATTTCTTCTATCTCCTACTCTGCTGTCCGTGAGAATGCAAATGTCCTTACTGACTATGTCCGTACTTAGGTACGTTTATAAGTTCTTTTTCCTCTCCCTCCGAGTTTGTACTGCAGTGTACACTTAGTTGTCCTAAGAACTCCATTAGCCCTGATCCCAAACGGTCTCTTCCTTCCATCGACTTAACCAACCAACCAACCAACCAACCACGTTCCTTCGTTTTCCTTACTCAATCGTGAAAGCTTTGGGAAAGAGGAGATGGAAAAAGAGGGATGCGAACGCTAGGACAGATTTTCGCTGTCTCCTCCGCCCGCCCAGGCTTCATTTTGGCCCCAAATCCGCCATGATCCACTTGGAAATGGTTTCCGACGATCAGACGCTATCTCCAAGGATAAACCGGAGAGATGAGTTCGGAGGATTCTCCTTATTCTCCTCCTTTTCCCTGGGGAGGGATCGGCAAAGTTGCGGGGATCATAATTGCACAAACACATAATTTTTCCCCCGCTGTTAAGCTTGGCGAGGACTGCTAAATGGTGAGCAGCTGAGTCTGGCTGAGAGTACCGCACACGGTCCTTGGACTTACCCACGTCGGCCTGTTCCAGGCACGATGACATGCGCACTATCTTAACGTGCACACAATGCCCTATCTCTCTGTGGAGGTAAACGGCAGAATCCTTTCAGCTTCCTTGGAAAGCTGGCTTTCTCCAATTCAAGAAGACCCTTTTTTCCCGCTGAAGCGACTCGACGAGTAGCACAGTTGTCGGCAAGAGAGTCCAAAGCATATGAAGACACGTACAGACCGCGTGGCCCACCTGCATAAACAGTACTTACACACTATTGAAGGAGGGAAGAAAAGGACCTCCCCACTACTTGGAAGGGAGAAACTTTGGGATTTGCAGATAAATGGAAGATTTAGAGAGAAAAATTGCCTCTCAAACTTTTCGCCTAAGGGTTGTAGCCTGCAGAAGGCGCACGTTCTGGGCCGATCCTGAAAACTTTTGCATGCTACATTAGTGCTATTAGGCTTCGAACTGTACTAAGACTGTTTATGCACGTGCCCCGTGTAGGGTGGCAGCCCCAGTTAAGTGAACGCCAAATCGCTGCTCAGTGATCTGTTCGAGCGTCGTTTTGTTTAGCCCACAGCTTTCTGCTCATACGCACGCACGTCCGTACAACAGAGCTTTCAGAGGCTTCTGTCCGATAAGACACATCCATGAAATCGTCGGCGACGGCTCAATTTTGGCGAGCAATGAGGCAGAACGACGATTAGATTACGTAGAGATTGGAATCGAAGCATTGGTCGTGACAAGCTTTATTATGTGAGCACTGAGCACATTTTGAGTGACGAGAACTGATACCAACGACCCGTACCAAGCACAACCTCCTTCCCAGAGGATATTGTTCCGACGAGTTCTAATTTATGTCCTTCAAGACCTCACGCAAAAATATTCTGGGTCGGGTAGGGAGAGAAAACCCAGTGTCGAATATCGCAAATCCGCGTCGTCTTTCAGCCCAGTCATCAATGCATGCAACGAAGAAGTCAGTCTTTTTTACCCCGTAAGTATCGAGACTTCGGCACTCCTGCGCGACCCTCGCTGCAGACTGAAAAACGACGGTGCTGAGATTGCCTTTGCTCCTTCCCAGAATCTCATTTGACTTTCTTTCCGCAAGCATGTCGTATAATTGGCTCGCGGCCACACAGTGCGAGCTGCTACCTTCTCCTTCGAGCCGCGTCGCCGTCGACGACTTGTGACTTTCCACGCCTAGTTCTTCTTGGATAACAACATCTTTAGAGGCGTCTCTCTCGTTCCCATTGCGTTTCTCGTCTGCATGCACGCACATGGGGGAAGGGGAAGAGGAGAAGCGACGGCGAGAAGAGATTCGTTGGCCGCGACACGACAGCGACTGCGGTGGCGGCGGCGGCGGCAGCGGCGGCGGCAGCGCCACCGGCAGTGCCACCGGCAGCGCCAGGGGCAGCGCCAGAGGCAGCGGCAGAGTCTGCCACTGCGGGGGCAGCAGCAACGGCAGCATCGAGATGTCAGTCCCATGTTCTGTCACGCCATTAGCAGCAGGTCTGTCACATTCCCCAGCTTCCTTTGCACACAAGTTATGTGCTCAGATCTCTCGCCCCCAACTACCGTTTGTGCTGGACCACACACACGCATTAGGGCTGTTACTGCTGCCCCACGTCCTACGATTCGTAGAGCATACGATATACGGTTCGTTCGTTTCTTCAGCTATCTCCTATTACTGCGCGTACGTGTGTATGTGCACTGAATGTAGCTCCTTCGCTCTCCCACACTCACACGACTGCTGACAATAAGATATGCTACAGGACCGTTTTCTTAACATGACACAAGACCTAAAATTAAACTAGACGTCGTACTTTCAGCAACCAGCTACTGCTTTTCACTACAGAGCACAAGTTGCGGGGGATTAGTGCGCTATAGCACTCGTAGCTTTCAATGCAACGACTGTTTTCGTACACTGCAGTACAAAGAAACATTGAGGTTACTCCAGTGGGGGAAGTGTGGATGTGCATCTTCTAGAAAAACTAAAAGGCTGAGACAAAGTTTGTTTGTTGCAGGGGGAAGGAAGGCGTTAATCGCTTGTCTGCATAATATGTATCCTCCAACGCCCAAGTATGGGGTCTTCTGTCAGCGTTTACGCTTTGCTTTTTTTTTTTGCAGAAAAATGTCTTCAAAGAAGTTTTGCTGCCTGTACAGCACAGGATGGACATACGTACGTAGGCATACTTTAGACTGTGCTACATGTGCTGCAGCAGGGCTGGTTTGAATGTGAACGTGATGCGCTGATGGATGAGTTCAATCATTGAAACATTCGTAGACTTTAAGTTGAGCTCAGGATGCTTTTATTTAACTCAACACAACCTAGTACATTGACGGCGTCTTTACTGAATGAATCCTCTGAAACGTGATGATGGTGACGGTGCGTAAAGTTTAAAGCTTACCTAGCCTGACAAATATGAGCTTAATTTCTTGGCGGCGAGGCAGACGAGGACGCTGGAGAAGATCTTGGCTCCGGAGTCTTCTCACCAGACGCCGGAGAATCGCCGCCGCCATCCGCCATGCCAGGGCCGTCAGCCGAGCCAGCCCCGCCAATGCTGTCCCCGCCGCCAGCTCCGCCGCTGGTGCTTCCAGGAGAAGGACTGCGGCGTGGTGGCACGATGTACGGAGAGAAACGTGGTGCGGCTACTGCGACTGAGGGTAGAACGGGTCTCGCACCAGCCAGACGTGCCTGGAGGTCTGACGGTGGTGACGACGAGGAGGAGGACATGGGCAGAGAAGTGGCCGGAGGAGACGATGGAGCAGACGTGGGAGAAAGCCCAAGTTGATTTTGTAAGCCTGCCGCGGCCGCCGCCGCTGCGGCTGCTGCGGCTGCCTGCCATTGCGAGAAGAGTCCTTGCGACAAAGCCAGCGGCGACGGACCTTCGCGGGAAGCATTCAGAGTGTACAGCTGAGGTAGTCCCGGCACACCTTGTGGCGGCATCGCTCCTGGAGGCGGCGGCGGCGGCGGCGGCGGTCCGCCGCCTGACTGTCCCCCAACTGGCCCGCCTGCTGCAGCGGCTGCGGCGGCTGCGATGGCTGCTCCGGGGAAGAACCCTAGCGGTGGCGGAGGCCGTCCCCCGCTCATGATCATCATGGCTCGCGCCTTCTCCGCCGCTGCAGCGGCCATGAGATTGTTGTTCTCCGCGTCGGACAGCAGCGGTGACCGGAAGAGAAAGGATGGGTCCATCCCGGGCGGCAACGCATATGGGGAGTCGCTGCAATGGAAGGAGGAAGAGAAATGAAGCTCTATCGATCATAGAAATGGGCGGCGATGGCATTTTAGTGACTTGACTGCCGCCACCCATCTGTGATGCGCCTGACCCCGTCGTGGACGACCACCTCGGAGCTCCGCCACATGCACGGGCGGCGTGTCAAGCCAAGAGTGCTTATTACGGCGACCCAGACTTGTGATGAGAAGTAGGCGAGAGCCGGAGATGCGCCGCTCCGTGATATCCACGGCGGTATCCACGGCATCACATACACACAAGCCTCTCGCGTTTCAGTACAAATAGAAAATGACAGAGCTTTGCCACTAAATAACTCCCGAAGGCTACCCTGGACTGTCATTACATGGAGGAAAGAGAGGGGAGGAAAAGAGAGCTTCGCTGACAGACAGTCGTCCTCGCTCTCAGTTTTGAATTCTGACACAATTTGACGCCCAAAAGAGGGGGAAGCGATGATAAAAATTCGAGCAAGCTTCACCATCTCGACTGCTGTTACACATTTGTGCTGCTCCGGAGTCACGAATAAGAGTGAGTCGCTTTCTTCTTACCTCTCGTAGTCGTTAAGTCTGGATGAGTCTCTGAAGCCCTTGGCAAATGGATTGCTGTCGATCTTCAACTTTGTAATCTGCAATTAAGAGAGAAGGCGTTGTTGGATGAGATTATGACTAATGGATGCCGCCAGCGGCGTCGCGACCTTCATTAGCTCCCAATCACCACTGAGAAATAATTGCTCCCATCGCTTCTCTCATTTTATTTAAACTGATGCTAGTTTTTACCAGTTGGTTCTGGTAGGCGGTGACGGCAGTAAAGATGGTCTCTGGAAAGATGTAGGATCGGTAGAACTCTCTCTCCAAGTCGACGATGGGCCCGGTGGCTCCCTCGGGTCGGATGACTAGATAGATGCGCGGTTGGAAGCGATGCATGGAGTTCAGAATGATCTGTTGGGGTGGAAGAGAAAGAGGAATAAGAGCGACTTGAGCTTTTATGAGTTCCGCAAACAGCCTATTACCCGCTCGCTTACCCACTACTACTCCTACCTGCACTGCTACCCCACGACAAACAGTAACAGCATGGGAGGGAGCGCCAGCCGCAGTCATGCCACCGCAACAAAGAAAGCTCTGTGTGCGTGAGTTGTGCACACAATGACGAAAGTTGCTGTTCCCGGTAGAGACGATTAACGTCATTTTCCATCAGACTTTAAGGAGCATGAGGAGCCAATTTTAAGAGCGGAAAAATTTGCCGCGGAAACTGCGGCCAGGAGGGCAAACTTCTTTTACGTTCCATAAAACTTGCATATCGATCAAGATCCGATCAGGATTTTATTGCCAGGGAGGAGGCTGCAATCTTAGATGAACAACTCTTTTCTGCCCGCCGGCTATCTGCAATAAAATCGTGCAGAGCAGCGCGCCAGACACAGAGAGAGAGAGAGAGAGCGCTGCTCGACAGCGTTTCATTCTTTAAGTGATGATATTCCTCCCCATTGCTCGCGGCGGCGGCGGCGGCGGCGGCGGCGGCGGCGGCGGCGGCGGCGGCGGCAGCAGCGACAGCGGCGGCAGCGGCAGCGACGGCGGCGACGGCTGAGACGGCGCTAGCGGCGGGAACTGCGTACACCAAGGAGCGGCTTGGCCAAGGAGGAAGAAGGAAAAAAAAGGTAATTGTGCTATCTTCGAAGTGAGAATCTGTAAGATGAAGTTTGGAGAGGATGATCGCTCATCCCGGCGACGGCGGCCAGGGAGGAGAAGTCTCATCAAGCGGGCCAAGCGACCAGAGAGAGAAATAAGACAAATGATGCAGCCAAGTCAGCGTGATGAAACAACAAATGCGAGACGACTGCGAAGTCGTGAGAGAAGACGAGGAAGACGAAATAATGGGGAATATTCGGGAGGAGGAGAAGGAAGTTACTCAGTCGATTAGAGACACTTCTTCTCTGCCTCCGAGTGGAGGAGAAAAATTTGCGGAATCTCTCACTCGCTGGGAGAAGCAGATGAAAGTGACAGACAGATGACGGAGAGACGCTCCCACACACATGCAGATGAACGGACCACCCTGGTGCGTCCGGGTGCATGGCGCCGGGTGCATCGCGCCGGGTGCATCGCGCCGGGTGCATCGCGCCGGGTGCGCGACTGCGCTGGCTGGCCGAACCAACATTGCGGGGCTAAGAGTTCCTCATGTAATGTGTGGACGGACGAAGGCCAATCGAGTATTACGAATGACTGCCCACGCACGCTGGCACGCAGGCGCTCGCACGCTCGCACGCACGCACGCACGCACGCACGATGTGGCAGTATTTATCCACGCACTGATGAGGATCCAGAATGAGTGACAACAAGTGACAGATGCGGTGTTACACCCCGTTTCCCCTCGCTCGTTCGTCTTACATTTTTGCCTGGCTGCAGACTATCATATAACACTCTCTTCTCAGTAGCGACTGCATGATTGATTAAGTCTCGGCTTCTTTTTTCCTTCTCTCTCTCTCTCTCTCTCTCTCTCATTCACTCTCTCTTCTCGCTGCTGTCACGTACCTGGCCATTCTTGTCCAACTCGTTGTTGGTCAACTTGACTTTCTCGAAGGAGACGACCTGCTTCCTCAGCTGCTCGCCGGTGTAGGGAGCGTCCGGATGGATGTAGAATCGGTGCGGTGGCGGAGGATCCGCCTTTCCAGCCACCAGCCAGGAGGAGCGGTGGTATGCGTAGCGGTAACGCTTGTTGTCGCAGGGCACAATGTCCAGTATCACGTAGTACTTCCTGTCCGGCCTCAGGTTCTGAAAGCTGCACCTCACTGTGGGGAACATTCTCCTGTAAAAAGAAAGTGAAAGGTTGGCGTTGTGCTTATCACTTCCATCCAGCATTGTTGGAAATTTCCCCCATTTCTTCTCCTCCCTCCTTGCCCGAGGCAGTAGCAGCAAAGTAGTGCTCCTCAAGTAAGCCGGGGGCAAGCGAGCAGAGAGGGTAATTGATTATTGTTCCAATAAGTCAAGGCACTTGATAGATGATCAGTCGGTCTCTTTATTATCATTACACGCATTCGTGAGCTCGGAAGGCCACAGGATGAGCCAGCTCAAGTACCAGGGTCGTTGAGGCGGCCAGCAAAGGACTATGAGAGCGAACGTTCGTAGGCACTGCAGTCCTGGTTGATCGATACTTTCACAATGCCGCGTGCATCCCATGCGGACTCGCAGGACGTACACGAACTGCGCGAACTGAGCGGATCGTACGTGCTGCACGTTGTCCAGTGTGCGGTGCATGGTAAGTTAGTAACAGGATATTAGCTGGGGAGATTAATAGCGCTCCCTTTCGATTAGTATTTCTTCTGGCCCGGCCCCAAATAGAAAAATGTGTCCGCGGTCATCAACAGTGCTGCAGTTTCAGGTCATCAAGTCGCGCGACGCAGTTTATGTCAGTCGACGTGGGATTTCGTTTCAATCTTTCCATTTTTACGGATTCCTCTCACTCATTTTTGGACCCAGCATCACGATCTCACCTACGGTACTTTCCTTCAGTGGGTCGGTCAGTCAAGCCAAGCGCTCCCTCCTTGACCCAATAGTGGTTGCTCCGGTAGGCAAGCGATAAATGCTCCAGAGATTAATTTCCAGCATGCTTAAAGAGGCTGCCGCCGCAGTAGCCGCTGGCTCCTCTCTCCTTATTACTGCTAGGCGGCTACGTCTAGTGCGGAGCAGCACATGGTATTGATGGTGAGCCCCCATTTAAGAATTGGTATGTGTGTGTGAGAACGCTGAGGCCGGGGCAATTATCGTTCTATTCACGTCCCTTCATCGCAGGAATGCATTACCAACGGAAAAGTGAGCAGCGGCGGCGGGGAGCAAAAATCGATCATGACACGCAACCCCATCTTGACTAATCTCTCTCTCCATCTTTTTCTCTCACTTGTAGTCATGAGTGCGGACCCTGCGTGCCGCGGACCCGCAGCACCTACGTGGGGCACAGATGCACCTTGCTGCACACGGACGCGCACTCGCGCAGCGACTGGGCCGAGAGGGCGAGGAACCTGTGAGCGCACTTGTCAGATGTCATGAGCCCGATAAACGCACCCGACACAATCAAATGCCAGCAAAGAATCGATCGTCGACCATCTCTCTGTCTGTCTGTGTGTCTGTCTGTGCGTGCGTGCGCACGCAGCATTTTTTTTTTGCATAATTTAGCAGTCCCGGTGGAGCCTCCACAATGCGGAGCACCTGAGGTGGGCGGGACTAATTTCGGCGCATTCGTGGCTGCCTCATTCTGGCTGCTGCACAAGGTACTTGAGCGATGATAAAGCAAGGGGGGACACAAAGCTTAGTAACGAGGTAGGGAGGAGGCGTCGAAACTATATTGTGACGATCTCATTCTGCAGCGACGCTTCCACCGACGTTCCGAGCTGTTAATTTCAGCTGCCTGCTGCCTCATGTACTCGCACATACGCTCTACATGGACGTACGCGCTCTCGTGCGCGCATGTGAATAACACCAATCAACTCGATACGGATGTGAGTGTCTGTGTGCAGTGCGCGCACACACGACGACGACCGACCGGTCGTTTCATATGTCATAGTGTTGAGTTGTGAGGTCTGGGGGGGGGGGGGGGGGGGGGGGGG
>JAAUXU010060315.1_pt1 | contig 13108 bp, 13 predicted proteins | sample 7278151 | NCBI WGS metagenome assembly JAAUXU01 (sample SAMN14350113, study PRJNA611818) | marine sediment metagenome | isolation source: surface marine sediment (1.8m) | place: French Polynesia: Moorea | collected 2018-08 | reverse complement strand
TTGACTGAGCCAGCTGAGGGGGGTCGGCCCCTAAAGTTCGGCCCTGCCTGGAGTTGCCAACTTCTGAATAATATAGGAGGTGTTTGTGTGCAATCCAAGTCAGAAGCAAAGACATCCTCTAAAGCAACAGCTGTGCAAGTGGCAGGTCTTAAGCAGCTGCTAGCCCTGAGGGAGACAAGGGCACTGTGATATTCTCAAAGAAAATCTTTCCTTGCAAATTATTCTATTGAAAACATGTTGTCAATTAAAGTGGATGATACATGCACAGCACAGCTTCCAAAAGTTTTTCTCTTCTGCTTAAATCAGACAATTTGGTTCTATAGCACTAGATACTTACTTCTCTTTAACTAAAAAATTCAGCCCTTTTCATTGTAATATGGGGTCTGTCGGTCCATGACCCAGCTCAGCTCCCAAGTTCCAGAAAATTCAATGGCTCTTTTCACGGCCCTCACTACAGCTGAAAATCCCACCACTAGGGTGGGGTAACTTTTTAGCAAGCCGAATAGTTCATGTGCATGCTCATCATCAACTCGACTTCAAGCACTTTTAAAAGTTGAGGGTGCTGCTCATCAACTACTCGAAGATGTTCATTTGCAACCGAGGCGGCCTCGAAATATATTTTGTAGATCACTCCTCTCTTTTGAGAGTCCTCACAACAGCCAATGAGGACGCGGCTTTCACTCGCTTAACCACTGGGCTGCACCTTCTCGCGGACTTGACGCAATATCCTGATGAACCCCGACGATTCTCAGGCTGCCACCGGAGCTACCGGCGAACAACGCGATGCAGTTGGAATCCGGCTCGATACAGCAAGTTGGGCCGGGTACCCATCTCGACCAGGGTACACGAATGTTGTTTACCTACAGCTGTTGAACAGCTGCTACATGTTGTACACGGGGGCCAGCACCCACGCTCCAGTTCGCTTCTGATGTGGTCTACCATTTCATCTTGATCTGCGTCTTCATGACCAAGAGGTGGTGGCAATCGAACGTGTCCCGCGTTAACATCGGCTGGGCTGTGGTCATCGCTTTAGGCATCGGGTCCTTCGTCCTCGCCCGCGACGTTGTGCAGCAGCAGAGGTTCGAGAGGATGAAGATCCGGCAGCAGATCACCGACGACGTCAAGATGGAAGTTATGAACCGAGAGAAGAAGTAGTAACAATAATGTCGCAACAGCAGCAGCAGCAGCAGCAGGGGCTGCCGGTCGGCCTGCCCCAGATGGACGAGGACAAGATGAAGATGGTACAGGACTTAGAAATCGAGATGATGACGGACATGTACTCCCGTCTGACGAGTTCCTGCCACAAGAAGTGCGTGGCACCGAAGTACCGAGAGGCTGAACTCCAGAAGGGCGAGTCCGTCTGCATCGACCGGTGTGTGGCCAAGTACCTGGAGGTGCATGAGAGAATTGGCAAGAAATTGACTGAGATCTCCATGAAGGACGCTGACTCGCAGCAAAAAGTAGCTGGCACTGGAGTGGGTCCACCGGGGATGGCTGGGAGTTGAAGATAGCGAGCATGTTGATTCGCCTCTACCGCAGAATTCGACTGTATTTGCGGACAGCTGGAAAACACTGCAGCTATCGCCCGTCCTCATTGTAGTCATTTGCCAATGTTTGTAGTATGAAATATATTGTATTTAACTACCATGAGAGCACGAAATCGTGAGTTAAAACACCTTTAACTCTCAAGTACAACGACCTCGAGGCTTAACGTTTTGGGACGTCCTCAAAAATAGGTTTGACGGGATCGAAGTCGATTTTGGAGTTCGACAAAGTGCTTAAAGCTGTCTTTGACGTCTTTGGTCTGTAAGACTACTCTTGACAGACAAAAAACCTGACTTGATTTGTGATTTTCCTCAGATTTTGGCTCGAAGTTCCTGCTAACATAAGCTCAGCTCGAATATATCTCGACTGACTCGGTCATGAACAATACAGCCCTACACTCCACTAGTCGGCAATCAGAGTTGCCACAAGAGGAAGGAATGTCCGGAAAAACAGACAAAGCAAAAAGCTGGGTAAAAACGGAGGAAAAGGGATGGGCGAAGCTCGAGTTTTGTTTGGGCCCTGACCTCTCCGCAGCCAGGAGTGTCAAAAGCTAAAAACGGAAACTATAAAGGAAAAGTGTGACTAAAATTCCAACTAGACAAGCTTTTTCTCACATCTGACTAAAGTGTGACCCAGAGGAGATGAAAAAGCGATGTCATCAGTAAACCAGACCAGTATTCAATGGCCTCACGTTCCATGGGGAGGTCGGTCAGACTTTTCTCTTAAACTTTTGAGTACTCCAAGTAATGCCCTTGTCACTCTTACCGATCTAAATGGCATTATTCAGGTCGGATGATTCCCACTCCGCGCTCTGTGCGCCTTCGTTAGAGGAAAGAATTTAGGTTTGGTCTCAAGTTTTGAAGAAGAAACGAAAAAAGGGCTCGTCTTAACAAGGAGCTCGAACACTGGTCAACAATGTCCAGAGCTCGACCCGAAACCCGACCCGACTCGTTCACCCGCACCCAGCTGTACCGGCGGACCTTGACACAGGCAGGGTTCCTAAGACGCGCCCCCTCAGGATCCCGACGAACTTGTCCGAGATCCTCTCCACATCGTCCTGGTTGTCGATCACACGTCATTTGACAATTTTTAAGTCCATTTGGGAAGAAAAAAAAATCTGGAAGCCTCTCCCCAATGAGCGGTGATCGTGGACTCTTTTCTGGCAAGTCCGTAATCCTTAGTGTAGTTCTGGGCTCAGTTAGCCCGCTCGCCCGCCTGTTATCTCGTCCTCTAACCCTCCCTCCCTCTCCTCCCTCGCTCCGTCCCTCTCTGTCTGTCTGTTCTGCCTTGAAGAGCTTCGTTTTCACTTTTTGGCCGCAGCCACCGCCACTCCCCTCCGTCCCCTCCTCCCCGGCCGCCATTCCATTTCCCTCTCTCCAGCATCAGCCTGCGTGAGTCATCCGAGAACAAAGTCTCTTCCGCCAAGAAGCCCGCAGAGATGAGTTCCGTGAAAGACCTGCCCAAGATCGAGGAGTCCCTCAAGGGGGAGATCCTAAGCCCCCACAAGCTGAAGGAGACGCAGACGGCCGAGAAAGTGAGCCTGCCCACTGCCGAGGACGTGGCCCAGGAGAAGACCCATCAGGGTCTGATCAACGATGTGAAGACATTCCACGCTGAACAACTGCACCACGTCAAGACGAGGGAGCCCGCCTCTGGGGCGGAGGTCCTCAAGGTGGAGCTGGCCCACCAGACTTCTGTCAAAGAAGTCACCCACTTCGAGAAGGAGAAGCTCAAGAAGGTTGAAACCAATGAGAAGAACCCCCTGCCGGACAAGGAGGCCATTGCCGCCGAGGCCGAACACAACAAGTTCAAGGAGGGCATCGAGAACTTCAATCGCGAGTCGCTCACTCATACGCCCACCGTGGAGAAGAACACGCTCCCCACCAAGGAGACCATCGAACAAGAGAAGGCAGCCTAAAGGTGTCTCCTGGCATTGGCCATAAAGTACTTCACGTCTACTTATATTGCTGGAGAAAAAAAAATCACAGTATAAAAAGTCGTATTTAACTTAAAACTATATTTGAAAAACCACGTATTCATTTTTCGTTGTAGCTTTCTGGTATACATATTTATATATGATTGACGGTGCATTTATGCCATATTCAATGCTATATATCCTATGGAGCTATGATGATGGAGCATTCAGTATTTTTTCTTTCTACTTTTATAATGGTCTTCCTTAAAGCAATGTAAAATACACTGTATGAGCCAGTCTGCTCGTGCAATCCTTTGACCTCACAAGGTACATCCAGCTTGTATGCACAGGGATCAAACCACTCAGCGAGAACAGGCTCGTCAAACGAGATCGAAGCAACAGGTAATGTACTGGGGTTTTTTGCACCTGCGTCATGTCTCCGCCGTCTACAATAAAACTGTCATCATTATCTTATCTCTCCTAGTCCTTCGGCCAGTCCTTGTTCAAGCTCACGGCGGTGTGCCTGGACTAGACGTACATAGGGTCAAAGGGGGAGGAAAAACAGGCCTCACACCCACTGCGTCGAGGGAGGCCTGCAAAATGAGCATCGTCTTTGAAAGAAGGGCTACCTCAGCCGCACGCACGCGGCGTCAGCGGCCGGCGGTGGTGGCCGAGAAGGTGAAGGCGGAGGCGACTGCCAAGAGCAATTTTCCAGCTGCTGAGGGGGAAATCCGTGCTCTACAGCTAGATCTGGGTAAGGTGTGGGTGGGTTAGGGGGCGTCTCTCTCGATGAGACGTCTACTCTCCTGTTCGCTCGCACGGCCGTCGACGTCGTGGTCGTTGCTCTGCTCCTCCTGAAGAAAGTCGTCGGCTGCTGCGATCTGCACTGCTCCGCACTGCTTCGCACTGGCTTGCCTTCAATGACTCCTGTCCCACTCTGGCGGTGCAGTTGTTGCCACAGCCAGCGCCAGTGCTAGCGCTAGAAGAAAGGTTTCAAGGAGTTCCGTGTGGTCTGTCTCCCTCCTGTGCATGGTCCCGATGAGAATGCCCATCTCCGACGAGGCCCGCGCCGCCCTCGACCTCCTGAAGGATGTACGGGCCAAGGTGGCGGCTACGGAGGACCTCAAGTCGAACAGTGAGGTCGCCGGGGATCTGCACACGCTCATATCGGTGTTGGAGAGTCCCGTCTTCCAAAGCATCCTGAATATCAAGGACTCGCTGCGGGAGCTCAAGCGACAGGTGCAGCTGCATCCCTCCATTCTTCCGGCTGACTTTGACATCACTCCCGGAGGAGAGCTCGTCCTCAGCCTACCTTCGTCACCGCCCTCCAACGCCGCCCCAGGCACCGACTCCTCCGGGCGCAATGGAGTCGGGGTCTCGACTCAGAATGAAGGTGTGGCGCTGATCAATCGACACCAGCAGGAGCAGGAACAGGTCAAAGAGGTACATGACTCATGCCTTTGAAGTTCTTGCACGATTCCCCAAAGCATCCCTCTGTTTCTTCTTCTAGCCTGAGTACGATGGCCACTTTCAGCAAATGTGTAAGACCGCTGCTCAAGGACGTGAGGTGAAGTACATCAACCTCTTCAAACCGGACGGCAGCAGCCTCGGGTTCTCGGTGGTGGGACTAAAAAGCGAGCACAAGGGCGAACTCGGAATATATGTGCAGGAGATCCAACCTCACGGAATCGCCAGCAAGGACGGGCAGCTCCTGGAGGGAGACCAGGTTTTTCACTTCTGTTTTTCATACTTATTTTTCCACCACTAACCTCTAAGCGACCAATTCCAGATTCTCGCCATCGATGGACAATTCCTGCACTCTCAGATAAGTCACCAGCAAGCCATTAACATCTTGCAGCGTGCCAAGGGCATTGTGCATCTGGTGGTAGCGAGAAATCTTGCAGAGGAGGAGCCGCTTCTACAGCAACAGCAGCCATCACACAAGCAAGCTCTAGCAGATTTAGGTTTTCCATCTGACTGGTGTCAGGTCAACGTAGTGGAGCTGGTCAACGCTGGTTCTGGTCTCGGTTTTGGCATCATTGGTGGACAGCAACCAGGCGTCGTGGTCAAAACCATCCTGCCAGGTGGAGTAGCCGACCAGGTATGGATTCATGTCTGAAGTGTGTTGCCTGAATATTAGTATGATTTTTTTGGTCCTCAGGATGGTCGCCTCCAAGCGGGTGATTACATCTTGCAAATCAACGAGCACTGGCTGCATGGTGTCGGTAGCGAGCGCGTCGCCGACGTCCTACGCGGCACAGGAAACAGAGTACGTCTGATTGTGGCTAGGGCTGTGGAGGCCTCTGGTCAAGCTAGTGGCACCGGTCCCGTTTTGCCGGCGTCTGTGTTGACCAACAGAAACGAGTTGGAGGCTCATCTGCAGATAGCGGCTGCAAGCACTGGCTCGCCGTCAGCGCATCAACAGGTGCAGCCGCTGCTGGGGCCCTCGACTGCGTTGGCAAGCGACATGGTCCTACCAGCGTCGGCGGAAGACGTTTCAGTGAGCGTAGGAGCGGCCATGAAGAAAACTGTTGCTGCAGCCTCGGAGCAATCGGCGGTAGAGCTGATGCCTGAGATGGAGACCTTGGATGTTACGCTGATCAAAGACTCTCAGGGTCTGGGCATCACCATTGCCGGGTACACTTGCGAACGAGAAGAGTTATCTGGCATATTCGTCAAGTCAGTGAACGAGGGCAGTTCTGCTTACCGCTCAGGGAAGGTGGCAGTTAATGACCAGATCGTGGAGGTCGATGGTCACTCCATTCAAGGCTATACCAATCAGCAAGCGGTGGAAATGTTGCGCAGCACGGGGAAGTCCGTCAGGCTGAAGCTGGTTCGCTACGTACACGGACTCAAGTTTGAGCAATTACAGCAGGCAATCGCCCACAGTCAGAGCAATAGCCAGGTCACTACCCCCTCCGTCGCCAGTCCGCAACAGCAGCAAGCAATGATCAGGACGGACTCGGTAGTGTCGGAGACTAATGTGGACGCGACCAGGGACGTTGACCGGGAGAGTCAAAGTAAAGAGCAAGGGCCTTCTGAGGAAGATGAAGCAAATGACACCGATTTTCAAAGCCCGTTGACTCCAGAGAAAGAGGCAAAGCTGAAGGAAAAGTGGTCTCGCATCATGGGCCCCAACTACCAAATCATCCCGGCCCAGTTGACCAAGTTCAAGGCGAGCGGCGGACTAGGTATCAGCCTGGAAGGCACAGTAGAAAAAGTTGATGGCGAGGAGCAAAACCCACATCATTATATCCGTTCGGTGTTGCCCAATGGACCTGTCGGCCAGAACGGACGACTGAGAAGCGGCGATGAGCTGCTGGAAGTAAACGGCATCAAGCTGCTGGGACTGTACCACACAGACGTCGTCACTATTCTCAAGGATCTGCCCATGACTGTGCGCATTGTCTGTGCGCGAGCCCACAGTCAGTCTGCGTCAGTGGGTACCAATAACCATCACCATGCTCCCTATAATGCGGCTGCTTCGGACAGGCTTGTCAAGGCAAAATCAGACGGATCCATTTCCAGCGCCGGGACCGTGACGGACGCATCCCAACAGCCGAACCAGCAGGCCCAGGGTTCTGGAGGACAGCAGCAGCAACAGTCCAAGTTGAAATCCCGCTCACTGGAGCCACTCACTAGCTTGGCCATGTGGTCTGAGGAAGTGCTCACCATCGAATTGGTCAAGGGCGAGCGCGGCCTCGGATTCTCCATTTTGGATTACCAGGTGAGATCCACTGCTTTCACAGGGCGTAGTTATAGTTCTGCCATGAGCTATTACAAACTTTCCTCATAAAACTTTCTTTTAGGATCCGCTGAATAAGGAAGAGACTGTAATCGTCATTCGGAGTCTGGTACCGGGCGGCGTGGCGCAACAGGATGGACGACTCATCCCCGGCGACCGCCTTATGTTTGTCAACGATGTCCATCTGGCTCATGCCAACCTTGACGAGGCTGTGCAAGCTCTCAAGGGGGCTCCTCGTGGTGTCGTTAGAATTGGAGTCTCCAAGCCGTTGCCAGTCCAGCGTGATAGCAGCTCCACCGCACCCTCTCTTGCCGACGAAGAGACTACCACTCGATCCGACAGCACCGAGGTACGCTCAGAGATCAGCGAGGTCGCAGTTGCTGCCGGTGGAGCGAGCACGTCAGGAGTGGGCGGCGTTGCCGTGCCAGAGCTTCCCAACGACGACGACGGCGACGACGACGAAGAAGAAGAGGAAGAGGAGGAGGAAGAAGAAGAAGAACAAGAAGAAGAAGAAGAAGGAGAAGAAGAAAAGAAAATTGTACCATCAGAGAGACTTTTGGAAACGTCTCAGACCTTGTCTTCAAGGTTAGAGCGCCGAGTCGAAGAAGAAGACATGCTCCCACCCCTGCCTTCTGAGCTTGAACAAAAGATTCGGATCATCAAAGATAGCGACACACTTGGAGTTCAGGTGGATATCGAAGAGGACGGCGTTAATGGTCTGGTTGTCCGTTCCGTAACTCCAGGCGGTACCTTGGCGCGTGATGGACGCGTGCAGCCAGGGGACTACTTGGTGTCCGTCAACGGAAAGTCCATGCGCCGCATTGGACACAGCCAGGCCTTAGACATCCTGCGGAAGACTCAAATGGTCCCGCTGAGACAGGAGATCAGCCTCACGTACATTCCATCGACGGATGCCGCTGTCTTTAAGGCCTCGGCCATAGCCAGGATAACTGCCGAGAGAAGAGGCGTAGGAGGAGAGGAAGACGAGAGAGAGCCTCATCAACGTCAGAGAGCTGCGATGGTCTCTGAGAAAGCCAATGGCACAACTGTCATCTCGATCAGAGGGAGCAATAATAGAGAGGAAGAAGAGCAACAAGAGGAAAAGAGCGCGCCGTTGGTGTCCCCAGAGGCCTCGGATATAGGCTTTGGCGCTTCTAATGCCACTGCCGTGACTTACACAGCTCAGCCCAGAGACGTCGACATTGGCGAGCGGCCGACAGTAGAGATTGATTCGGCAACCGTCGACGAGAGTTACACGGACGATATCTTCCCGGCCCCACCACCGCCGATTCAGGACTTCCCCCTCGTGCCGCCTAGGCCGTCGAAGGCCTCGTCGGCAACCTCTTCCATAGCGTCGACGCCATCTCATCAAGCTCCACATCCCCCAAGATGCTATGGCGGCGATGGAGAGGAGGAAGAGGCCGAAGGCGACAACGAAGAAGAGGAGGAACAGAGCGCCCTGACATCGTCCAACGCTTTCAGCTCCCAACACTGGGGCCCTGAACGAAGAGTGGAGATAAGGAGGGTGCAGAACCAGGTAAGACTCATTGTCTAACGGTCTCTTGCACTACAAGTGGGAATCTTCAGCAAGTATCCAACATTAATGCTGGAGGACTACAAGTAGTTACCAGCAACAAAGACAGGTCCGCCGCCATGGTAAATGTAGTCCTTGGTCAGTTTTAATAATGATGGCCTCTACAAGGCTGGGTCATTATGACGTTTGCAGTCATCCTATAGTGATCAAACGTATGTGTGATGTCACATACCATTTGACATTGTCTGCATCATAGCTAAGCTCTTGTTGGAGTTCTCGGACCACTCGGGGCTTGCTTTAAAAAAACAGAGGCAAGACCTTGGGCCAACAAAGATAGAATCTGAGCCGAGGTCATCCTAGCAGGTTAGGTTGAGTAAGGAAGCTCTGGACATTCCTTTTATCCTCCTCCTTGACGTTCACGAGTGTTGTCTTTCCAAACTCCTTGTTTTACCGAGGCCACTTGAACCTCAATTGATTAGAGACTTCTCGGGACTTTTCTTAGGTTCTCAAGCAAGGCTGACATTTTGGGGCACAATCAAATACGGTACTGGTCTCCAAAATAAAGTCTTCAGGCCTTCAAGTTCTCAAGCACAAAGCTCGAGATCTTAGGGCAGTCCGAATTGAAAAAACTGTCTTGGGAAAGAAGTCACGATGATTTCAACTTCACTGCTGACGTAATGTTTGGTCAAGCTTCTTCGCGGCCTTAGTATACATTACAAACATACTTAATAAAATGGACCAAGAGACTGCTGTTCCTTCGCCAGAACCACTGTAACTAGTGAAGGTCGAGAAATTGTTGAGCGAACTTTCTAGAGTACAATGGCGGGATGTCTTTCACTTGGTGACTCGGAGGTGTCAAACTTTCCATGACTTCCCTACCAACAGCGGTAGGAGAAGTTAAAGTCCGATCGGGTTTTTGAATGTAATTCTATGTTCAATATTCCTGCCCAAAGAAACATTTCACTCGGGGTGAAAACTTAGTTAAAAGTGCATAAATAGTCAAATGTAGTCATGAAAAAAGCACACGTTGACCAGTCACAGCTTCAAGGTCACCAACTTCCTTGTATATGCCGTGTAAACTGAATCTAGCAAAGTTAAGGGGCAAAAACAATGATCAGCGTCACCAAGATCCCTCATGCAATGGACTCTCCTCGTCTTGTTTCTACTTTACCAAGTCCAATTTATGTAGTGAAGTCAGTTGGAGTGTAAATTTTTCCACTACTGTGTAACGCTAGGTGCATACGTATTTTAAATATACGCACTTCTTCTTTCCAGGGTCTGGGTATTTCCATCGTTGGTGGCAAAGTGGACGCGTCCCCGGACGCTGCGTCCGCGCACCCGGTGACCGGAATCTTCATCAAGAATGTGCTGGAGGGCAGTCCCGCCGGACTCTCCAGTCAGCTCTGCACCGGCGACCGGATTCTAGAGGTTGACGGCCATGACTTGCGCTCTGCCAGTCATGATGAGGCCGTTGATATAATCAGACAGTCGGGACAGGTATTTCGGCCGTGCATGATTATATTCAGCAGGTACAAAAATTCTCTTTTTGATGCATCAGGTTATCCACTTCGTCGTACAGTCGCTGCTCGGGGTGACTGCGATCGGCGGCGGCGGTGGCACCACAAGTGCCAGCAACACCACCGGCAGCAACGCCGGCGAAGAAGTGGAGGACGAGGACATGTCCGAGGCTGCAGCCGCAACAAACGCGGGTACAGTCGTCATCGAGGACAATAACAACATGGTAGGTCCTCCGCCGGAGTTTGCCAATGATCCTGCCGACGGTGACGGTGGAGACGGGGGGTCCTCATCCGAGTCAGGATCTTGCTGTTCCGGATCCGGTTCTAGCTCCTGCAGCGAGGCTGAGGGTGACGAGGACGAAGACGATAGTGCCACGCTCGGTAAGCGTCATTGTTAACATATAGCTGCATGATCGGTTGATTTTATGTCTCCCTCTAGATCTAGATGGTGACAGTCGAAGCAAGAAACGTTCCACGGATACAATTACAGACGAGTCCTCCGACACAGCAGCCGCCGACCTGCAGCAATGCGGCCAGGACACTCTGCCCAACGGCACTGTCATCGATCGAAACTCAGCCGGATTTTTGCCACACTCCAAGAAAGACACAGACGAGGAGGATGAGTACGGGTACACCTTGATGAAGATTCGACGCAAGTACGCCAAGTTCTCTCACCAGCCGGACGGTAGCCGCGGCACCCTGCTTTACGTGTGTCTCAACAAGGGCACCAATGGGTTGGGCATTAGTCTCGCTGGCCACAAGGATCGTTCCAAGATGGCCGTATATGTGTGTGGACTGCGCCCTCAGGGCAACGCGTACCGCGACGGCAGGATCAAAATGGGCGACCTCATCCTGGAGGTGAACGGAAAGGTCCTGCATGACCGCCACCATCTCAACGTGACCTCCGTAATCAAGGCACTACCTGATGCTGACGTTACCTTCGTGCTTCTTCGCACGGACTCCGGCGCCGAGAACTTGGCCGTTCGCCCGCTCACCCATTTCCCGGCAGAACCGTTCAAGGATAATCCCATAGAGCGCTACCGAGGAAAATACCGCGGGCTGCGAGAAGTCAGCATACAGAAGACAGAAGGCAGTGGCCTGGGCATCATGATTATCGAAGGCAAGCACCCTGAGGCTGGCACAGGCGTTTTTGTCTCTGATCTGCAGGCTGGATCCTGTGCAGACCTTGCGGGGCTTAAGAGAGGTGACATGATTCTAGCCGTAAATGGCGAGGACTTTGTCGGGGTCAATTATGATACAGCTGCCTCCGTGCTCAAGACTTCTGAGGGCACGATTAAGATGATTGTGGCCAATCCATTATTTACTGAGGTGTCCGCGCCTGCTTTGGAGGCTGGTCCACCAGCACCTGCGGTATCATCGAAGGCTGAGAAGGTCGAGTCTGGCTCCAACCAGCGCGTGGCTCCAACCGTTGCGAGTCCAGAGAAGCCAAAGCTGCCGCCCAAACCGGCTATCGCACCAAAACCGGGGGTCGCTACGACCACGGCACCAACCACCACGACATCCACGGCTGTCGTTGCAAAAACTACTGCAGTCACGACCACTGCCTCAACCACTGTTTCAACCTCAGCTACTAGTACTGCTGCTGCCGATGCTGCTACTACTTCTACGAAGCCTGCTGCAGCGACTACTGCTGCTCCAAAGGGTACTAACACTGCTCCCGCCAAGCCAGCAACACGTCGTCCAGTGGCTTCACCGCGAAAAGGCGGCGCACAAAACCCGGCCCGCTGCGAGATAGTCCCTGGAGCTGATACCACCATTGAGATCACGAAGGATAAGGACGAGGACGGCAAGACCATGGGCCTGGGCCTCTCCATTGTAGGCGGGTCGGACACGTTGCTCGGAGCCATCTTTATCCATGAAGTATACGAGAAGGGTGCAGCTCACAAGGACGGACGACTGAGACCAGGAGATCAGGTACAGTGAATGCTGGCATACTGTATATGCCCATATTACCCATTTAGGAATGTATACTGTAGCGAGAAACTTTACTTCTCCAGATTCTGGAAGTAATGCACGAAGACCTCCGCGACGTAAGTCACTCTCATGCACTGCACGCCCTGCGCCAGACTCCCAATCGTGTGCGTCTTGTCATTCATCGTGAAGATGACGACATCTACGAGACTCTGGAGGTGGAGTTGCACAAGAAGAAAGATCGGGGTCTGGGCTTGAGCATTGTAGGCAAGAAAAGCGGTCCCGGCGTCTTCATTTCAGAAGTAGTAAAAGGTGGTGCTGCCGACACTGACGGCAGGCTGGTCCAAGGCGACCAGATCATTTCCGTCAACAATCACGACCTTACTAACAGCTCTCAGGAAGAAGCCGCTCCTGTACTTAAGATGGCTCAAGGCAAGATAAGGTAACTAGAATGACTTTTACCTCTGCGTCTGGATCCCACGTGCAAGCATAACCATGCTCCTTGTCATCCAGGATGAAAGTCCGCCGCCTGCGAGTGGGTAATCGCAGGCAGCAGCAACAACAGCATATCCGTGAAGGCAGCATGCCCAGCAATCCGGTTGTGAACGGCACGCCCCAGACGATCGAGCTTCGTCGGGGCGAGCAAGGACTCGGCTTCTCCATCGTGGGCGGATTTGGCAGCCCTCACGGGGACATGCCCATTTACGTCAAGACCGTCTTTGAGACCGGTGCCGCGGCGGATCACGGCGGACTCAAGCGTGGAGCTCAGGTACGTGCAATTTCCATCTGCGTACTACTACTGCGAGCATTACGCTCATTCGTTGCCTTCGATCAACTGTTTTCCTCCGCTCAGATCCTTTCCGTCAACGGCATCTCTCTGGAGGGTCTTACCCACCAGGAGTCGGTCAACATATTGAAGA
>JAAUXU010007174.1_pt1 | contig 13109 bp, 18 predicted proteins | sample 7278151 | NCBI WGS metagenome assembly JAAUXU01 (sample SAMN14350113, study PRJNA611818) | marine sediment metagenome | isolation source: surface marine sediment (1.8m) | place: French Polynesia: Moorea | collected 2018-08 | reverse complement strand
CCTATTTTGAATATATCCTGTGATTTTTAGCTCTCTCAGTCTCCAAATTTAAGATTTACAGTATTTTTTGTGAGTCTCACGCTATCTGGTATACGGTGTAGATCAAATGAGTGAATTTTCACTGGGCCAATCTGTCAATAACAGATAAGGCCTAAAGTAACTCATAAGATCACTACATAGTAATTTGGGCATGGGCAATTATACAGGGTGCTCAACGTTTAGATTCGTGACTCTCAACTCCCTTTTACGAGCATGTTGTGAAGTGATATTGGCATAATGGAAAGAGAATTTGTTGGGCTCATTGTCTATAATGCAAAACTGACTGTAAAAAGAACTTGCTCATCACAACAAACAAAAAATAGAGTCAAGTTGACAACCAAGAGCTGACTACTTCAGCAAGATGGAAACGAAATAAGTTGTCTGTACAAAGCTCAACTTGGATGCGCAAGCACCTCTAGAACCACCACTTTAGTAAGAAAATCACCTAATAAAGTCCACATGACTTTTGACTGACAGTGTTTTTAAAGACTTAAGAATGAATCACCGACTCTAATTAGACCTTGTCAAGTCCTCCTATTTCAGCATGATATTGACTTTTTAAAGAGTGTTCAGAACTACGTGTGACACCTTCATGTTATTCACTGAGATTCGTTATGTTGAAAGCCAAAAGTCTCTACTTGCTGCTCATGTTGTTCTTGCTGCAGAAGTGCATTTGCGCATACCACAGTTGTGAAAAGAAGGGTGCGTTGAAAGGGAACTGAATGTTGCGCTCCCTGCGCACGTGCGTTCTGTTTATTCAGCCTCATTGTACGCGGACCTCTTGAGAAGAGGCCAAGCGGCTTATAAGCAGCTGTCCCCTCAGTCACAGACTTAGTAGTGTAACTACTAAGTCTGTGCCTCAGTGGACCTGCCCAAGCTGTGCACTTGGAACTGACTTTGGACTGCCTCTTCGTGTCTTCTTAGGTACTGGCGAAGACGCCTACCGCACCTGGGAATCCCTGGCCCTTGGAGCCGTCCCCGTGGTGGCCAACTCAACACTCTGGCCCTTGTTCGCCGGTTCTCCAATTTGCGTCCTCAAGAACTGGAACAGCAGCACAGGCATCGAACAGTTTCGGCCAAGAGTCACAAGCAGGAGGATGGTGCTGGCCCAGTACTGGTTCGACCTCATCAACTCGTACAGGGAACAACCTTAGATAGCCTTGGAGTGCAGTGTTATCCATCGCTAGTCAGGTTCAGAAATTTAGCTGAATCACCCACTACTAAGTTGTTCTCCATTGTTTGCACTTTTCTGGGAATAAAAAGATCTTGACTTGCATATTCATATCTTTTTTGCACTCGCCACATTTGTGTTCACCGTTCGTGGTTGAATTAAACGGCTTAACCAAAAGTGACGCAAGATTTTCATACGCCGCTGATGAACTTTTCAACCCGAATTGAACAAACACATCGGACTTGGGCACTTTACGTACTTTTTCACATAAGTTGGCTTTTTCTTCATTTTTGTTGGGCAAATGTCACCTAAGTTTTATGCACCTGAAGTTCCGAACCCCAATGATTCAGTCCCAAGCAGGGGTTGACACACAGGAAGACGTCTTGGAACGGCGAATCGCTGGTGGCAAAACTGGACTACGCAGACCAGGATGACAACACTTACTTCATAAGCTCAGGTAACTTTCGTGACTGATGTCCTGCTAAAAAGGTTTGGTTTTGTCCTCCCTTGTCTGGCGGATTCCGCATGCACAACACAGTTGTATACAGTTACCCTAAACCTAACCTAAAAACCTAAGGGATTTTTGTTCGCACGAATATTTTGACCACTCCGGCTTAACTGACCCTAACAGATATATAACACTAAGCAACTGAACCGGACGGAGAGAAAAGAGCGAGAAGTTCAGGCCTCACAGAGGTTAGAGCAGTCCAATGCTTCGTTGCCCGCACGATTCTCTTTCTTACTGGGTGACTCAAAGAATGGCCTGATGACCATTTTCCTTGACTCACACTGTACACGAGCGGTGAGCGAGACAGCGACGAGGGAGGAGGGGAGGGGGGACATGAGGGGGAAATGTACTTTGCTGAATTTCTTCCCTTTGGACACAGACACGAGAGCAAAGTTCAACAGTCGTTCCTTGTTGCTAAAGATTCGTTTGACAGTGTCAAACCTGTTGTCTACAGGGTGGACGGAAAGTAGCATCAGTATGGAAACCTTGATTACTGCTCTAAACTGCCTTGAAAGGCTCTTACCTTTACTAACGACAGCCAAATCAGTGTTCAAAAGGTCTTCAGTTCTTAAAAGGTCGGCCCTTACTCTCTTTCAAGCTTTCGTAAGAGATTCTTTGCCAACTTAGCGGAATAAGAGTTTACAATGCAGATTTGAATCGCCAATCATTTATTTCCATGGCGAGTGTGGCTTACACCGCACTCAGTCCCATAGTACTTGAAGGAAATACACTCAGCTGAACATGAAGTATTACGTACGTTTCACTCGCAATTCAGCATGTCAGAGTGCTTTCATTTGTAAAGTGTTTAATTTGATGTTAGTTGCCTGATCCGCTGTGGACGATCCTATTGCACTGATTGATGTCCCAGTGGAGGTCTCATCAGTAGTTGCCACTGATGGTGCTGCCGCTGTTCCACTAGAAGTATCCCTCTAGGTTAGGCTCATCAGTAGTTGTCACTGACGGTGTTGCCTCTGTGATGGTTGTCCTCGCTGTTGTTTGATCTGTTGGTTCTTGACAAGTCATGCATACTCTTGCGTTGAAGCCCTTTCCTGTACTACTCGTCCGGCTTGTTGAGAAGAGAATCCTGTTGTTTGTAAAGAACGTATTTGTAAATGTTACATCAGCTGGTCGTGATTTTCCACAATATTTTGGTAGTGTTTCATCAAATCTGCCGGACTTTTTGGTTCCTGGTTGAATTTGCACGAAGTCCTGTTCTTCACAATTTGTGAGTGAACTGCTAGCAACATCAAATGGATTTTTAAAGGAGACAACAAATGTGGTGCATGTCTCCCTAAATCTCCATTTGTCGTTTCTGTTTTTCGGGTATTTTCGAGGGTATCTCTTTGATTCAATGGTTATGCATTGGTTGTGTTGTGTTAGGTCGTATCTATCGGTTCTTGGTCCAGAAGTTGAATAGGTGCATGGAATGATAGCTGCCACTAATGCAATGCAGAGCACTTGCTTCAGGAGTATCGTTCCCTTTTTGGGTTTCTGCCACACTTGCTGCGGTTTTGTCATAGCCATGCTGAATGATGCTTGACATGGCACTCACACCTATATATATATCATTCATACCATTACGTGTCGCTCAGCTGCCATTTCAGGAATATCCATAGGAATGCAATTATTGTGTGTATACTTATTGTCATAATGTCTATCCCATTTCAGTCAGCACTAATAATGTACCTGTTTTAAATGATAATGAGGGTGCTGTGCAATGCAACTACTACCTTTAGCACAATGTGACAGTCTACCTTCAGCATGGGACATGTTGAGATTCTTGTGCTTTACTAATGTGCGAAATGCTACAGGTGCCCCTTTGCGGCTTTTGTCATCGTTATATGCACACAGCTGGGCAAGTCGTACGTTACAACTGATTTTGGACTCTGCCACTGGAAGCACCCAAGATCAGGGGTTCGGGGTTTTGTGGTCGTTGAGAATTGTGGTCGTTGAGAATCTTCTTCTTCTTAAGAAGAAGATCAAAAGGCCCATCTCACAATTGTTAATTTAAAATTTTTAATTTCAAACAAAAAAGTTCCACATACAAGCATACCCAGCCATTTTGGCTACGAATGTTCCAACCTCACTCTTATGTACTCACTGGGGTTGTTTTTTTGCTAAATAGGCAGACAGATAAATCCTAGCCTTTGTAATCAGCTTCACAATGTTGCCCAAACTGCTAATTGCAAGTGTTTCATTTCATTTTTGAAAGCTTTACCACAGGAGAATCTGTAAAAGCCTTAGGATGCTAAATCTATGCATGCACGGTCAGCCCTGTGCGAACATAATTTGCTCGAGTAACTGAACCCTATGACTGCTGCCGAAGCATGTTTAAAATCCCGTTCAATTGTGCCCAAAACTTGTCTTGCTCTTTGTCTCGTCGAGCAACTCCATCAAACAAAACTTTTTTTAGTCCTCGTTATTTCTTTATCTTTGTAAGATGCGATACATGAGCACAAGGGGCGGAGAGAAGGGACTCTCCTTCGAGGAGGTCCTTTTCGCAGGTAAGGGAGAAGCTCAAGTCCGTGATGTTCTTTTCGGACGCATCCACATGTGTCAGTGTACGTCCAACGTGTACTTAGGTTACGCGGGTGACGGAGGTCTGTACATGCCCGAGACCATCCCCAGGCTCTCCAACAAGGACATCAAGCGTCTCGCAACCTTCGAATATGGAGATCTCGTCAAGGAAATCTGCGGACTCTTCATAGACCAGGAGGAAATCAGGCAAAACATCTATTTCGCTCAGGGGTGGCCTCTCTTTTTTGGGGGGAGGGGGGCTTACGAGACTTGTCCGAGAAACGTTGAGGCCATTTTGATCTTACTGGTACTTAGTAACCTCGAAGACAGTTCAGCCTTAGTTTCAGTCTTGAAAAAGAGGCCGAATTTGACATAGTACAGTCATACATAAGTTGGGGTTTTACGCCGACGTTTGGTATGACATCGTGGCATAAGCGGGCAATTCCTCATGATCGGTCTGGGCTACACAGACGTCTGGAGGACATCTGGTTATGAATAACTCCTAGTGGCAAAACCAGTGTTGTCCGAGGTGCCAGACTTGCTCAAGGAAGTACCGGTCAATGGGCTTTAGACACCTCTGGGCTGTTGGAAACTTGCCACATGTTAGTAATGTTCGTCAACTGTTCTTCTTTCACGTCACATGATCAAAGTTGCCACTTGAGGACTGATATGGATAGCACCGCAAAGTGACTTAGTAAAATGCTGGGCTGTGTGTGGCTCTCAAGTCCCAGCAAGGCCTCATTCTGTCTCTTTCTAAATTGCTTTCGGCCTCGGATTTGGCAAGAGTATTGATGCACTTTGGTTTTGCTTTTGTGATTTTCAGTTCAGCTGAGTTGGCTGGAATCGTGAACCGAGCTTATGAGCTCAATTTCGCGGAGAATGAGTCCGTGGTTCCTGTGGTCGAGCTGGAAGGCGGCCTCAACGTGGGCGAGGCCTTCCATGGACCCACCCTGACCTTCAAGGACTTGGCCATGTGCGTCCTGGGACAAATGTTTCAGCATTTTCTGCACAGGAGGGACAAGCACACCACTGTTGTTGTTGGTAAAAGTCGTAAAGTGTGACCTTCGCTATTATTCTGCAATCTCCTTGATTGGCCCCAACGGACCCTGATTCTACTTGAGACAGCGCAAAAACACTTATTCGTTTGATTTAAAAAAAAATTAGTATTGTGGCGTCTACCGAAACATCCCTGACTTCAGAGCCAGAGCCGAAAGTAGAATATCCCTCAGGATGGTTCGCTTTAGCTCCGATGTCGCTCCTTGTCGCAAAATGGTCAATCGGGCCGAAAATCTAAAATTAAGAACTGGACCGAATTTCTCAAAAACATCATTAAGACAGGAAATGCAGTAGTCAACTTTTTGCCGCCAGGCCCGTGTTCATCATCATCAAGACTCCCCGGGTCAACCGTGGGCTGCCCGATCAGCCCGTGACTAATCTCGCCAGTCAGTGTGTGAAACTAAGAGTTTGTGACAAGATAAAACTTTCTGCAGCTGTTACGCATATTTGGGCCTCTTTCTCAGTAACATGAAGCTGAATAAGTCACATCCAGCGCTAGATGCATGACATGATTTAGAACTGACTGTCTTAGGCACTTCCGGCGACACTGGCAGTTCAGCCATCCACGCAATGCGCGGCCTCAAGTCTGTGGACCTCGTTGTCCTCCTGCCCAGGTACAGATATTGAACAAAGATCTTCAAAATTTGTGTCATAATTTTGATGCTGCACTTCAGGGGTTGGTGCTCAAAGATCCAAGAGCTTCAGATGACCACGGTTATCGAGGACAACATACACAATTTCTCAGGTGAGACCCCTGGAGCCTCTTTGGAGGGAAGGGAGCTTAAAAATCAGTCCTTCTCATGCCTCCCCTGCTCTCCTTTCCTTCTTGTGCATATTTGCATGCAGATCTGCTCGAGCATCTTGTGGGGCCGGGAATATCTGAGAATAATTATTGGGGAAACGTGAACGAGGCTTCTTTGGGAATGCTAATACAGGGAAGAGGCAATTTGTCAAGGAAAAAAGTGGGCAAGAGGTTCGTTTGTCATGGTTATTGCAGTTGTTACATAGGGACCTTTTTGTTGTTTCCACAGTTTTGCACCCGCCCTGTATGTAGGTTGTAACAATAACAGTAATTCTATGGCATCACAACAGTCCAATGCAATAACATTAATCATTATGTTATAGCGTTATTCGCATTCCTTGACAGCTGAACAAAGAAGACCTAACATTTGTTCAACAATAGTGTTGCAACTTAATGTGTTTGGTCCTCACAATTGGGGTACTTCATAAAAGTAGTCACGTAATAGAATAATTAACAGGTTACGTTTGAAAGAGTGATTGCAACAGATCAGATGACGACGATTCTACGTAACAGTAAAGTCTCGATGTTTTCATACATGTGCTGTTGACCAAATTTTTTTATAATGAAGTACAAGTCTCGACGTCATCATATTTTTGCCCCTGACCGATACTATGGCAATATCGAGACTTCACCGCAGTTGCAGACCCACAGACTGAGGCCTATTGTGAAAAATGTGAGCTGAAAGGCCTAGGAAAGGTAGAATGCTCGATGTTTTTTTTAAATCCATGCCTACTAAGTTCTAACGTGCTCAATTTTGCATCGTCGTCATCACTCCGGTGAGGCCTTGAAAGCTTCCACCAATATTAGCAAGCGTTATTTGGGTGGGGGACCCCAAAATGCTCGATTTGCCCATTTTCTCTGCTGATCCTCTTGCTCCTCTCTTCTTCCTGACAGATTCAATTTACGTTTGCCATTGTTTGCAATTATGATCAGATGTGGTGGAAGGGACCAGATGTATCTCACATACGTGAGCGCAGAGAGGGGCGAGGGTAGTTTACCCTCTCCCTGAATTACTCTGTCGAGTTCACCCCCCGGGAGACCAGCACTGAACCCTCTTTCTCTGGGGAACGCTTTGCCGCACAAATTTATGGGCAAGAACGTGACCACAGCAATGTCTGGTGGAGATGAAGGGAGAAGAAAATGTAAAGAAAAAGTCCTCCTGCAAAAAATTTCCTTTGGGAGTTGAGCTTATAAAATTTTAAGCATTTTTCTTGCTGTTTGCTTTTCATATCCGACTCTTTTGTACTGCAGAAGTGGGGGGGGGGGGATGAGAGATCTGAAAGGCTTGGTTTACTCAGGCAGATTTTTGTCGCTTGTGTTGACAAAAAACAAACTCTTTTGAGACTTTGCCTTTAAAGAGCTCCAATGTACACAGCAGCCTAAATTGTCCCTAAGAAAGTGTATTTTGTTTTATGCAACAAAGGATATTTGAAGAGGATCAATTCTGCCCCACCAACGTTCCACCATATATTCTCTTCCATCCCTTCCAAAAGAAACAGAGGCTGGGCTTAATGGCTTGTGTCCCCCCCCCCTTTGCTAACGTATGAGCATCAAAAAGTTCTAAGATATAAACCTGACTAGGAGCAATGACGTCACGGAAGCTCTCAGTCAAGTTTTCTGTGGCTCACACGAGCATAGGTGCACGCAAACGTACAGGATGTGAAGCTAAAAAGATGCCCGACGTGTGTAAAACGTGTTCACTTTCTAATAATAAAGTTATGTTATCGGTGATGCTTTCAGCCTGCGTCTGACAGAATGAAGAGGGGGGAGGGGGTAGATAAAGAGGGGGAGAGAAAGGCGCCGGAAGTGGGAGGGGGTAACTTTCCTATTATCAGCGAAATGACGCGAGGAGAAAGGGATTCTGTACGGAATTTCAACATGAGTCACATCTCTCCCATGTAAAGGAATTTTCTCCCCCGGGACTGTAGAAAAGACCCGCTCATCCGGGCGAGGGTTGCCAAAAATCTGCAACCGGGATCGCAGATGGTGAGATCTGCTGTCCATGCTGAGGCTGTGGGTAGGGAGGCATTTTTGCCACCCGGGTGCCAATGTCGTCTGGTCGGGCCGGGTTGGGCTGAACTGCTGTTGTCCAATCGGGCCGGACTGGGCGGTCGAGATACTGCACAGCGCTCAACTGTATGAAACTAAACGAATTATGATAGTGCAAGTGTGAACGACGCTAAGACCCCGAGGTTGGGTTGTGTTCTCACTCATAGTATAAGATAATTAAAGATGGACTCCATCATTATGTCCGCATCTTAACCGTCATTCTCAGCACACTTGTGTTCATTTACCAGGATTTGACTATTGACTCCAGTAGCATTAGCAGCACAGCGGTTTTCGACCGTCTGACACGTCGACACTGATTGCCTTAGGCTTCTTGCGCCGTTCTATATCATACTCATGTCATAGCTCCTGCCCCAGCCGAAAAGGTTGCACTACTAATGTTACTGATTTAGTAAACTTTATAGTTCATCACTGACTTTGTGACTGGTCTGTCCTAAGTGACGTTGTTAAGAAATATCTTTATTAACAAGCGTGAATTTTTATTAAATGTCATTCTTTTAAGCTTTTTTTATTTTTTAGACAAAACCCGTTCGGTAGCTTTTTCCCCCTCGCCAGTTTATACGATTAGCCTTTCACGCTTGGAGAAAAAATGAACTTAGTCCTCGAGTTCAGTTTCTTAGTTCTGAAATTGCCATCAATAACCCCTTCTTTAGTTTGCTGAGAGTTGTAAAAGCCAAAATCATACGCGCAATGCGGTTTCCAGCCCAAGTTACAACTGTCAACATTGTTTCAACTCGGGACAGTTCAATAATATCCCGCTTTACCCTTGAATTACTTAATTGTAGTGGTCAAGAGTGTTGAAGCCACAAAATCAGACACCTTTTGTCATTACGCCCCTTTAGGATTCGCTGCGCTACCTTATTTTCTACTCATGTGGTTAGAGTTATCATTTGGCTCAGGGCTGTCAGCTCGAACGGTGCTGGTCTTGTCCACGTTCACGTGTTGCAGTCGCCCTGCAGCTGTTGTTTATGGACCACACTGTATGGGGAGGGATGCCATGCACAGTTGCACGCACAAATGAGGCTGTCTCCATCCAAGCATGCGTTGTTCTCTCTGAGTCGAGTCAGTATCTCCATGCTGCTCTGTTCCGTCACCCAGCCTCGGTAGCGCAGTAGGCAGCGCGTCAGTCTCATAATCTGAAGGCCGTGAGTTCGAGCCTCACCCGGGGCATAACTTTTTCGTTTCATTCTTCGCTTTTCAGCATTTCTTTTTCAAATTTTCTCTCAGTCGAAGGCTCCTCTGACGAACTCGACGTCCCCATCCGCCAGGTCTTCGCCTCACCCGAGTTCGTGTCCACGCACAACCTCTGCTCCATCAACTCGCTGAACTGGGCCAGGATCCTCGTCCAGATTTGTCTGTACGCTCACCTGTACTTCAGGTAGGTATTCTTGTTGCTAGGAATTAAAAACCACTGTCTTAAAGGACAGCAATGATACGCTGTTAAGAGGAAAGATTGCTAATATATGCTATAAATCTATTTTAAATATTAAAAAGTAACAGCTACAGTTTTGTTTCTCTCTTAACAGGATGTGCCGACTCAAGAAACTGGACCCAGGCAAAGACGAGGTCAGGATCATCGTGCCCACGGGCGCGTGCGGGAGCCTCACAGGCACTGACTTGACCGTGAACACGGACGAGAATGAAACCGTCGTCTTTACCTGAGATTGAATCCTTTCTCTTAGGTGGAGTCTTGGCGAAGTTGATGGGTCTTCCGCTGGTCTTGTGCGCCGCCGTCGGCGCCAACGACGTCGTCCACGGAGTCATTTCCAGAGGGGAATTTCTTTTCCCACAAGGGACTTCCCTAGAAAAGACGTGGGCCTGCGCCATGGACATCCTCAGCCCCTACAACGTGGAGAGAATCATCTTCCTGGCTTCCCGGGGTGCGAATGGTGAGTCAGCGAGTCCCCAAACAAGGTTGACCCACGAAAAGGCTATTCTATGAAGGCCGGACGTGACCTTGAAGGCTTATGACCCCCAAAAATTAGGCGTTTCTTACAAAATAACAATTGCAGGTAGAGCAGCAGAAAAGCAGTTAGTTCATTGGCAATGGTTTTTAGCACCAGGTCCCTGAAGTTCACTAGTGATGATACGAGCCTCTTAACTGGGCTCACCGCACTCTTTTTTGCAAGGTGAAGTAAAAGGTCGGTATCAAATAGTAGCAGAATAAAAGCGCAGTAAGAGTCTGAGATGGCATTTTGTCTGCTCACAGGCACTGTCTATACTCTTTCCATCGCAAAATGTTACTTTCGGCAACTTTGGCCCAAAAGGTCTTGGGACACGTGTAACACCTCTTTTTATACTGCAGCTCGTATCATCACTAGTGTGAACACAGTTACTTATAGATGAATGGCATTAAATAACTATTTATATACAATTATACGTACTTTAGAACAGTCGATGCAGTGAATCGAGGAATGACTTCACTACGCCGAGATTCTTCACTCTATCGAACGATGTTAACGCACGATTTTGGGAATATTTTTCCGCTTGTCTTTCACCCTGGAGGGATATATTCTTGCACCATATTTCCCTCGCCACAGGGACAAATTGTGATTCAACACTCTGAAAATATCTCGTCCATCGTCAGCGGTTTCTCCATCGTTCATGAGAGCTTGAATTGTGGGTGAATCACGACTCACTTTCTGCGCTGCATTTCCCCAATACCAATAGTTGTCATGATTCCGAAAATCGTTTCTTCAAACGCATGAAATGTGTGCTCATATGTATTACAATATGCGTCGTCAATATATAGTTATAAGTAATATACGAGGTTCAATTGCATAAGACGTCAATCTCGACTTTCGTCCTATAAAACATTGAGCGAACTTCCTGATACAGTAAAAACCCCATAAAGTGACACAGGTTGGTGGAAGTGAAATTGTCACTATGAGCGGGTTGTCTCTATACCCGGGTGGCAATCCTATAAAACAAAAAAAATGGTTCTTCAGTAGTTCTTTGCTATATGCGGATGTCACTATATCCGGGTTTCCCTGTACCTGCAGGGGCCGACCCGGAGAGGACGAAGTCTCTGATGGAGAAGTACGAGACGGAGCAGAAGATGCAGCTGCCGGAAGACGTCTGGACAACGCTCAAGGACTTGGTTCAAGGCAAAAGAAAACAAAAATCTCCAATTCAAGTGAGTATAAAGTAACAACTCTACTCTCTTCAGACAGCGACTCAATCTCGAACTCGGACATCTTGAACACGATTCGGAAGTGCTCGGAAATGAACCGCGGGTACAAGATCTGCCCCCACTCAGCCGTGGGAGTCAAGTTCTTCTACGACCACCCAAGCAGGTAAGAGATCGTCCCGCCTGCGTACATGCGCTTGATGCATACCAAGGGGTTATTGCGATTTCAGTCGAGATTGCAGCATTTTCCCCGTTGTTCCACTGCCAGTGAGCATTACGTATGATATATTCATACAAAGTCCAATATATACATTATATACATGAATGTCCAGTATAAATATCAGGTGCATTAAACTGCACCTTTTGAGGGTGCAGCCCATTTTGGGAATTTGTCACGAAAACAATCTTCTCCACGTGATTCACACAGTATTTTTCAGCGTTGCCTCGGTAGTGGTTGCCACGGCCTCGGCAGCCAAGTTCCCAGAGGCGCTGTCGCAGTTGTCGCTGTCGGCGCCGTCGTCCGAGGCCTTGGAGAGGCTGTTCAACTCGCCCACCAAGTTCGAGCGGATGGACAAGGGGCAGGACTGGCGCCAGATGCTTGTGCGGAAGATCGAGCAGATTTCGTCAATGCGGGCTCAAATCTCGTAGAGGATAAAAAAAACCCCTCTGCTGCAATTGTTTCACCCTGTATTTTTTTATTGCGTTGCCAGACGGAGCCACTGGAGTCCTTAGAGGTACCAGTTGGTTCAAAAGTTGTTGCCGACCGAGACGGAAGGAGGGAGAGAGAAAAGCCTTCTACAGGGTGTGCATTCAACAGTCTCCGAATTCCGCCGACGTTTAAATGTCCACACACTCGCGTGCGCGCGTACGCGCGACCGTTGGTTCAGAGCTAGGGGTGGGCAGCGACTCGAGCGGCGGCTTGAGTCCGGGACGCTGTACCGACTGTGTCTCGTCCCCACTCTGCAGTGTCAGAGCTAGCAGGAGGTGTTTGTGTGCCCCCATGCCTGAGATGTGGGCTCGTCACAGGCTCGTTTGGGCCATGCGAGTCATTTTTCGTCATCCCGATCCCGTTTTAGTGTCCGTTTCCTTCCTGTGACGGTTGGAGAGCAGAGGAGCTTCCTCACATGTGGGTTAGGGATAGGGTCAGGACTTGTTGTTCTTTCCCGAGTGGACTTCAGGCCTTGAGGGGAAGTTTCCATCATTTCCTCCACCAATGTTACTACATCTCCATGACTTTGCACGAGTCGACCCCGATCAGGGTTGGGTTGAACCCGTCGTCCCTGGCTCGACCTCATCCCTACAGCGGAGGCCCGCAAACGAGGGCGCGCGCGCTTCTTGCTTTGCCGGCTTTTGTTTACCTCTCTTAGTTCAGTTGAGTCCGGTGAGCGGAAAAGAGGGAGCGAAAAAGGAAGAAAACAACAAATAAACAGAAAAATATATTAAGGGGAGAAGCGGTTTTATTTGTGTGAAACCTGAGTCTTTCGGGGGGGACAGAAGAACAGCTCGATGTTTTTCGCACTGTTTCTCCTCTGGTTGCCCGGGTGCCTCGGGCTGAACGGGCGGAGCCTCCGGTTCGATATCGCCACCGGCGGATACTTGGACGTGGCCGTGGTCGTCTCGTCCAAGCTGGACAAGAAGGAGTGTCCGCAAATACTGGAAAATGTCAAGGTAAGGAGGAGATCTGGAGTGCCACTCCTGAATAGAGTTGTGGGCTGCTGCACCCAAAACGAGCACCCGAGTGTGACCATGGGCCGAGAGAGGGGGGGGGGGGGGGGGGGGGGGGGGGGGGGGGGGGGGGGGGGGGGGGGGGGGGGGGGGG
>JAAUXU010153791.1_pt1 | contig 13110 bp, 14 predicted proteins | sample 7278151 | NCBI WGS metagenome assembly JAAUXU01 (sample SAMN14350113, study PRJNA611818) | marine sediment metagenome | isolation source: surface marine sediment (1.8m) | place: French Polynesia: Moorea | collected 2018-08 | reverse complement strand
GTGCCCCCCCCCCCCCGTGGAGAGGGAGTGTCGTTCGGGGGGATAAGTTGCTCTCCACTCTCTCCTTTCAATAATGGGTGCTGACCAAAAATAAATCGGGTTTAGTTTGTTCGTATTCAAATTCAGGCAGTTGAACTAGCTACATTGGTAGATCGATTGAGACAATACTTCTTATGGTGGTCAGAGTCCCTCCAGGGAGTTTCGTAGCCGGGTTAACCCCCTCAGTGCTATGAAGCCTACAAAAAGCCATTTATTCAGTAAAACTTATGTGTTTGAGGTTGCTCTTTGGCCGTCTGGAGGAGACCCCCCAAATGGGACTCCCCGGGAGTGTCCCTCTGCCATCAACCCAGCCCCGAAAATACAATGGCATTTTCTAAAAAAAAATGGGTGTCAAGATCCTTTCCAGATAGATAGTTATGAGTCGAAAACTCGATTCTGGCACTGTCACATTTAATGTTGGACTCACACACTGTCATCGTAGTCGTTAAGAACGCCTCCCCCCGCCCCCGAAGATACATAACTTAGTAAAGTTATTAGAAATTGGTAGGGATTCCCCACGTTCCCCCTCCCTCCCCTCAAGAGATTAAGGGCTAACTCCTCGAGTCCATTGGTTTTAGTGTAGTTGAAGGGATCGGGGTGGCGGTCGACTTGGGGCTAAGATCCGCAATAAATGCGTGTCGTCACTTGTGTCAATGCACTTCTGTGATTCAGTACCAAGAGAACTGCCGCAAAACAAGAGGAAAAACGTCGACTTTTATCCCTGACTCGCCAGGGTTGAATGACATGAATGAAACAGATCTGCTTCTCGCACATATGGCTTCTAGTACATGCTTGAGCCTCGCTAGACATCACAAACATGCTCCGAGTGCAGCAGGAGGAGCAACGGGCACGAAGAGGAGAAAAGTCCATCGGATTTGAAAAATACATCCTGAGAAACGTAACCCAAGCCCAACCGTCGATTCCTTCCTTGTCTTCTTCCCACATCGCCATCTCTGCCTATCACTCATCCTCTTGTTTCCGAGGGGAGAAATGATTCTTCACTGGGGGAAGTCGGGCCGGAGTCCGGGAGGAGGGGGGGAAAACGGCGAGCAACTGGAGGTTGTGCACATGCATTTCCCACACTGAAATACTCATTCTCCTCAACGTCGAGGGGTGAGAATTTTATGCACGCACACTAGTGCTGGAGTCGAGTCAGCTTGAGCTCGAGTCATATTTTGACTCGACTCGCTACAGCACTAGAACTCAGTGCTGGAGCTCCGCTCGAAAGGAAATGCATGTGTGTGGATGATTTCATCTGGTGAGACTCACCCAGAGTACGTCTAGAAAGCCATTACGTTGAGGCTGCAGGAGACCACGTCGAGGTCTGGCTTGCTGTCGACTAGAGGTCTTTCTTATACGTATAGGTGATCTCATCTAGGGAAACACACCCAAAGTATTTAGAGCCGACTGAAAGGCCTTCACGGAGGCCTGATTTTTTTTTATTCTTCACCTCACAATGTTAATGCAAGTGTTTGTCGACTCAATAGCATCAGGGAATTGTCGACATCGTCGTCTCCTTCACCGTTAATAACGGTTAGAACCTTTTCTCTCTGAGTGCAGGCGTTCACCCTCCTCGCTTTGATCGCTATGCAATTATGATACCGAAGCAGTGTGCGGGCGTCCGCGGGCAACGAAACTTGCTTCATATGTTTTCGTTGTGTGCAACTATATACACACTCGAACGTATGGGGAGTGTAATTACGACGTTTCTACTTACGTGCTACACAAATTAGCGGGTTGGCTGCCTTTTTACTCGTCCCGTTTACTGCGTGACTGGCCTGGGTGACGATAGATGTAGTCAACATGCATAATGAAAGCCTTCTAGCGGTTTGAGAGCGTCGTCGCACACATATGGATCGGTGAACCCGTATATATATACACACACACGATACAGCAATTACTACTCGCCATTAAACATTTACCACACACAGTGGTGAAGGGTCCAGGCAAATCTGTCAGTAAAGTTCTTACTTGGGCGCGCTGTTGGTTGGGTAGGGGGAATCACTTTTCTGGCACAGTCTTCGGAGACGTCGCGTGCCAAGTTGTCTCTCCTTTTTTCTCTTCTATGGACACTCCACTTTGTCGCCTCGATGCTTCTCCAGCAGTTAAAGAGGTATCTTCTTGTCCTCTCTCAAGTCCCAAGTTCCCCTCCCACAGACTCTGTAACGCATGGAAAAAGAATTCCCCCCCTTTCCTTCTTCTACCCCGTTAGGTTTCCCCCTGCAGTTCTTTCACTACGTCTTAGCCTTTCCTTCCCTGGCCCTGGGCTAGATAGATGGGGTGGGGAAAAGGCCTCTGGAATGAGAAGGAACTGATAGATTGGCAGACGCAGCTCCGATCATTCTTTTTCCTTTGCCTCCCCCTGCTCTCCTTCTCTCTCTATTGCTGGTAGTACAAGGGGGAGAGCATCCCCACCATCCCCGCGACGTCGCTGGCTCACTTTGAGTAAAAGGCTTGGATGTGTACGTACATGGAGAGGAGAAAAGAAAGAGATCCAAGCCTTTGCTGTACTATACAGAGAAGAAAAAGAACTCGTTGGGAGGGGATGGCTGATCGATTATGACAATCATGCTTGCTGCTCTTCTTTTTTTTTTTCCTTTTCACATTCTCTTTGTACTCTCTCTCTCTTTGATGTCTAACTACGTATGCAGCCCCTCTGTTACATAAAAGTCTGTGCCATTGTCCGCGTGCGCCGCACGCACGCACGCAGTAACTTAGCAGTAGTTGTAGCACTACCTCGTATGCAACGGTAAGTTACAGAACCAACAAGCGGTGCCTGATCTTGTGAAACGACGACTCAGCCGAGATAGAGGGGAGCGCCAGCCTGTGGAACTAATGGCGTCGTCACACTCACAAGTCTCGCTACAAAATTTTCCCACTTTGTGTTCGGTATATGTATGCAGACGCTGTGCAAAATGCGTCAATGTTCAGCAATGACGCAATCGCAACGACCAATCCTGCAAGTGAGTAGAAAAAAAAGACACCGCCGGCAATGTTTTTTTTAGCCTGTCCGTCCCTATATTGCCGTACCGAGTACGTACGGTGACTAAAGAGCGCTGTCATAATACGCATAAGTAATGCCCAAGTCTGTCTCCTTGAATTGAGCGAGCGGAGACTGTCCCGCACTAAGACGAAGAAGCAGCATCGCCACCTTCGTAAATGCTTAATTCTGCAAAGAGATAATTCCCCCCCCCCTCCTGTCTATAATGACAGGGTTAATTTGCGCTAATGACGTAAATATGTCCGTGATTCAAGCAGTCGCTATACGTAGCATGACCCGGCGACCGCTTGCTCCAACCGGTATCATTCTTCGCTTCTTCATCTTCTTTCTTGCGCCGCCTGAATGCCTTCGTCGGCAGTTTGGGCGGAGGCTCCAGCAAGCTGCCAACTGGCAAAAGTGAAAGTCTTCTTTGCACACAGCCCATGCAAGCGCACACTTGCGGCGTCTTTCTGCGCCAGCCAATCAGAGTGATCTGGCCTGAGGCTCCAGGCAGTGGCGGAAGACGGGCCCATCTCAGGTAGAGGCAGTGACTTGGGCAAAAAAGCGATGCTTCCACGACGCAGAAGAGAGAGAGGGAGAGGGTGGCAGTACCAAAGAGAAAATATGGACGCAGAATATTTATACTTTTTTATCAGACAAAACTTTGCAACCAAATCAATCATATGCTGAGCGTGTAATAACCCTCTTGCATAACAAGAGCCGCCGGACAAGTGTCTCTGACGACCGCGCGAGTCAGTGCAATCAGTGTCGTCGAAATCCCCCCCTCCTCCTGGCCCGCGCGGTCGCTTGCTCGTAGGAGTCCCTTTTTCACACATTTCCCCCTCCCCCCCCCCCTTCCCGGCATGCTTGGTGCAAGTCGCCGTCGCTGGCAGTCACGAAATTCCTTCACTCAGAGTGAGAAGTGTGCGTGAAGTGAGTGAAAGAAGGGATTCTTCTCCACAAGATCCGGCATCGAGGGGGTTCCAAGAAAAAAACGGTCTTTTCTCTCCCCTTGCTTGGTTACTAACACCACCGCTGCCGCCGCCGCCACCACCACCTCCCCCCAGGGCATGGTTGCTGCCTGAGAGAGTGAGGGGGGCGGCCATAAATCCGTCTTCCAGGAATTTCTCGTGTTTTGTGTGTCTGTGTCATGATGAAATTATCCAGCGGTTCGCTGTCCATCTTTCCTGTGCCGCCTTCGCCGGCTCTGCCGTCGTCGACGTCGTCGTCGCCCCCTTCCACGCACGTCTCTGGTGCAACAGACCCCAACGCTCAAAATGGTAAATGCGCCGGCAATGTTGCTTGGGGTGACGTCAGGGGGTGGGTCTGTCTTGACACAACGATTGCACGAAACCGTAGCCCGCGTGAGCTGACTGAAGTGTCCCTCGATCGCTACTATTGTTGTCATCATGATTTTCATTCTCTTCCAGCGCAAATCGAGATCATCCCGTGCAAGGTGTGCGGCGACAAGTCTAGCGGCGTCCACTACGGCGTGATCACGTGCGAGGGCTGCAAGGGCTTCTTCAGGCGGTCGCAGAGCGCCATCGTCAACTACCAGTGCCCCCGACAGAAGAACTGCGTCGTCGACAGGGTCAACAGGAACCGATGTCAGTTCTGCAGGCTGCAGAAGTGCTTGGCGCTCGGCATGTCCAGAGACGGTGAGTGCCAGAGCTTGTTGTTGTTGTTGTCGTCTCAGTCCCGCATTCCACGCAATGCACTGACATCATGAATGATGTCGGCACGAACGTACAAGGGCATAAAAGATACGACTTTCACCAGGGGCAATGAGGAGGGGGGGGGTGAAGAAGAAAAGAAAAGGAAGAAGCATCACAAGACATGTGTTTCTCGTCCTGTCTCCTTAACTGGCGAGAGATCTTCCTTCTCATTTTTTGCGCCCCCTCTAATGGGCAGCACCTATAACGTGTACTCGGAGAGGGTGGGGAAGGGAAGGAAGCAAGGGAAAGTAAAAGAGAGTTACACTATGTGGTCTCTCCAACGCCACCGACACACGCACAGGCAGAGTCAGCACCCAGCAGCGAAGCGACAGGAGAGCGAGAGAAAAAAAGTAGGTCAACACATGTGCCTGGCCTGCCCATCCTGCCCAGGAGCAGCGCCTGCCCCCCACTTTTATGCTCCCCAGCGAAACTGTTGCCAAGTGCTGCTTCTTAGGTGACTCGATGGGCGTGCGCGTCCGTCTGTCCGTGCGTGTGAGTGTCTGGAAGGAGAAGTTTCCGACGTGGGCAAGCCCCAAGACCTTAGTACGTACGTACATGTGCAAGGTGGCTGCTGGATGGCTGCTTTGCTTGTTTTCGGCTGCTTTATTATTGCCTTCCTTCCCCCTTACCCAACCCAACCCCCCCTTCTCGCTTTTCAAGCTTCCCCCAGGCAGAAAAAGCGACGGCGGCGGTTAATAATGGACAAGTCATAAAGTCGAGCAACACCAAAGTCGAACACTGTTGATCATGAGTAGCAGATGTCTCAGATCAAGTCGATTTCTCCCCCCTCTCTTGTTCTCCTTCAACCCTTTATTATATAAAGACATCTAACGCGTCCTTTTGCTCGACCACGAGTTGTGGCAGATGTCTCAGATCAAGTCGATCTCGCCTCCCCAACCCTACATTTTTTATATGAAACGAGTATCATAAATAAAACAAGTGCAGTGGACTCCACTTAAAGCGGGAGGGGGGGGGAGGAAACTGAGATTCTTGTATTAACAGTTGTTCTAAATCGGGAGAAGCTAGCAATATTAGGCTGGACCAAATATTTCAATCTCTTTCATTTGATGCAAGACTCCATATAAAGACATTCTACAAAAGAAATGATCAGTTTTTGAGTCTGTCTTTTGAAGCTACACAAGGATGTTAGGTCAACATCTTAAATTGGACCTGCTTAGTTGATGATGCTAAACTGTAACTGATTTACTTTGCTTTCCAAAGCTACGCCTGTTGTTACGTACTGAACCTACTTTATTGCTAGAGCGGCGGTCAAGAATGCTTCCTTGGCTGCATCTTCACCACTTGGCATTAGGTAACAACCCTGAGATGCATTCAGCCAAATTCCAAAATTTTCCTTTTGCCTTGTCTAGCCTAAGATACTTATATCCGGGTTCTTCTGTCAACTATTTTATTATATAAAAAGTAGTAACGCAGCCCTGTGAAGCAATCATTGACTCTCTGGCAGACGCGAATTGTCAGTCATGTTCTATTGGTGAGCGGGTTATTGGCTACTTTGCCTACAGACGAAACGCACGCGGGAGCTGGCGAGTTCACACTTTAAGGACGCTTGGCTGCTATGACATAATACACGACTGACGTTGTTGTGTTATTTAGTAAGTAGAGGCATTGCCACATCTATTCTCTTGCGAAAACGATGTTTCTCGCATTCCCCCTCTGCGTCATAAAAACAATTCATGCACGTCTGGTAAAAAAACCTCTCTCTATCTCGCACTCACAGGATTCAACCGAAAGCGATTGCAAAACAATTTTTTAGAAGCCTGCAGATATAACTTCTTTTTTTTTTAAAAAAAAAAGAGAGAGACACCACGGTGGACCAACTTGCCAGTTGCATATTTTTTTACATTTTAGGGCTTCCACTGTCTTTTTTATTATCAATAAGCGAATGTTCTTCGATGCAGTCAAGACGAACGTGAACGTTTTATCCTTCCATTTCTGCATTACGAATCTCTGTGCAGAAAGTCTTTTCTGCTGGTAGGAGCGAGTGATGAAGCAATGGTTGCATCACTACCACAGGGCCTGCCCACAGGGCCTGCGCAGAGAAGACAGACAGAGAGAGAGAAGAGGAAAGAAGCAGGGTGGGCCCAGTGTGTATGTACAGGGTGAATAAAAAACAGTCCTACTCCATGCCTGCCTGCCTGCCTGCCTGCCTGCCTGCCTGCCTGCCTGCCTGCCTGCCTGCCTGCCTGCCTGCCTTTGCCCTTGGTGCAGTTACCAGCGTGACACTGGCAGAACGTAGCGATTGTTACTAACGCCTGCCTATTAAAAGAGACTCCTCGCCAGTGCAGTTTCCAGCTTGGATGACAAAGAAGAATAGAAAAGAGAAAAAATACCCCCACTCTATTTGATGAAATGAGTGTATCTATTCTACTGATGGCAGTAATAATTGCTCAGATTTGACTGTTCAAGTCTAATGTTTGTAATTTTTTTTTTTAAAAAAAGTTGCCGACAAGGATGATATACAGTCTGGCTCTTGAGTCTTGTCGGGTTCTTCCACGTCTTTTGCCTCGACATGTCCGTAGCCTCGAATGCATTCAAGCACTCAGCTGATCACGTGGGCAAGTGTACAAGAGACCACGCGGAAAGTTCGTGTCCTGCAGAATTCGTCGTCTGCTGCTTTGGCAAGTAAGGAGCGTTGTGCAACTCGACGAGACTTGAGTCGCCACTTTGTAACGAGGCAGTTGCACACAGTTGCACAAGCTGGCGCTGTCATGGGTCCTTCCGCCTCGCCGATTCCTCAGCAGCCGCGGCCTTTAATGGTGACTAAACAGTATCAGCACGTCACGGGTGACCTTTTTATCGACCTCAATTCCAATGACCAATTTTTCTCTGCTTTCACTTCGTGCTGAGTGAGATCTAGAAAAAAAGCACTTCTGCTAAAGGACTGCGTACGAACAGCGTGCACTGCATGAAGGAGCTGTGTGCATACAGTTTGCCCAATGCAAGCGAAGGAGATAAACTTTTTTTATAATGTGTCGTCCTTGCATTGATAAGTGTTGACTTCACTGTCTCCATTAGCCACGTACTTGCGTGTAGAGAACAGCACCTGTTGAGTACATGTCAGGCCTACGCCTTACGTGTCTTTTCTTCCTCATACGTCTCTCTCCGTCTTGGGGTTTTTTTTTGCTCTCATGATCTGTACTGCTCTTTCGCCCTCAAAAGTAGGTCAGGAAATTGCAACAGGCGACGGATGACGATAAAAAGGCCAGAGAAACACTTAGAAATAGAACGAGAAAACTTTGAACTTAACCGGCAGCAAAGGAAGACAACAAGAATGTCCAATGACCGCTAATGTGGACTGTTGTGTCCTAATTTTGCTTGGAGAATTGCGTCGTTCTCATCTCCATCGATCCCATGCTGACAGTGGTATAAGAATGTTTTGTGATCGTTTTCCTTCAAAACTTTTAGTCGATACTTCAGAGTCACGAGAGCGAAAAAGAACTTCCCACTGTATTCTCATGATTGCTAAGAGTCGTCAAGACAAAGCAATATTGCCTGTACAGGGTGACGCCAAAGATATGTACACACTTCTTGCGGATCAGCGACGCAGGCCTCTGTAGTCAGACAGTTTCGAACGCTTTTTCGGCGGTCCGGGCCAGACCGAAATAAAGTACAGTCTAGACCTGGAAAGAAACTTCCTTCCTCGCTGCATATGTACAAGTATCAGTTCTTTCTCTCCTCTATCTGGCTGGGCGGGGGCAAGGAGGGGGGGGGGGTTGCCCGCGGCTCTGGCCGACGCTGGGCCAAGACTTGTTCGAGTTCTTCTTGGACAGGAGGGAGGCGTGAGGGGGAGAAGCCGTTGAGCAGTTGGAGAACGTTAGTAGATAAACAATTTGACCAGAGGCTCAACGTTGCGTGGGGAAAAAAAAGAGGCCTTCTATGAACTTCCACGGGCTTTACTTCTTTTATCATTACAAAGTAGGTTCGAGGCTATTAAAACGTACGTTGTTGCGCATCCTAGATGTTACACTTTTGCCCATGTCTGACTGTGGCCTGAACCGTCTGTGTGCGTAAGAAGGGTAGCTGAAAGGCTTTACAAAAAAAAGTTGCACCTTTAGGCTCGGGGGGGGGGAAGGCTGACTAGAATACAGACATGTTGGAGATGTTGGTGTTGAACTAGTCTTTGGCAGTGTTTTGGGATCTGGCCGTGGAGGTCATCTCAACCTTCCTGTTACAGAAATCTTATGTGCACAAAAAGCCGTTCTTTTTGCTCGACTTCATGCAGTACAAGACTCTTGTGTGGTTGTGGTCGTCATCAGTCTGACAACCAGAGGTACCTTGTGAGCAGATGCCGAGTCCTGCTGCAAGATGAACTCGGTTGCACCATGCTTGGTCTTGACCCAGGGGATCAACGTGGCGCTCCAGCCGGCCTCCAGCCTCCTTGGCCTGGATGGGTGACTCTCTATCCATAGTGCGTGTAGAGGTCAGATTCAGTATTTCACTTTGGGGCAGAAGGCAGAGGTCAAACTTGACATACACTGATTCTCATCAGGTGTTAGTTGTTGAGCCCCCCCCCAAAAAAAACCCCGCCGGTTATGTCAACAATGCTGGATCTGGCCTTCAAGGCCACTCTGCAGGTCACATATTTGTCATGGCAAAATTGAGCCCTGCTCAAGTAAATAACTTTCGCTGGGCACTTTGGACACGAGTGATTGGTTAAGTTCAGAGGTGATGTCATGCCGTGTCAAGCCTCAGTCCTTTGAAGATTTTCTCTCCTTGTTCTGGCTTACGCTTTTGTGTGTTTGACCCATTTTCGTTGAGCCGCTACTTTCGCACGCAGGCACGTAACCGAGTGTCTGCTACTACTACGTAGCACTGAGTAGGCCTAGCTACTTGCAGTGCTAAAGTGGGCGGTGGATAGCAGGAGACCTTTTTGTCAGGCAGTCACATGTAGAAATCTCCTGCGTACGTAAACGTATGTTTTACCGTTGTCACGTACAGGCTTTAGGCAGGAATACTTAGGAAGACGTGACGATGGAGAAAAGTGGACTCGACAGCATATGGTAGTAATTGTTAGTTATTACCTTTTTATTTTTATACGACGCTCAATAAATGTGGTGGATAAATTTAGGGTCGTCAGTTTTTGCGCTCAGTTTTCTTCATGATATTTTTACACATAAAGGGCAGTGGCATAAATAGAAAGAAGAAGAAAACACACACCACACGTGCTGGGCCTGACTTTGCCCCTGCGGTAAATGAGCTCAGTCAGTAGCAGCACAATTGCTTCGCATGCCTCAAGCAGTTGGTGGGCGCAAGTGTTTTGGCGAACGCGGAAGTGATTCCGATCGTTTTAGAAAGCCTGCCTGCCTCCAACAGCGGCAGTATTAAGGCCTACTTGCTCCACTTTTTTGCCACAGCAATGCATACGTACTGTATAGAGCTACACTCTTCGCTCCCCCCTCCTCCCCACGTATTCCACTAGTACTGGCTTTCTCAACAACCCTTTTTTCCTGTTCTAAATCGGTGCTCGCTTTCCGCTCACCCATTGCCAAGAGTAAATGTACATTTTGGGGATACGAAAAGTTCTCTCGTCGCTTGATGAACGTTTGCTGTTTCTCTCGGGTTGAATGACTTGGGCGGAGATTTCTTTGTCTCCTTTTTGTCGGGGAAGTAAAGAATCATCCACTCGTATCCTACATGGAAAAAAAATTTGCTGTTGCCACACAAACACAGCGGTTGAATAATTCTACTTGCCCCGCAAGTGCTGGAGCTCTGGGCTTTCTACCGGGGCCGGGCAAACCCGCATTTCCGTTATATATATATATGTGGTGGTCCTCAAGTGGAAAAGCCATTTGAATTAGGCAGGTACTGCCAAGAACTCACGCAGGGTGGAGGGAACCAAGTGTCAGCAGCGGCGGCAGCTGCTGAGGCGAAGGCCCACATGTCTGGAGCTGTCGACGATGAATATGACCTAGTTTTCCTCGTTGTTGCTGTTGCAACCTTTTTACCAGTTACCGAGGAACGTGGCATGGACAAATTAAGGCCTAGCTGTGCCTAGTACAATTCGGCTGAAGTAGCTGGATGAAAGGGTCACAGAGGGAGCTGAGTAGGCATTGCTTTCCTCACGCCGATTTCTAGCAGTCACGAGAGGCCGAGGCGGCCTCACATATTGCACAATGCAGTTGAAGAAAAGTCAGTGGACGAGAGAATTACTTGTCAATGAGGCATTCAGTTCTTTGCCACAGACATTACTGGCAATAAGAGAAGAAGAAAAGTGCACAACTGCTCTGGAGAACGGTCAAGGAGTTCTCTGACAACAGAAATGCTGTGGTTTTTTTGTCTTACACCGACAAGATTTCCTTCTCCTTTTTCATCTTGGCTCTGTTAGTTGGGCCTACTGATAACGGTCTCCTCCATACTAGGCCTACTGTGGACGAGCGTCCACGATTGCTCCACACTCGTCACTGCTAGCGGTGTCGTAGGTACACACACCGCAGAGGAAAAAGTCTCTCTCGCTCTAGTGCACGAATTTTCATGGGAATGTTACTCACACGTGTGTGCTTGCACTGTTGTAGTGCCGGGACGTTTGTCTCCAACCGCTCTGCTCTATTTGACTTGTGGGGGTTTCGGGGTCTCTCCACCTATTTATTGTCTCATATTTGGCTAGAGGATGCAATGGGACAGCTTAAGGATGACAGTATATAACTCGTCACACTGATAACTCGGTGCAAAAATTCGACACATATTCTTCGCTCTGGTCGTCTCACTATGATTGTGTCGCGGATTATAAAGCCAGTTTAAAAGTCCCATTCATCGTTAAATCCATTTGTCTTTCACGCATACACAATCATTGGCCTCGTCGACAGTGATTAAGATATACTTCCGCCCGCAGTTCGCACATATGAGGCGTTATCTCATCTTGACCCACTTCCATGTGTGTCCGTACGTGCCCTATGTACACAAGTGCGTGCGTTTGATTGTCACGACGTTATCGCACAATCGAGAGCGAATCAAGAAATATTGTAGCGAGAGCAGAGGTATGTGAAATATCTACCTAGTGCCATTCAATTGCCCTGGCTCGCCCTATATTGCGATAAGGATCGTTTCGTCTTGTTTTTTCTATCAACAACTCACTGCAGGGTGCTGCCACCACCTCGACTCCCCATTCACGGGGTGTGGGAGCCAGGCAGGCAGGCAGGCAGGCAGGCAGGCAGGCAGGCAGGGCCTTCCTGCCTGCCTCCCACCCTCATTCCTAAGGGGTTGCACGTCTTGCTGCAATTGCCACTCGAACTTAATGCTGAGTCAACTACGCTCTATCTCAATATTAGGCGTGCGTAAGTCTGCTTTCCTGGTGTTTTCATTATTAATCTCACATTGCCAAGCCATGAGCAAACAGTATCAATGTAGCTCCTTCAGAGAGACCCTCGTCGCAAAGTCCCAACGTGCTGTAAATATGAAGTATGAATCTGCAAAGAAGTCTCCATTGTGTCAGCGCCATCAATCAGGATATCGTTTGCATATACTGCACTCCTGGGCTGGAAATATATGGAGAGCACAGAATAATGACTTCATCACTCCCCCCCCTCCCGGCCCATAAAGCCTGCTTAAATCAATGAGCTCACAATAGCTATTCAGAAAGTGTCTTCCTGGAGGGAGCTGTAACCTGGGAACCCCTGTGAATCAATTTCATCTGACTGGATTTGGCCAATGGGGAGGCTGACATTAAGAGAGATTTGATTTCTTTCTTTCTTTTCGCTAGGGTGGAGAAGTGTAATCTGAAACAGACACATGCAGATGTTTTGTTACACTAGCAGGTGTGTGCACATACGTACCGCACGTACACACTGCAGTATTAGTCGAAAATGGAGATATATTTTTCTCCTGGTGACAGTACAAATCAGCTTTTTACCACTGCGCCAGCGCCCACTTTTTCCTTCACACCCCAGCAAAAAGAGGAGCTTTTTTGTCACACCCCTTAGTTAGCTACGTACATCTGATGATGACACCCAAGAGACTCGAAATGTCAGGACTCTTTCAAAGCTAGCGACTGAAGATGCTAGTGCATAATCGGGAGGAATTGAGAGATAATTCCGCTTCTTTGCTTAGCTTTCAGGAAAAAAAGTCCGGCCCATAAAGATCAAATCCTCCGGCATCTCCTTCACGTAGGAACACAGGTTCAAAACAGTGTGATTGCACTCCATAGAAAAGAGCTTGAGGGAAGATGTTTAAAGGCAGGCTCGGACTAAGAAATGACTTTATGAGGGGTGCGCGGCAGGAAGCCGGTCTCATTTGTCGTCAAAATGCCTCTGCATGTTTGTGAAGGCAAAAGAAGTCATCTCGCCGAAGAAGAAAGAGATCTCCTTAGTACACAGCCAGGAAGAAAGCTACAAGAGACGTCTCCGCACACAACGAATCGAT
>JAAUXU010159206.1_pt1 | contig 13111 bp, 12 predicted proteins | sample 7278151 | NCBI WGS metagenome assembly JAAUXU01 (sample SAMN14350113, study PRJNA611818) | marine sediment metagenome | isolation source: surface marine sediment (1.8m) | place: French Polynesia: Moorea | collected 2018-08 | reverse complement strand
CTTGGGGACTCTCCAGTCGGAGAGGTTGGTGCACTGACAATTAAACAGTTTGAAAGTCAGGTTAAATCGGTAAGAATCGGTAAAACCATGGCCAATCCCTACTTTTGCCTCTTGTTACTCAGTATCAGTCTGAGTGCTCGTAGTCTGCGTAAAGCAAGTGAGAAAATGGATCTAACTCCAGCTGAAGTGGGTGGGCTTCTTTTGTTCTTAGAAAAAAAAATCTTTAAAACTTGTATTTCTGAAATGAATCCTTGTACGAGTGAAGCTCACGTTGTTCTGGAGGCATAAGTCAACACTTCATGGCTCCTAGAGGGAATTGAAGTGAGAAGTGCATATAGCTGAGTCAATGCTGATACACCCTGTAGTCCTCGCATGTGTTTCGCTCGGTTAGGCCAGCTTGTGTGGATTGGCGAGGGGGCCGCTCTCTTGGCCGTGGTGGTGCTTTGCGTGTGGGTGTCTGGGTGACTTGGCGGGCATGTGGAGAAAACTTGGCAGAAAATGACTTCATGCAATATACACGTATACGCTGGGAAATTTCATCCCGAGTGTGAACAGCAAGCCGGAGACGGTCATGGGGGCCCAAGGAAGCAACAGTTGGCAATTTTGCTAAAAAGAAAAAGAAAAGAAATACAGCAATGCTGATGCTTTCCTGCTCACTTGGCAAAGTAGGTACGAAAATGATGACATCACAACTGTGCCATGATGAAGTCATTGGAGGCCGCATCGACAACTTAACTTGTGTTATGTAGTCTGAATGTAGTCTTGGAGCAGTCATTGTTCTTGCCAAAAATGCGTCGCAACATTGATGTTTTCTTCATACACTTAAGAGTTCCACTAGATACTTGATTTTCATGTCTCGTGATCCATGAATCCTCATCCAGTTTCTTTCTCTTCTCCCCCCTGCCAGGCATGATCAAGCAAGTGAAGTCGGGCTACTTGCTGCACCACAAAAGTGAGATATTATCGGTACTATGTGGCGACGCCGCACGTCCAATGCTTCTCTCCATCTTGCAGAGCGCTTGTTCGGCAAAGCCTGGCGGGAGGAGTTCGTGGTCCTGTACGAGGACAGCTCGGTCATCTGGTTCAGGGACAGGGACCGACTCGACCCCGAGGGCGGACTCTTTCTCAGAGACGCGCCCGAGATGCTCGCGGCGGGACAAGTGAGTACCACAGAGCTCGCACATTCATCTTGCTGAGCTTCGACAGCGAAAAAGTGTCTCAGAAGCATTCTTACTACGCAGCATTACCCAAGTTTATCAATAATGAGGATCTATGGCACTTGGTGCAGGAGTTTGCGAGGTATCTCTGCACCAAGTTCTCATACCACGGCGCTCCTCATGCACCATCTCCACCAGACAAACTTCCACCCGCCCGGCCTCTCCCACTCGCCGCGTTGGCACTCCCCATCCTCTCTTGGAACCTCTCTGTCTGGTGGAGCGGGTGCAGCCACAACCTCATCCGTAGCTCAAGGGGGGCTTTCTCCTTCTCCCCCTCCCTTATTGTCATAGTTGTTTCTTTCGCCAAGTGTCTAATACATTCGAGAGACAGACAGAGAATGCGCCCAATAATGAAATGAGGCGTTGTCTTTCCTTGCCCACAGTGGGTTTCTCGCGTCCCAAACAAGCCTGAGACGCCCGCAGGCTGTGATCTCCGTCTCTCCATCGCCATGGGATCCAGGCACAGAGACAAAGTTCAGTGGTTTCTCTGCAAATCCAATGCAGAGCTAATGTAAGTCCTCAGTGAAATCTTTGTGCACAGGATTGTTCAGTTGAATCCGGATTTTTTCACCTTCATCCAGACTAACGTCACGAGCGCAGCGTCGGTTAGAACCAACAAATTGAAAATTTTGCCGCCAACACAGGCTTAAGCAGGCTGTAGACGAGTGGACATTTCGAACGATTCCAGCAAACTAAAAAGAGCGGCCATGGCACAAAAAGCTATTCATTCGCTAACTTGCGGACAGGACACTGACTGCTGTAGCTGATGCTTCAGTCACGACCAGAGAAGTACCCGCAGATCAATTTTTCGTTGCTTTTCACCACCTTCAGCTTGTGTTGTTCCTCACCACTACTGCCAGGGTTGCCGGCTGGCCGGAAACCAACACGACTGAAATCATCAATGTTTCAAATACGACAAACTCTCCGTCAGAACTCGGCCAGACACTACATTAAAAAGAAACGAATTCGGCTAGATTCTACTTTTGCCGGCCGAAGCTGCCATCTGGCAACCCTGGCTCCTTTTCCCTTTACCTGCTTTGTTGTGTGAGACAAACTGGTTGAGTGCAGTGCATTCGAAAGCAGTGCAAAATCACAATTCAGGTTATTATTCGAACCGACCTTCGAATAGCTTTATTCGGGTTGGATTGGCGCCCTCATCAGGAGCGAGGAGAGAGCAAACAGTTTTAGGCGGAAGTCGTGACACTCGACCAGCAAGTCGCACTGCAACAACAGCCAGGTGCCCAAACGAAGGAAAGCACTCGAATGGTCAGTGAAGGTCGGCACGGCCTTGGCAGTGAGGCCATTCATTCATTGTCAAGTCGACAACGCGTGACATGTTCAATCAGGTCAAGAATGTGGCCAAGAGGCAGTCCCACCAGTCGTGGGACGAATGGAGCGGGGTCTGCAGGCTATTAGGCAAAAATTCCAGATTCGTCTGAACGACCCTGTAGTCGGCTAGAGTGCAAGCAAGCACACACTGTGTAAAGATGCGAGTGAAAGAACTGCCGAAAGTTGAGACTGCTGTAATGTACACACCTGCGAAACTTTGACGCGATACCACACAATAATAGTACGATGGTCGGGTACACGGGCAGAAATGTGAGCTGCATGATGCATTATGGGCGTCTATCCATGCCCACGTTACCGACATGTCAAGGTCAGGAGGGCGTCGTACTTATTCACGGGCGCTTAGACTGATGGCCGAGCCAGTCACTGGACCGTTCTCATCGAACACGCAACTCACGCAAAATTGACCTCCGATCCAGACTCTTCAGAGTGTGCGCGCGCGCCCTCGGGCAGCCTCACCCGCACCCTCGCCCCTCGGGTCGTCAATGCCCCGGGAGCTGCAAAAGCCGAAATCGTCTGTGAATCCTTCTCTACGAAAGTGACGCAGGTCCTCAGTACCACAGAACAGTCCTTGGCATGAGCAGCAACAGTCCTGTGTTCAACTCCTGGGTTGAAAGGCAATGCGATATCAGATCCAGTGTAGAGTGATCAGCCAATATTGATGTTGATATCATAAGCCATCCTAGGGGGTGGGTGGGGGTGCGAGAGAGCATCTGCAGACTGATTTTTCATCCTTTCTCATTGTTTTAAATAAAATAGGCCAAATTTCAAATTTTTGTATTTGCCGAAGAGAAAGAACCGAATGAAAGAAATATGCCTACATGTTTCTTGTTCGTTGCTCCTCCTTGGCCATGCGCGATCCAAGCGTCCACATCAAAGCAAGCACTGTTGTGCCCGACTCGGAGGTTTCCCACACCCGGTGCGTCGGGTGGGTGGAGGCCTTTTCCCCACTGAAAAGTGGGGCCGTTAAAACCCGCCGGAGCAGGTGAAAATGAGTCCCGGCAGTGTGATCTAGAGGTCTGCTACCCTTTGGGCACTCTGACACCAAAAATGGGCATCACGCCACTGTGCGGTTGCAGGCGACGGCCAACTTCAGGCACACACCAGAAGCGGCCTCTGCACTAAAGAAAAAGGGAGGCCAAGGCTGGAGATGGGTCTGGAGGGGACGTCGGGCGGGAGGCAAGGTTGGCTTAGCTTTGTTAGTTGAGGTCCCGCACTTTACTCCCATCGTCGAGGCTGAGGCCGGGCGCAGCAACCCCTGGAGCGTCATCTTCCGCCTCTGCCTCCGCTTTTTTGTAGTGCAGAGACCCCAACAACGATCGAGTGCACCGTAAAACTCCAATTCGGTCAAGTCAATCGGAAGTTGGGGGGGCAAACAAAATGGCCAAATCGCCGGATGTCACGTATTCTGCCCCCAAACTGCTTCAAATGGGTCGATGCTATCGCAGCTATTCAGGAATCCCTTGTCGTGGAACAACTCTGCCACTGCAGTCATTCGCAATGTTTGCTCGACCTTATCCAGGCTTGTCAAACTCTTCAATAATCTTTCCTTTGTCCGCCATAGCTTTTTCTGCTTTTCTTTTTTTGCCATCTTTCGACGTTGTTCTTGACAAGCCCCAGTTGCTGTTGCTTTGGTCTCCGGTCGTGATCACCTCGGTTTCAGTCATGATCCGGGGTCAATCAACACCTTTCTTCGTCTTGATTTCTTCGCCTCAGTTTCATCGGTTTACGACATCAAACTCTGCTGGCAGTCATCTAACTACTTGTGGGAAATCGACACTTTTGATTGTTCGAACCCGTACTCACTGTCCCCAATGAACTGATCAGTGCAGCCACGAGCCAGATTTGCACACACAACAGCGACAGCAGCTTGGCGGTGGCGGCGAACGAGAAGCCGAAAACGTCCACTCAAAGTTATTGAAGTCCCGTGGGAGTAACAGATATTTGTTTTTACTCATGCCAATTTTGAAAAGATGTCGAATGCACCCGTCAAAATAAATATCGTCGAGGTGAGTGACACGACCGGAGATCACTGTGTTTGGCTCTCAACAAATTGCGACCTCCGCTGGACGGGAGGAATTGACCAAGTCGCAGTTGACGAAAGTCAGAGGCAGATGGACGTAGAAACTGAGTAAAGTTGACTTAAACGCACAGTTTTACAGTCGTTCCACAAACGTGTGGTGCTTGTGTCTGAACAGAAGTGCTGAAGTCGAGTCAGGCTTGATTCGACTCAATCGTGAGCCCGGCTCCACTCGAGTCAGCTCGACTCGTATTTGACAGTCAGTAAGACAAGGTTTTTTCACCTTTAAAACCAACGTTGTCGTATCCAGAGGAATTAGAATGGAAAAAGGAGAAGCTGACAGGTGGAGAAGGGTTCAGGGGAGGCTTCTGCATGATGAGAATAGGGTGGGGATGACTTGGACAGTCATTGGCTCTGACATCCTTCATACACTGTCTTATCGTTGCAGAGATTGGATGTCTGCCATCAGCAAGACAGTGAGTATTAGTTCGGAAATGATGTCACACCCGTAGGAACGTACATAACAATATATATGTATATTTCTGACGCAGCTGCCACCTCCACCTCCTCCGCCAGAGGAACTTCGGCTCTCTCGACGGAATTTGGCCGCCGCCAGCTGCCAGCCGGAAGAGGACCTCTCACGACGCCTCGGACGCATCTCCATCAGACCTGATCACAGGTTGTCTGGCCGAGTCCGCAGCTACTCGGAAGGCAGACTCAACCACCACAGCGACGGCAGCGGTGGTGGCGGCGCCCGCGCAGGAGGCGGCAGCAAGATTTCGGCAGGCGACGTTGCTGCTGGGGCACTCGTGGCCGGCGTCCTCACGCAGTGGGATGGAGGTCCCGATTGCTGGGACTGGGGCATGGGTTGGGGATGGACCGGATGGAACGCCGCCTTCTGTGGAACCTGCGCCATGGAGCAGGCGGCGCTCGCCAACCACGTGCCGGGTTTCGCGGCCCACGTGCACAACGGAGCTTACGCCGACGTTGTGGCGGTCACGGATCAGCCGACGTCCGCAGGGGGTGCAGCACAGTTCTACTTCGACGACGACCACGAGCTGGGCGAGCTGGGCGAGTCCACCGATTTGGGCTGCGACTTTGGAGACTTCGGCGCTTTCTAGTAGTAGCGTTGGGCGTTGACGTTTGTCAGGTCACAATAAGACTCACACACATACACACACTTACAGGGTGGTCAGTAGCAATTGTCGGGTTGAAAAATATTATTCAAAAAACGGCGGGGATTTTTTTCTTTTTAGGCCATAAGCATACATTCCACAAACAAAAAATCTTGCTATGATATTCAAAGGTGAACAGTGAACAGTTTTTTTACATCTTGATGAGCAACTTCAAGAGCATTGATGAGGCATTTGACCAGACTAATTTGACTGTTGCATCCTTTGTGGGAGAGTATTGATTCTTCTTTTGCTCAAAATGCAACCCTTCAGCCTTGATAACAGCTGTGTCATGCTTCTTGAAACTGTCACAGGCATTGATGATCTTGTTGGCCGGGTAGGCATTCCAGACCGCCTTTTATCCGGAGGGAGTCAAGGTGGGGATGACGCATCTTGTTTGTCTCCCTCTCGAGTATGATCAGTGGCTGGTGCCTCCTGATGAAGTTTTTGATCCGCATCTCTATGAGGATCTTGATAATTGTGCCTCTTGAGCACTCCATGTGGCGGGCCAATTGGACCAATTTTGATGGGGCCTCAGCACCCAAGGCCAAGAACCGCTCCTCAAAGTCATCAGTGGCCACCCTTCAATAGAATCTGGACTCCGACTTCTCTTTTCAAGGATTTTTTACCTTCTTTTGTGCCATTTATCTGTCTTTGAACAGTTCGAATGTTAACTTTGGCCAATTGAGCAACAGTCTTTTGGTCATGGCCAGCATCAAGAAGCACATCAATCTGATCCTTTTTGCTTTCATAGGTGTTGACATGACTTTTTCATGTAATTTTCACATTTGAGACGAAAAAAGAAGCTTTGAACGTGCTGATTCCAATCCTGTTTTGAGGTTTTGAGACTGACAATTAACAGGGTTGGAAATGGCAGTTTGAAAAACCTGACAATTTCTACTAACCACCTTGAACATGGCTACCGAGTGGCTGAAACACAAGCATTCATTATTTCCGGTCAAAAGTGTTTTGCCAGTAAAAGGATTTGTTTATGACATCATGGTATGATTTTGTATATAGCATAACTTAAGATACGGGCGCGCTTTGCGTGCTACAGTAGTAAGCCAGAGTAACACTTTGGTAATGAGATCTAAACCGAATGGAAAATGTCACTTATGACCTAAATATAGGCAATGTTGCACTTTGATCGTTCTCACTCACGTGTACAATTGTACGCGCTTGTACATACTAATGAAGAATATAAGACATATACGTAGTATATGTTTACCTCCTCTCCGACGTACAGGAGCAACTAAGGATTTGTGTGTGATTACGGGCACTCCACGTTGTGCAAGATCTCAGTTCAGTTGAACAGTTCATGTACTCTGCCGTTTTGTAGGAATAAATACTGTACGTACAGGCAATGCTGTAAAAGTATCAACGACTTATGTCACTCCATACACAGTAAGACCTAGTGTTCGAGTTTCGATTAATCTGGAGGACCAACTAAAGTTGATTATTTTACCGCGTTTTGACCAATTAATCGATTAATTTCAACTAAAATGAGACGCTTGTAATTTGGCCCCATGTACATGCGTGCAGGTGTGTCTGATCGCAGCTGATACCATCCTTATGAACGTCAAACATCAAACAAATGTACACTTGTGTTTGAATCCCTGCAAGTGTCAAATGTCAAAATATCCTAATGAGCGCAGAAGTGATGCCACTCAAAATTTTGGCAAATGCCCACAAGCCTGAACATCACGCATGAGTGTTACTTATCCCTTTAATTAACCCCTATTCTGGTGCAGACAAGAAAAATTTTGATACCAGGAAATATACTGTCCTTGGTGTGTAAAGATTAGCTGTGGACATGACTTCACCTCATCTGTACACTGTACTGTACTGGAGGCACAATTTATTTGATTAAAACAAATTTGTTCAATTAGATGGTCCAGGGAAAACCTCAACTAAAAATCGATCAATCGGTTAATCGACTCGAACACAAGTAGGACCTACGTATAGATTGGGTGGATCATAAGTACTGACTCCGCCTGATTACTGTGACTTCACAGAAACGCATCATGCCTCAGGACGTATATCTTTCTACGAGGCTGTATGGTAGATCCTTCAAATATCATGCAATTACAGTCTTAACTGCTATAAGTGCGACGTCACCTCATACGCTACACTCAAACATGGAAAGGTGGAATTTGATGTGGAGCACATAGGTGTGACACTTCGGCACAATACTGAGTACCGAGGTTCAATGTCGTGCCACTGTACTCAAAAGGGGGCCACCTGGAGAGGGGGGGCATGTTGAAGGGGCTGGAAATTTGGCTTTTTCAGGGGGAAATATTGATGAAATTGACTGAAATTTTCATGGGACAATCTTGGAGCCCAGGTCCATCATTTTACCACAGGGAGTCACTCGCGGAGTCATTTGGCACCATGTGCAAGCAAGCATCAAGCAATTTGCCAGGCCAAAGGTTGGTAGGTCCTGTGTGGGGGCAAAAAAGCATGACAGGGAGAGACCTGGTGACAGTTGAACATGTAAACAAAACGCATTTGCGACAGCTGGAAAACCTCGCCCTCACCCCCGCTAGTTCTGAGGCCAGCACTCTGGACTACTACATTTGCTACTGCAGCTACGTTTGCTTCTGCTGCTATGTTTCCTACTGCTGAAAACGGCGAACTTTGCAGACAAGGTCGCTGTCATCAGCAGTAGCAAGCGTAGCAGCAGTAGCAGACATAGCGGTCCAGAGTACTGGTCACGAAAGTAGCGAGAGAATGCAGTCCAGAGCTTAGCAGATCAGGTCTCCATCCTCAGGAGTATTCGAGAGGATGAGGCTTTCCTGAGTGTCGTCGATGCGTCGATTTCGGTTGCATGTCGAATTGTCACCATGTCTCTCCGGGCGGGGGAATGACTGGTGTCTCAACCTTGAGCACCAGATCATGGTCATGTGGTGGCAGTCCTGAAGGATCCGGGCTGTTGAGAAACAGTTGTGGTTTGGGCGTCGGGTCAGCTTGTGCCACAGCCATAGCTCATCACTGTTGTCAACACAGCTCGTCACCTTCACTGTCGTCACGTGCATGCGGGCCAGTTTGAGCAAGGTTTCTATGAGCTGCAGTGGCTTACTCAATAGAGAAGCAATAGCATTCCAGGCAGAGACATTTGCTCTGACACAGGCATCTGCCCATGTGTCGCCCAACCAAAAGATGGCTCAAAACACCCGGGGCGACCAAACTGGAGACCTTCTCAAGGTATTCCAGTACAAATTGTAGCAGGACACAATAACCTGAATTATCATGAATTCAAGGTAGGTAGCACACGGGATAAAAACTGCAAATTCTGCAATGAAAGACCCACGGAGTTTATACATCTTTTGGACAAATGCCCTGCATTCGTTAAGATATGCTCGGAGTTAAAGATCCAACTGTCAAGTCAAACCCCACAGATCTGCTCAAGTTTGCTAAGGCAGACCCCATTGGCCAGGCACTGGGGAAACCGAGGGCAGAATAAACGGCATGTATTGTGATCCAGAGAAGAGAAAAAATCTCACGGAGATTCCTCCCTCCCCAGCCTGTATAGACTGTAAGTACTCATCGCATACGTTCATACTCGGACTCCATTACAATGCCTTCCATGAGGCTATGCTATCTTGTGGGCATATCCTCGAGAGGTCACACATGATCAGCCTGTTGCAACAATAGGCGATACGGCAACCAAAGCTAGTACTGCGTATATTCCAAACACATTTACAGGTACAAGACACTTATCTGCACAGCGGAATGTACGCGTACAACATGAAAATTGAGCTCAATAAATCTCAAGAAACAACGTACCCGTGGACGTCAACCAAAGAAATGTTGCAAAGATGCTTACGAAGTTCTTGATACTTCTTTAAAAGAGTCTGCAAAGCCCAACTGCTCAAGGAGGGGGAATATTACATTTGTGCGGTATCTTGATAATATTCAAGCAATGGTGATTTTGTCATTTAAGACGTCATGCGGTTCATATGCAAATCATTGAGGTCCAGTATAATATAAAGAAGTGATCCTAGCAGTAGTGGATCAAAGAGTGGACAACATTATCCTGGGACAAGTTCCTTTCTATGTGATAGACATGGGCAAAGCATTCAATATAACAATTCTTCAGTTTTTATGGTCTGCTAAATTTACAAAGTAATGGTTGAGTAACGTCTGAATTATTTATACATCATGAGAACTCAGCATCAATGGCGCAGAGCTACGGAAACTGGTCTTGACGGACGGAAAACCCTGAACTAGGACTACCCAGTTCCAGTTGAAAGGATATTTCACCTTCACACTTAACCCAAATGTAATCCAAAAACTTCGGGTAAAACAATATATTCCTTGTACAACAAAAATTAGGTGGGTAATGTTTTCCCAAGTCATACAGTAATTATTATAGGGAGATCGACAAGCTCCACTCGGTGACCATGTGTGTTTTTGCTTTTATTGGGCGAAGAAAGAAGCACTTGATAGATTTCATGTGAAAACAAATTCACCACTTAATCAAAACACAAGCTCCTCCGGTACACTGGATCAAACACCAGGCCAAGCTCAAGACATCTGCAACAAGATAAGAGGAGGTCCTGCTGTGGGCACCACAAAATGACAACATCCACTTCATCTCCAGGAGCAGCTGCAATTACTACTAGGACAGTCATGGACCCGCAGCACAGGCATGGTGCAGTATGTGCGACCAAGGCTAGTAATGTATGCGTGGATAAGTCCACTGGCTCGAGACTAGTAGCCTAGCACATGCCAACAATGTGGATGTCAGTCTTTCTGCTGGAGGTCCTAGTTTTTGTCTTCTGTTTACTGTGCACGGGCTACGTCAACATCAAGAAGAGAATCAGAAGAAGCAGTGACCACTGAGCCCTCAGATGACTAGGGAAGGCCGAGAGGGAGCCGGAATTGGACAATCTACAAGGACTAATTGTACCCAGACCCACACTCCCTAGCCTGAGATCAGACTTTGCTGCCTTAATATCTTCTCGCCATCAACCTCACCCTTATTATTGTCTCTATCGAGTTTTAGTCACACAGAATCGTAAACATAGGAAAATACGTCACGCGCCTCAATGAGCTTGTCAATCTTGGAGTAACTGTACCAGATCTTCTCTGCCACTGAGTTAAGCCATAGCAGTGCTGGTGACATGAGTGAGATTGGAGAGAGCCCCTTTAGACCAGTTCAACTTTCAGGCAATAAGCTGCACTATCTGCGAGAAAGAGGCAAACTTGCCGGTACTAAAGATCATCATCAAAGAACTTGAAAAGAGATGTGGTTACAAACTTCTGAATGGTTTGGTTCTTTGCTCTATTGATGTCAGACAGGTCGATGAGAAATGGCCTGGCAAGGAAGTCTCTGTCAAGTGGACCCACAAGGATGGCACACATGGCCCTGCCAGTGTAGTCTGTCATCTCATCAATGATGACAAATAGAGCCTTTCTGGCCAGTTTGGACTTCATCTGGGCCAGGAGCTTCTGGCTCTGTCTTCATCATCCTGGTCAAGGTATGGCACCTAGGGATGCTCACCTTGCTATACTGCAGATACAAGAGCTCACCTCACCTACCGTGCGAGAGCTGCACCATGACTGGATGTTCTGCCTGGGTGAGAGGCATGTTGCTGGCGTGCCTCATGCATCTCACCCTGCATTCATGCATTGACCTTGCAGAGATCCTCGGCAGACTCTGCTTTTCTAGGTTTCTCTTGGACTTCATAGAGTCAACATGCTGATGAGGAAGAAACTTCCATCCTGCAACCCAGGAGATGATACATACCTTCCAGGGGAAGGTCGTCTTTTGCAGGACGTAGTCCCACTCCTGTAGACCACTGAATCCTGGACGATGTGTGGATGAGTCATGTGCTTGGTCTTGACCTTCGACATCATCATGGCTGTGATTGTGCTGTGGCACTTGTTCTTGTTGTATGAAACGGACATCAAGGGGTGCCAAAATCACCTTAAAATGCAAAAGGAAATCCGAAAAAACTCGAAATATGCATAAAATGCAGAAAACTCTCAGATATGCCAAATATGCAAAAAATTTGCATGTTTACCCAGCTCTAGTTATGAGCATAGACTAGTCTTTCTTTTAACAGTCGCTATGCTTGTGGATAAGTCAATAGTCAGATTTCACTGCACCGGAATTCATACAATAACAAAGAAATAATCAGTGGAGGCTGCGAAGTGTTTCATCCAGATTGTCGTCCTCATCAGTGAACATTTCAGTCCACATGGCACTAATCAGTTAGAAATGTTGCAGTCCAGATCACGCTCAGTATAGGCAAATCTTGCAGTTCAGATTGCAGTCAGCAGTTGCAGATGTGGCAGTGCAGATTCCTGTCCTCACCAGTGGGGGATGTGGGAGTGCACATTGGTGCCAAGGTTTGAATGTCCTGAAGTGTTTCGCGTGTCAGTGTTACACTGTTGCTTTCTGCACGTAAGTTCACGGAACCTAACAAGCGAGACAGAAGGTTTTTGCATGTTTTTGCACAGTGCTGCAGGGCCAGGGGAGTTAAAAGAATTGTTCGTGGCTCGCAGAATTGGTTGCCATAGTGAGTACAATTCCCCAATGAAAATTCAAGCAATTCCAATAATTTCCACCTACTTTATAAAGAAGCTCAATTTTAAGCCTCTTTGGCATGGTTCCCTTCTTTAGTCGACATCCTTTGAGCACTTGAGAACAAAAATGTGCACCTAATCTATGTAATTTCTGAATTCAACCTTAAAGCCCGAGTTTCACATTCCTGGTATCCTCCATGTTGCGTGCATTACACTTAATTTCAACTTTTACTTACAGATTCACACGCTAACCATATAAAACCATACAAGCCATTGTCCGGAAAAACATGGGAGATACTTCTTGCAAACTTCGAAGTGGAGGAAGAGTTTTACAACTTTGTCAGGGAGAGACTGCAAATGCAGTTGGTTGGCAAAACTCTCATAGAAGACAATTTCACTCGAACCATGTCATGTGCCCCCTGCCTGAGGTCATAATAAACAGTTTCTCTTTAGTTCAGTGTCAAAAGGTTGGGTTAGGTTGGGTAACTGAGCTATTTAATTTTGCCATGGCTGTGGCGTGGAGAAGGGAAGGCAACGCTGGCAACTGTTCTCCCTATTTTTATCTTTTTCTTCACGTCAGCTGATGGTAGTACCACATTCCGTAGGCGGCTATCTTGCATCCTGGGGTGGTATGAGGGCGACAGCGGCGGCGGCGGCAGTGGCCACCGTAGAGCGCTCTACAGCTCACATTGTTGACAGTATATTTTTCGTAGGCAGGGCTACCACTTTCCTTTTAAATAACGTGCAAAAAATGACATAGGAGAAGTAAATAAATTTATTTAAATATGAATGAAATAAAGGAATGGAAAAAGAAGAAACAG
>JAAUXU010141328.1_pt1 | contig 13113 bp, 11 predicted proteins | sample 7278151 | NCBI WGS metagenome assembly JAAUXU01 (sample SAMN14350113, study PRJNA611818) | marine sediment metagenome | isolation source: surface marine sediment (1.8m) | place: French Polynesia: Moorea | collected 2018-08 | reverse complement strand
CCCGTTTCCGACATCTTGCCCGGCCATCTTTGGTTTGAAAGTACGTTTGGTATGGATTTGATCGATCAGATTCGCGCTAGGGTCGAACCGCTGTTTGCCGGCCCGCAGGGAAGCCACGATTGGGAGCATTCCCAGCGGGTCGAGCGTTTGTGCCGCCGGATTGGACCCCGCGAAGGGGCCGATCCGATGGTCCTGACGCTGGCGGCATGCCTTCACGACATCGGCCGCAGCCGGCAGGACAGCAGCCGGGGGGCGGTCTGCCATGCGCGTCAGGGGGCCGAAATGGCCGCCGACATCCTGGTGGAGTATCATCTGGCGCCGGATCTCCAGGCCAATGTCCTGCATTGCATCCGTTCCCACCGCTACCGCAGCGGTGAACATCCGCAGACCATCGAGGCCAAGGTGCTTTTCGATGCCGACAAACTCGATGCCATCGGTGCGGTGGGTGTCGCCCGGGCCTACCTCTTTGCCGGGGAAGTGGGCGCCAGGCTCCACAACCCCGACAACGCCGTCGACGACACGGCGCCTTATACCCGGGACGACACGGGGTATCGCGAATATCGATTGAAACTGCGTCATATCAAGAATCGCATGTTGACGGCTGAGGGTCGGCGCCTGGCGGCGGCGCGGCACCGTGTCATGGTGGATTTTTTTGAAAGGTTTATCGCCGAGATCGAAGGCCTTTGCTGATGTTGGCCGCCAGACGGCATCTTTCGGCCCGGGGCGGCGTTCTCGCGATTTGTTGATCCTCGACGTAGCTTTAGCTACGCCTGCGGTCACCAAATCACTGCGGCCTTGCCTCGAACCAAAATCTACCGCCTGGCGGCCAACATCATGATTTGCTTCGAATCCAATTTAAACCACTAACCTACGGGGGGAGATTTTCTGCCATGAGTATCAATACGGTCGAGAAGATTGACGCGCAAGTGAAGGTGCGGCATGTGCTGGCAAGCGTTTCCGACAAGAGCGGGCTGGAGACGTTCATCCCCGGGCTGGTGGCCTCCTGCCCGGAAGTGAAGATTTTCTCCACCGGCGGCACCTACGCCCGGATAAAGGCGATCCTGGGGGCGGAGGCCGGTGAGCGGCTGCTGGCCGTTTCGGATTACACCGGCCAGCCCGAAACCCAGGGCGGGTTGGTAAAGACCCTCGATTTCAAGATCTACCTGGGGCTTCTGACCGAAACCTACAATGACGCCCACCAGGACGATCTCAAACGCACGGCGGCCGCGCCCATCGACATGGTCGTCGTGAATCTCTACCCTTTCAAGCAGACCATCGCCCAGACCGGCGTCACCGTCGAGGGCGCCCGCGGCCAGATCGACATCGGCGGTCCCTGCATGATCCGGGCGTCGGCCAAGAATTTCATCCGGGTGGCCTCGGTCGTGGATCCATCCGATTATGCCGGTATTCTGGAAGCACTGCGCACCACCGGGGGGCGGACATCGCTGGATCTGCGTTTTGCGCTGGCCCAGAAAGCCTTTGCCCACACCGCCGACTACGACCGGGCGATTGCCGACTACCTGCGGGGTCAGTCCGCGGCGGCGGCAGCCGAATGCTATCAATTTCAAAACGGGTAGGGCCCGATGATGCTCAGGGGCGCCGGGCCCGCCTTCCATTCATTCGTCGCTGCAGTGCGTTGGGCGGAAGCTTTATAACCGAATCACAATCTGGAAGGGAGAAGAAGATGGCCGAAGATCTGAAAAAGATGTATCGCACCATCGTCAAGGACCACTTCCCGCCGCGGATGGAGATTGCTTTTATCGGTGAGGACGACAACCGTCAGACGCTTTTCTACGAACGGGTGGCCTGGACGATCGACGGTGAGGCCAAAGGCTTGCGCTACGGCGAGAATCCCGGTCAGGAAGCCGCGCTCTACCGTCTGGTCAACGGCAACCTGACGCTGGCCGAGACCCAGACCATCCAGCCGGGCCGCTACCTGGCATCGGATATCGAGCTGCTGCAGTCCGGCAAACATCCCGGCAAGACCAACCTGACGGACGCCGACAATGCGCTGAACATTCTGCGCTATTTCACGGAGACCCCCACCGCCGTCATCGTCAAACACAACAACCCCTGTGGCGCGGCCCAGGCCGAGAGCCTCGCGGAGGCCTACCACCGGGCCTACATGGCCGATCGCGTGGCGGCCTTCGGCGGCTGCATCGCCTTGAACCGCCCGGTCGACAAGACCACGGCCGAGGCCGTTGCCGATCAGTATGCCGAGGTGGTGGTGGCACCGGCGTACGAAGCGGGAAGCCTGGACATCCTGGCGCGCCGCAAGAACCTGCGCGTCATCCGCATCGATGCCATCGAGAAGCTGCAGACCTTCGTGGGTCAGCGTGTGGTGGACTTCAAGAGCCTGATCGATGGCGGCGTCATCGCGCAGTGGTCGTTTGCCCCGGTGACGTTGAAGACTTCCGATCTGATGCTGGCCCGCAGCGAATATCAGGGCCAAACCCACGAGATCAAACGCGCGCCGACCGCGGCCGAGCTGGAAGATCTTCTCTTCGGGTGGCTGGTCGAGTCCGGGCTGACCTCCAATTCCGTCATCTACGTGAAAGACCGCTGCACGGTAGGCATCGGCACGGGCGAGCAGGATCGTGTCGGTGTGGCCGAAATCGCGCGTGACAAGGCCTACCGCAAGCTGACCGACCGCTATTGCTTCGAGGAACTGGGCATCGCCTTCAACGAACTGGAAGACGAGGAGAAGAAAGCGGCGTATGCAGCACGGGTACGCGAGGAAAAGGGCGGTCTTCCCGGGGCGGCCATGGTGAGCGACGCCTTCTTCCCTTTCCGTGACGGTGTCGACGTGGGGATCCGCGAAGGCATCCGCGCAGTGGTTCAACCCGGCGGGGCCATGAACGACTGGAACGTGATCGAAGCCTGCAACGCGGCCGATGTCACCATGGTGTTCACCGGTCAGCGGAGTTTCAAGCACTGATCCGGGGATGCGGCCGCAGACGATGAGGAACGAACAGCCAACCAGCGGCATGGCCACCGGCGGTGCGTTTGGACCGGTCAAGCAACGGTCAGGGGAGCGGCTGTGCGCCTGGCCTTCTGTCTGATCAAATACTTCCCCTACGGCGGGCTGCAGCGCAGTTTTCTGCAGATCGCGCAGGAGTGCCTGGAACGCGGGCACACGGTCCACGTTTTTACTTCGGCGTGGCAGGGGACGGTGCCGGCGGGGCTCGCGGTCGAGGAGATTCCGCTGCGGGGATTCACGAACCATGGCCGCCGGCGATCGCTGGCGGAAGCCCTGGGTCGTCGGGCCGCGCAGCGAACCTATGACGGTGTGGTCGGGTTCAGCAAAATGCCGGGGCTCGACGTCTATTACGGGGGCGACTCCTGTTTTGCCGAATTCATCCAGGGCCGCCACCCACTCTACCGGCTGACCGGGCGCTGCCGCACCTATCTAGCCTTGGAGGCGGCGGTTTTCGCGCCCCGCAGCCGGACCCATGCACTGCTGCTGTCAGCGCGTGAAATCGAGCTTTACCGCACGCATTACGGCACGCCCCGCGAGCGTCTGCACCTCCTGCCGCCGGGCATCGCCCGGGACCGGGTCGCCCCCCCCGACGCGGCGGCGCGGGGCCGGCGCCTGCGCACCGAACTGGGGATACCACCGCAGAAAAAAATCCTGCTGATGGTGGGCTCCGGGTTTCGCACCAAAGGCGTGGATCGTACCATGCGGGCGGTCGCGGCCCTGCCGCCCGATTTGAAAAAGCAAGCCACCCTGATCGTCATCGGCCACGACAACTTCAGCCCTTTCAAGCGTCTGGCCGGACGGCTGGGTATCGGTGGCCAGCTGCGTTTTTTCCACGGACGGGACGACATTCCCCGCTTTCTGTGCGCTGCGGACCTGCTGGTTCACCCGGCCTACCGTGAAACGACCGGCACCATTCTGGTTGAGGCGCTGGCCGCCGGCCTGCCGGTGCTCGCCACCGATGTATGCGGCTTCAGCGATCACGTGGCGCGTTCGGGCGGCGGTCTGCTGGTGGCCTCGCCCTTCCGCCAGGAAACGTTCAATCAGATGGTGGCTGCGATGCTGGAATCGCCCCAACGTGAGATCTGGCGGCGCAACGGGGTTCGCTACGTCCGGCAGGCCGATGTCTTCAGCCGGGCGCAGCGGGCCGCGGACATGATCGAAAGGCTGGTGCCGTGATTCTCAGGCTGCCGGATCGCTGGCAACGGGGGTGGTACGGGCGGGAACCCTTCGAGGCCATCATGGATCTTGACGGGGAGGTTTTCAAGTCCCGCCAGGGGCGCACCACCCTGCGCTTCCACCGGGACGGACGCGTCTACTTCGCCAAGTTGCACCGCGGGGTGGGCTGGGGTGTGCTCCTGCGCTACATCGGGCAGCTGCGCTGGCCGGTGACGGATGCCGGCAACGAATGGCGTGCGCTGGGTGAACTCGACGCCATCGGCGTGCCCACCATGCGGCGGGTGGCCTTCGGCCGCCGGGGATGGAGTCCGGCTCGCCGGCAGTCGTTTGTCATCACCGAGGCGCTGGAAAACACGGTCAGTCTGGAGGATCTCTGCAGGCACTGGCAAACTCGTCCGCCGTCGCCGGTTTTCAAGCGTGCCCTGATCGCGGAGGTGGCCCGCATCGCACGGCGCCTTCACGCCGCCGGCCTCGTGCACCGCGATTTTTATCTGTGCCACCTGCTTCTCGAGCGCCGCGCCGACGGCCGGATACCGGACGAAAGGGCGCCCCGTCTCTATCTGATCGATCTGCACCGCGTCCGGCGGCGACGTTGTCTGCCGCGGCGCTGGCGGGTCAAGGATATCGCCGGGATCTATTTTTCGAGCGACCGGGCCGGTTTGACGCGGACGGACCGGCTGCGTTTCATCCGGGCCTACACCGGCCAATCGCTGCGCACGGCGCTGGCGGAGGGCGGCGGTTTCTGGCGGCAGGTGGCCCGCAAACGGGCCCAGGACCTGCGCACCTTTGCACGGCACCACCCCGAGCGGGTCTGAAGACCGGCAATGAGACCCTGCGGGTGGCATTGCGTTCATGACGCGGAAACCAGGCAATAAACCCGAACCCAAGGAGAAATCATGACCAAAGGAATCTGTATGCTGCTGGCAGCGGGGCTGCTGATGATCGGCTGCGCCGAGCAGAAGCCCGAGGAGGCCGCTCGGAAAATCGTCGACCAGCAGGTCGCGGTTCATCACGAAGGATTTGAAATGGACACCTCGCGGGTGGTCTACAAGGTCATCGAGCAGGATGACGATACGGCCATGGTGGAGGTGTCGGGCGACATTGCCGTCAAGGCGGTGATCTTTCTGGCGAAAAAAGAGGGGGAATGGGTGCTGAACGTGCCGCATGCGGACAAGGCCGCGAAGGGCGCCCACGAGCCCGCCAAACATCCCGCCGGGCACTGATCGCTCCCGGGGGGGTCGTTTGACGCCCATCGCCGGCGCGGCCCGCTACCAGGCGCGTCAAGAATCAAGACAGCGCCGGAAAGCCGCCAGCGCGCGCGCGATATCTTCGTCCGTGATGCCGAAGTGGGTGACCGCGCGGATCTGGCTGGGGCCCGTGGCCAGCACCTGCACGTTGTTCTCCGCCAGGCGGGCGACCGTCGCGGTCAGCGGCGGTGCCGACGGTTCGAAATCAACGTAGACGATATTGGTTCGGACGGTCGCGGGGTCGATCCGGACGCCGGGCATCGCGGCCAAACCCCGGGCCAGGCGTTGGGCATTGGCATGGTCCTCGACCAGGCGGTCCGTCATCGTCTCCAGGGCCACGAGCCCGGCGGCCGCCAGGACGCCGGCCTGACGCATCCCGCCGCCCAGCACCTTGCGCTGGCGGCGGGCCCGGGCAATGAAATCGCGGCGGGCGCAAATCAGCGAGCCCACCGGTGCCGCCAAGCCCTTGCTCAGGCAGAAGGAAAGGGAATCGGCGTTTTCCGCCAGCGCCTTGACGCTGACGCCGAGGGCGGCGGCGGCGTTGAAGATCCGGGCCCCGTCCACATGGACCGCGAGTCCGTGGTCGGCGGCCAGATCGGCCACCTTTTTCAGATATTCCGGGGGCAGCGGTGAGCCGCTGCAGCGGTTGTGGGTGTTTTCGAGTGCGATCAGGCGCGAGCGCGGAAAGTGGACGTCGTCGGCGCGGACGGCATGACGCACGGCCTCCAGATCGAGAGTGCCGTCGGGGCGGTTGGCCACCGTGCGTGGATGAATGCCGCCCACCTGGGCGCTGCCGCCTTGTTCGTAATAGAAAATATGGGCCTGGTCGCCCACGATGAATTCATCGCCACGCCCGCAGTGGGTCAGCAGGCTCACCAGGTTGGCCATGGTGCCGCTGGGGACGAAGAGCGCGGCCTCCTTGCCGGCGAATGCGGCGGCCCTTTCCTCCAGTCGCCGCACGCTGGGGTCTTCGCCGAAGACATCGTCGCCGAGCCGGGCCTCCGCCATAGCGCGGCGCATAGCTCCCGTGGGCAGGGTGACCGTGTCGGAACGCAGATCGATCGGGTTCATGGTATCGGTCCTTGCTGATGGGAAAAGGGGACCGCCGAAAAACCGGCCCCCCGGACATGCTGGGGATAGCGGATTTGGTCGCCGGGATCAAGCCGTTCCATGCGTTGGCCGCGAGCTGGCCGGTGGAATCGCCTGCATCCACCGGAAAACCCGTGCCATCTGCCCGGGGGGGCCAAGAGGGCCGTCCATGCTCATCCATCGGATGGCAAGACAACCACGAGGACCACGATGCGCACACCTTTTGAAATCTCACCCATTGGTTTTGTCCGACGTACGGACGATACCGTCTGGATCGAAATCGAGCCGCCGTTCCGGCCGGCCATGGCCGGTTTGGAAGACTTCTCGCACATTCAGGTGTTCTTCTGGTTCGATCGGAACGATCACGCCGAAGGACGCTCCGTCCTGAAAGTCCATCCCTGTCGCGATCCGAAGAATCCGCTCACGGGTGTATTCGCCACCCACTCGCCCCTGCGGCCGAACCTCATCGGGATGAGCCTCTGCCGCATCGAGGCCATCGATGCCGGTCGGATCAGCATTGACCGCATCGACGCCTTCGACGACACCCCCGTCATCGATATCAAGTGTTTCATCCCCACCAGCCGCGATCTGTCGGACCTGCGGCGGCCGGACTGGGTCTGACCGGGAGCCGGCGCATGGAGGCGCTTTCGGGGCAGGTGGAGAAAGTCACCTATTACAGCGAGGAATCGGGGTTCACGGTGGCGCGCCTGATAACCGAAGCCAAGGGTGCACCCGTGACGGTGGTCGGCCCGCTGATGAACCCCCGGCCGGGAGAGGTGCTGCAGCTCCAGGGCGAATGGCAGCAGCATGCCGCCTTCGGGCGCCAGTTCCGCGTGCAGGCCTTCAAGATCGGTATCCCCACCACCGAAAAAAGCATTCGCAACTATCTGGGGTCGGGCCAGATCAAGGGGATCGGGCCGGAAATGGCGTCACGCATCGTGGCGCGTTTCGGGCGGCGGACCCTGGCGGTGATCGAAGCGGATATCCAGCGGCTGAGGGAAGTCAAAGGCATCGGCGCCAAGCGTCTGGCCCAGATCGAGGCGGCCTGGTCGGCGCATCGGGATCTAAGAGAGATCATGCTCTTTCTGCAGGCCCACGAATTGCCCACCGGCCACGCCGCCCGGATTCTGAAAACCTATGGCGAACAGGCCGTGGCGGTGCTTCGCCACAATCCCTATCGCCTGGCCGACGACATTCGGGGGATCGGGTTCCAGACCGCCGATCGCATGGCGCGCCAGCTCGATTACGATCCGACGGCGCCGGCGCGGGTCGAAGCCGGCGTCCTGCATTTGCTGGCCGAACAGGCCGAAAACGGCCACGTTTACAGCCCCCGGTCAGAACTTGAAAAAGAGGCCACCGCGCTTCTGGAGATCGATCCGGTGTTGTGCGCACAGGCTGTTGAACGCCTGGCCGGGAAAAAACGCCTGGTCCTGGACACCGACGCAGCCCCGCCGCAAACGGCCGTCTATCAAAAGGCGCTCCACAAGTGCGAGGTGAGCGTCACCCGGCATCTTCTGCGGCTGCAGCACGAACAGGGCGGGGTGCCGCCGGAGGACCCCGACCGCGCGCTTGCCTGGGTTCAGCCGCACCTGGGGATTGAACTCGCCGACCAGCAGAAAGCGGCCGTGGCCGCGGCACTGGATGCCCAGGTGCTGATCATCACCGGTGGTCCGGGAACCGGTAAGACGACGATCATCAAGGCGATAATGGCGCTCCAGTCCCGGCATCGAGTTCGCATCCATCTGACGGCGCCCACCGGGCGGGCGGCCAAACGTATGGCCGAGGCCGCGGAGCACCGGGCCACCACCATTCACCGCCTCCTGGAATACAGTTTTCAGAAAGGGGGGTTCCAGCGCAATCCGGATCGGCCCCTGGCCACCGACCTCGTGATCGTGGACGAGGCCTCGATGATCGACACCCGGCTCATGCACCATCTCCTGCAGGCGCTTCCGCGCGGTGCACGCCTGATCCTGGTGGGCGACATCGACCAGCTGCCCTCGGTGGGGCCGGGCAACGTTCTGCGCGATATCATCGCCTCGCGGCGCTTTCCGGTGGCCACCCTCACCCAAATTTACCGCCAGGCCCGGAGCAGCGCGATTGTGCGCAACGCCCATCGTATCAACGCCGGCAAGATGCCCCGTTGGTCGAACGACGCCGCCGGCAACGATTTTTTCTTCATCGAGCGGGAAGATCCGGAAAAGGCTTTGGGCACCATCGTTCACCTGGTTGCCGAGCGCATCCCCCGAAGATTCGGTCTCGATGCGGTGCGCGACATTCAAGTGTTGAGCCCCATGCACCGGGGGGTCGTCGGCGCCGCCAACCTCAACCGGGCGTTGCAGGCGCGGCTCAATCCCGTCGGGCCAGAACTGCCCCGCGGCACGCACACCCTGCGGGTCAACGACAAGATCATGCAAGTGCGCAACAATTACGACAAGGACGTCTACAACGGCGATATCGGCACCATCCGCCGTATCGGCGGGACGGGGGCGGCCGTGGGGGTCGATTTCGACGGCCGGGAAGTGGATTACGACACCGATGAACTGGATGAAATCGTATTGGCTTATGCCATGACGGTGCACAAATCACAGGGTTCGGAATTCCCGGCCGTGGTCGTGCCGGTCCTGACCCAGCATTACATTCTCCTGCAACGCAATCTGCTGTATACGGCCGTCACCCGCGGCCGCCGCCTTGTCATCCTGGTGGGGACCCCCCGGGCCTTGGCCCTGGCCATTAAAAACGCCTCCCAGCGGCAGCGTTTTACGGCCCTCGAAAGGCGCCTGCGCCACCCCGCAACGAACGGTGTCGCGCCATGAGGTCTGCGGTGCAGGTCGACACCGATCCGCAGCCGCCTCGCCGCTGGGAAGGAAAGCCATTCATACCTTTTCAATTCAGATCGATTGTGCCTATTATGCCCTCGGCCCCTGCGGTCCTTCAGCGCCACAAGGGGACGATCGAAAAAGCCATTGCCCAGAAAGGGGTCTTCGGTATGCATACGGTCGAGTTGGCCCATGGCTATACCCTCGAGGTGGGGGCGGCGCTTCAGGTCCGCATCGAAGAGATGGATTTCATGTTCGGCAGCCAACTGATCGGCGCCGGCGAGGACGGCCGGGTTCTCGTCAGCATCGATGCGGCCCTGGACCGTTTGGCGGGCCGTTTAAAGCCCGGCATGGTCGTCTCCACCTATTATCTTGCCGACGATATTTACCATATGTTCAATACGCGGTTCGAATGCCTATCCGACGACCCCCAGCCGACCATGGTGCTGGAAGCGCCCACGGAGGTCCTCAATATCGAACGTCGCTCCCAGCGGCGTCTCGCCTGCACGTTGCCGGCCCGGGTGGACGTACGCAAAACCCTGCCGATGGAAATTGTAGACATCAACCACAAGGGCTGCCGCATCACGGCACCGGCCGACGCGACCGACAGCGTTCAGCTGGAGATCTCCGACCGGATCTTGCTCCGGATTCGTGCCCCCCAGTCGCCGCACGGCTACATTGTCGAGGGGCAGGTCCGCAATGTGTATCGCCGGGGCGAGACGATCGAAGCCGGCGTTCTGTTCGACACGCTGCCCGAAACCCTGAAGAGCTATATCGAATCCCTCACCACCGAAGGTTAGCATCTTTGCGCTGCGCCATGGCTGTGCTGTGCTTGCAGCCCTAACGAACCTGCGAGCCGCATCCAATGCGGCAAAACTCCCTTCACACGCCCAAGTCTTCCGCATCTTCGCAAGCGCACCGCGCGTTGATGGCGGTCACCTGAACACGACCCGGTGGATGGGGGCGGGGGCGGCACCCGAGAGCCGACGCAAATGGCGCCGGAAGGTGGATCGACAGGGGGTGCGGCGGGTAAATCGAACCAGGTGGGACGGGCAACCGCAGTCCGAGCTGCCGAAGCCGGGGATCGGCATTTCAGCGCCGCGTATGGCCGACAGCGCCCGGGCCCACCGGTGCTCGGCGGAGGGGTGCGTGCGCGCATACCAGATCTCCCTGATGCCGGCGTGAAGCCTAAGGTAGTCGATATGCCAGTGCGGCGACGCCGCCCGGCCCAGGTGGTGGGCCAGGCGTGCTGCCAGGCCACCGGGCCCGAATGCCCGGCCCGCATAGGCATAACAGCCGGGAGCGAAGTGGGTGGCGCCCTGTTTACCGACCACGATTCGCTTACGCGATTTAAGTTCCAAGTATAGAATGTATGTCCCTGTTGCGGCAGTGGGCCTGATGCGAAGCGCGTTTGCGCCGGCTTGCTTCTGGCGGGGCACGGGCACCTCAACGGCGAGGGTGAACGGTTGTGAGCCGCACGCTCCCTGAGATCATGGGAATGCACCCGAGCGCGACCAAGGCGCTGCGGTTGGCGGCGTGCGCGATGCAATCCGCTCCGAGAGAATCTGCTGGCCTTTCGGCGTTTGGTCTTCAATAGCCTTCTTGGCGGCCCCCTGGCAATCTCGAATCCGAAATTCCCGGTATCATATTCCGCTACCGTTTCGGTTTCAAAGGGCGGCCTTGGGCACCACACGCCAGGCTTGTGAACGGAATTGGATTGAAAATGAATCGGGGTGTGAATACATTGGATGAACATCGGACGATCATTTGATGCATGCTCTGCGCGGGGAGAGGAGACCCGATGAAAACGCCGTTGCGGCTGAGTCCGGAAGAAAGAACCTTTTTTTACAATGTCTACCAGGCCGGCCTGGCCAGCCCGTTCAGTGACGACCGGATCGCGCTTGAAACCCAGATCGCCGGTAAGGGCGCATCCGCCCGGACCAAGCGCATCGAGCGGGCGATCCAGCAGGTCAAAACCACCATCGCCGCTCTGGAAAAGGATGGGGGCATCGACTTCAATCATTATGCCGGAGACGACCGCGGTCTTATCCGGGCCGGCCTCCTGTTCGATTTCTTCTACGACTTCCGCGGCCGGTTCGATCAGCTCATCCGCGAGCAGATTTCCGTGGGCGACACCCCCATCAAGGTCCCGTTCGCTCCCGAGGCGCTCGCCAGGCTTCAGGGCCGCGGCTTCACCCTGGATGATGCCCTGCGGTATTTTGCGCTCAGCTATCAATTGCGGCGGGCCTACTTCTTCCTCTACCGGACACTGGTCGGCCGCAGCCCCTGCATGAAAAAGTTGCGCCAGGACCTGTGGCACAATGTCTTCACCCACAACATCGAGCTTTACGACCGCTACCTCTGGAACCAGATGGAAGATTTTTCAACCCTCCTGCTGGGGGAGACAGGCACCGGCAAGGGAACCGCGGCCATGGCCATCGGCCGTTCCGGGTTCATTCCCTTCAACCCGGAGGAAAACGTTTTCGTCGAGAGTTTTACACGCTCGTTCGTGTCCCTGAATCTTTCACAGTTTCCCGACACACTGGTGGAGTCCGAACTTTTCGGACACAAGAAAGGGGCCTTTACCGGGGCCGTGAAAGACCACCGCGGGGTTTTCGATCATTGCAGCCCCTACGGTGCCATTCTGCTCGACGAGATCGGAGAACTCTCGATCCCGATCCAGATCAAGCTTCTCCAGGTCCTTCAGGATCGAAAGTTCGCTCCGGTGGGCAGCCACCAGGAAAACCGCTTCGAAGGCCGCGTGATCGCGGCCACCAACCGATCGCTAAAAGAAATCCACACGCGGGAAATCTTTCGCGATGATTTTTACTATCGTCTGTGTTCGGATATCATCACGGTGCCGCCGCTGCGGCAACGCATCCGGGAGGACCCGGGTGAGATGGACGATCTGCTGGATTTCACGGTGCAGCGCATGGTGGGCCGTGCTTCGCCGGAACTTGCAACCATGGTGCGCGAGGTGATCGATTCCCAATTGGGCCCCGACTATGCCTGGCCGGGCAATGTGCGCGAACTCGAGCAGTGTGTGCGCCGCGTCATCCTCAAGCGCGAGTACGTGGGCCGCCCGGCGGATGCGACCGCGCCCTCGGTGCCGGCTTTCCTGAACGCCGGCATCGAGGGCGGTGCGATCGATGCCCACAGCCTCGTCATCGGCTATTGCTTCCATCTCCACACGCGTTTCGGCACTTACGAGGAAGTTGCCCGCCGCACCGGGCTCGATCGGCGTACAGTTAAAAAATATGTCCACGAATGGGCGGCGCGCGATACCCGCGGTGGTTTACCGGACTGAGATCCGTCGTTTACGGCCCGGCCGCCGCCGCCATCGTGAGCGGGAGGCAACCGGCCTGGTCGCAGATGTCGGCCGGATCGCCCAGGAGGAATTTCCCGATGCGGGCCGAATAGTTGATGGGTGCGTGATCCGCGAGGTAGCGGGGCGGATCGTACCAGCGGCTTGCTTCGGATGCCGCGGCGGCGGTCGCTTCGGTTTCGCAGTCGAGGGCGGCGGCCGTTTCGTCATCGATCTGGCGCAGGAGACCCCGGGCGCATATGTGCACCAGGCGGCCGGCCGGCTGAAAGGGGAGAATCGAGCTGGCCGGTGGCAGAATGGCGACGATATCGCGGTTGTTGACGATACGGTAAACAGCGATGGGGTGCATGAGTTCCGCATAGCCGGCATCACCCACACGGGGGGCGCCGAAGCAATAGACGGCCTGCGGTCGAAAGCGTGTGGCCGCCAGCTGAGCCAGAGCCCCTCCCATGCTGTGCCCCGTGAAGAAACAGGGCATCT